>OFPS01002574.1_pt1 | contig 10232 bp, 9 predicted proteins | sample 1542111 | NCBI WGS metagenome assembly OFPS01 (sample SAMN04209233, study PRJEB22552) | human gut metagenome | biome: gut; material: feces | host: Homo sapiens | place: USA: Oklahoma | reverse complement strand
TGCGTGACCCGGCCATCTACCGCATCAAGTACGCCGAGCATCACCGTCAGGGCAACAAGTGGTGCATCTACCCCATGTACGACTTTGCCCACCCCATTCAGGACGCCATCGAGGGCATCACCCACAGCATGTGCAGTCTGGAGTTCGAAAACCATCGCCCGCTGTACAACTGGGTCATCGAGAACATTTTTGGTGCCGAGTTCCCCAAGCAGCGCGAGTTCGCCCGCCTGAACATGACCAACACGGTCATGAGCAAGCGCTACCTGCGTGAGCTGGTGGAAATGGGCATCGTGGACGGCTGGGACGATCCCCGTATGCCTACTCTGTGCGGTCTGCGCCGCCGCGGCTACACCCCCACCTCCATCTTCACCTTTGTGCGGGAGGCCGGTATCTCCAAGTCTGACAACCTGATTGATATGCGTCAGCTGGAAGCCTGCATCCGCAGCGAGCTGGACCTGACCGCACAGCGCCGCATTGCCGTGCTGGAGCCGGTCAAGCTGGTGGTGGACAACTACCCCGCCGACAAGACCGAGTACTTTGACGTAGCCAACAACCCCAACCGCGAAGCCAACGATACCACCACCCGCAAGGTGGCCTTTACCCGTGAGCTGTGGATCGATGCCGAGGACTTTGCCGAGGTTCCGCCTCCCAAGTTCAAGCGCCTGACCGTGGACGGTGAGGTGCGTCTGATGGGTGCTTATATCGTCAAGTGCACCGGCGTGGACAAGAACGCCGACGGCAGCATCGCCGCCATCCACTGCACCGCCGACCTGGAGACCGGCAACGGCAACCCCGCCGACGGCCGCAAGGTCAAAGGCACCATCCACTGGGTAAGCGCCGCACACTGCGTGGACGCCGAGGTGCGCCTGTACGACAAGCTGTTCACCGAGGCCAACATGAACGCCATCCCCGAGGGCAGTGACTACAAGGACTACCTGAACCCGGAAAGCGTCACCGTGCGCACCGGCTGCAAGCTGGAAGAGAGTCTGAAGGACGCAAAGCCCGGCGAAAAGTTCCAGTTCGTGCGCACCGGCTTCTTTACCCCGGACAGCAAGAACCCCGGCGTGTACAACCGGGTAGTCACCCTGCGCGACAGCTTCAAGCCCGCAAAATAATCATCCCCAAGGAGAAGATACCATACCATGACCGCAAAAATGACCCGTAATATCCTGCTCATGCTGGCAGCCACCGTGCTGATGGGCATTGTACTGAACCTGTATATCCACAACACCGGCACCGTACCCGCCGCCGACAACGCCGCACCCCTGACCGATGGCAGCTACACCTCCTCTGCACAGGGTTGCCTGAGCGAGGTGACCGTCACGGTCACCGTGACCGGCGGCAAGGTGACCGCCGTACAGGTGGACGCCTCTGCCGAGACCCCGGACTTGGGCGGCAAAGCTGCCGAGACACTGGCTGCCCAGCTGACACAGACCGGTTCCACCGCCGGTGTGGACGCCATCACCGGTTCCACCATGACCAGCGAGGCCATCTTTACCGCCATGGACGCCTGCCTTGCACAGGCGCAGTGATGCTGTAAACTACAAAAACAAAAACTGCCGCACAATTGTGCGGCAGTTTTTGCTTTTTACAGGGTGCTTTGCAGCCGTGCGCCGCTGGCGTACTGGGTACGGCGGTCCATCTGGTTATCCAGCGGCTGACCGGCGGCATAGCGCTTGAGGTTGTGTGCAAAAATATCCACGATATTGTCCAGCGTCTTGGGCAGGCTGAAGCCGCCGGTAACGTGGGGCGTGATGATCACGTTAGGTTCTGCCCACAGAGGATGCTCCGGCGGCAGCGGCTCGGGGTCGGTCACGTCCAGCCCTGCACCGGAAAGCCGCCCGCTGTGCACAGCCGCTGCCAGCGCCTCGCCGTCCACGGCAGTGCCACGCCCCACATTGAGCAGGATAGCACCGGGCTTGCAGAGCGCCAGCCGCTCTGCACCGAACAGGTGCAGTGTCTCCGGCGTGCCGGGCAAACTCAGCGCCACAAGGTCGGCCTGCGGCAGCTCCGCGTCCAGTGCGCTCTGCGCCACCACCCGGGTGCAGTAGTCCGGGCAAGGAGTATCCGGGTGCACCGTGCGGCGCACGCCCACCACCTCGGCACCCAGCGCATGCGCCCGCCGGGCAAAGTTCGAGCCGATATCGCCCATGCCCACGCACAGCACCCGGCTGCCCGCGATACTGCCCACAGAGTGGCCGGTGGGTGCCCAGCGGTGCTCCCGCTGGTTGTCCCGGTAGGTGGGCAGCTCCTTGAGCAGGCTGAGCCACATTGCCAGCATACACTCGCTGATGGCCAGACCGTAAGCGCCGGTGGCGTTGGTCACGATGCACTTCTCCGGCAGCACCCCCGGCTCCAGATAGTTATTGGGGCCCGCTGCGTTGGACTGGAACCACTCCAGATGGTCGTTCTGCCGGATCAGCGGCACCGGCAGATTGCCCAGCACGGCATCTGCCCACAGGGCATCCTCCACCGTGGCAGTATCCGGGGTGGTAAAGCGATATGCAAAGCCCTGCACCGCCTCAATGCGGGTCCTCTGCTCTGCGCTGATGGGCAGGCAGACAAGGATATGTTTGGACATAACGGGATCTCCTTTCCCCTTTTTTGTCTATCATACCGCAAACTGTGCGGCGGTACAAGGGGCGGTTCTGTGCTTTCAGGCATATCCTGTAAAAGAACAATGCCGGGCAGCCCGAAAGCCGCCCGACACCGTATTGATTTTTAGTCCAGCGCACGGATGGCGTCCATCGTGCATTGATACTGCTCTGCTACCTTTGCAAACTGCTCCTGTGTGCCCTCCAGCTGCCCGGCGCGCAGGGTCTCGGTCATGGTATAGGCGGGCGCATACAGGTTGGAAAAGCCAAGATTCTGGCAGACGCCCTTGAGGGTATGCGCCCCACGGAATGCCTCTTTTACGTCTCCCCTGCGCAGCCCATCCTCCAGAATCTGAAAGCTGTCGTCCTGCAAAAACATCCGCACAAATTTGCCGATCATGGCTTCGTTGTGCAGCCGCCCCAGCACCTCCTGATAGTCTGCGCCCATCTTTTTATAGCATTCCTGTATCGTCATCGCTTACGCCGTGCCTTTCTTTTCAGCCTCTGTCTAATTTCCCACCGCCGCACTTCCCGGCGATATAGTGTTATGATAGCACCTTTCCGGCTTGCTTGCAACTAGAGCGCAACAAGTTTTGTGTTCTGTCCAGTTTTTGCATCCGCTTTTCGGCAGTTGCACCAAAACCGCACCCAGTTTCCATAAAAAGTGCCTGCTGCCGTGCCCTTTTTCGCTGTTGCCAGCTGCCGCTTCTGCCGACTGAAAAAAAGCAGACCGTGCAGCACCGTCAGCTGCGGATTCCATATTGACGAACCGCACAAAAAACGATATACTATATTCTGGCGGTGCAGCTGTGCCGCCAGATGTCGGGGTGTTGCGCAGTTGGTAGCGCGCCTGCTTTGGGAGCAGGAGGCCGCGAGTTCGAGTCTCGCCACTCCGATACTGCAAACGCACGTTGATTCGGTAAGGATCGGCGTGCGTTTTTGTTTTGCTTGTGAAACTGCCGGTAAAAATCCGACTGTGCGCAAAAACTGCGCACACTGCAAGACCGTTTTCCAAAAACAGAGCAGCCTTTTTCTATTTCCTCCCCTTTTGCGGGATTGATAAAAGCCCACAAGTGCGGTATACTGAATAGTACTTTATTCGAGCGAAGTAAGGAGGTGCGGCCCATGGCGATCGGTGTGCCCCGCCCGCTGGCGATAGAAAAACCGCAGGCCGTAGATCTTGTACAGGCGGCGCGGTATTTCGGCGCGCACGGCGAGCCGGACGCCGCCACGCTGGCACTGCTGCAAAAATGCGCCGTGCCGCTGCTGGCGGCGGCGATGCCCCGGGCGGTATGGCTGCTGGCAGACACCCCTGCCCTGACCGAGGCCGGACTTCTGCCCGGCGAGGATGTGCACAAGCATCTGGCAGGCTGCGGGCAGGCCATTCTGCTGGCGGTGACGCTGGGCCCCGGGGTGGATGCCCAGATCCGCCGGGCAGGTGTTGGCGATATCGCCGCCGGGGTAGCCTCCGATGCCTTGGGCAGCGCACTGGCCGAGCAGGCCGCCGATGCCGCCGAGGCGCAGCTGCGTCAGTGGGCGGCGACAGAGGGAAAGTATCTGACCGGGCGCTTTTCGCCCGGCTACGGCGATTGGGACATCGCGGTGCAGCCGCTGGTGGCAGCGGCGCTGGACACCGTGCGCAAGGCCGGGCTGTGCGTCACCGACACCAACCTGATGACCCCGCGCAAGAGCGTGACTGCCCTGTTGGGGGTCAGCGACCACCCGGTAAAAGGACAACTGGCCGGGTGCGGCCATTGCGTGCTGCACACCCGCTGCGAATACAGAAAGAGGGGAAAGACCTGTGCAAGTGAATGAACTTTTCAGACAGAGCAATACCATCCTGCTGGACGGCGGCATGGGCACCATGCTGCAAGCTGCCGGGCTCAAGCTGGGCGCACGCCCGGAAGAGCTGAACATCACCGACCCGGCGCTCATCGAGGGCATCCATGGGCAGTACGCTGCGGCGGGCAGCCGCATCGTCAACGCCAACACCTTTGGTGCTTCTGCCCACAAGCTGGCAGGCAGTGCCTACACGCTGGAGCAGGTCATCACCGCAGGCATTGAAAACTGCAAGCGCGCCTGTGCGCCCTACGGTGCGCTGACCGCGCTGGACGTAGGCCCGCTGGGCGAGCTGCTGGAACCCAGCGGAACGCTGGCCTTTGAGGATGCTGTGGCTGAGTATGCCCGCATCGTCAAGGCAGGCGAAGCCGCCGGGGCGGACCTGATCTTTTTTGAGACCTACACCGACCTGTACGAGTTGAAGGCCGCCCTGCTGGCTGCCAAGGAGAACACCCACCTGCCCATTCTGGCCAGCATGAGCTTTGAAGCAGGCGGGCGCACCTTTACCGGCTGCACAGTGGAAAGCTTTGCCGCCACCGCCCGGGGCTTGGGGGCAGACGCCGTGGGCATCAACTGTTCGCTGGGACCCAAAGAGATCTTCCCCATGGCTAAGCGGTTGGCAGAAGCCGTGCCCGGCAACTTCCCGGTGTTCGTCAAGCCCAACGCCGGTCTGCCCCGGGCGGACGGCAGCGGCTACGACATCACCCCGCAGCTGTTCGCCTTGCAGATGAAGCCCTACCGGGAGCTGCACCTGTTTGCCGCCGGCGGCTGCTGCGGCACCACCCCGGAGTTCATCAAGCTGCTCAACGGCACCTTTGCAGGCTGCACCCCGGGGCGTCCTGCGCACCGGATGCCCTCGGTGCTGTGCACCCCGGTGGACACCGTTACGGTAGACGGCATCACAGTGGTGGGCGAGCGCATCAACCCCACCGGCAAAAAGCGCTTCCAGCAGGCATTGCGGGAAGGCGACATGAACTATGTGCTGGAACAGGCCGTCAGTCAGGCAGAAGCCGGGGCGCAGATCCTGGACGTGAACGTGGGCGCACCCGGCGTGGACGAGCCGGTGCTGATGGAGCAGGTGGTCAAGGCTCTGCAAAGCGTGACCAGTCTGCCTTTGCAGCTGGACTCCTCCAACGTGGAGGCGCTGGCGCGGGGTCTGCGGGTGTACAACGGCAAGCCCATCGTCAACTCCACCAACGGCGAGCCGGAAAAGCTTGCCGCCATCCTGCCGCTGTGCAAGAAGTACGGTGCCGCCATCGTGGGACTTGCCATCGACGAAAAAGGCATCCAGCCCAAAGCCGCAGACCGCGTAGCCATTGCCCGCCGCATCACCGAGGCGGCGCTGGCAGCGGGCATTCCCCGGGAGGATATCTACATCGACTGCCTTACCCTGACCGCCAGCGCCCAGCAGGAGGATGTGCTGGCCACGGTACAAGCGCTGGAAGCCTGCAAAAAGGAGCTGGGAGTGCGCACCGTGCTGGGCGTGTCCAACATCAGCTTTGGTCTGCCATGCCGCACCTACCTGAACACCACCTTTTTGACCATGGCCATGTACGCCGGGCTGGACCTTGCCATCATGAACCCCTCCAGCGAAGAGATGATGGCGGCGGTGTACGCCTACAACGTGCTGACCAACCGGGACAAGCAGAGCACAAAGTACATCGAGCGCTTTGCCGACCGTGTGCCCGCCAGCACCGCACTGGCACAGGCTGCAAAAGCCGCGCCTGCCGCCAGTGCTGCCGAAGCAGAACTTACCGGTCCCTACGCCGCCCTGATGAAAGCGGTGGAAAAGGGCTTGAAGGGTGACGCCGCCGCCCATACCCGCGCCCTGCTGGCAGAAAAGCAGCCGCTGGAGGTGGTGGACGAAGCCTTGATCCCCGCTTTGGACATCGTGGGTGCCAAGTACGAAAAAGGCACCCTGTTCCTGCCACAGCTGCTGCAGGCTGCCAGCGCCGCCCAGAGCGCCTTTGAGGAGATCAAAACTGCCATTGCCCAAAAGGGCGAGGGCAGCGCCAGCAAGGGGCGTATCGTCCTTGCCACCGTCAAGGGCGATGTACACGACATCGGCAAAAACATCGTCCGGGTCATTCTGGAAAACTACGGCTTTGAGGTACTGGACCTTGGCCGGGACGTACCGGTGGAGACGGTGGTGGACACCGTGCGGGAAAAGGACGTGCATCTGGTAGGTCTTTCGGCCCTGATGACCACCACCCTGAAAAGCATGGAGGAGACCATCGCCGCCCTGCACGCCGCTAAGCTGGACTGCAAGATCATGGTGGGCGGTGCCGTGCTGACCCCGGAATACGCCGAAAAGATCGGCGCGGACTGGTACGCCAAGGACGCCAAGCGCAGCGCCGACATCGCCAAGGAGTTCTTTGGAGTGTAACGCGGAATATTTCAGATTCAGACTGCTGAAAAGTGCGGACTTTTCAGCAGTCTTTTTTATAGGCAGGGCGTTTATCGCAATTTTCAAAAACAGTGCCTGTCAAAACGGCATATTTGCGATATGCAGTTTGCGGATGTTGCTCGGACATTATAAACGCAAACTGCAATATTTGCAAACTGTTCAAATTTACCACAAAGAATTGCCACGATTGTCTGGCATAATAAGGGTGCACTCAGGGAGAACGGAACGGACATCCCCCATAACCTCCGAAAGGTTCTCCCCGCAAAAGCCCATGCAGGCACATTTCCCTGCGGGTGCGGCCGCAGCAGCGGCGCACAGCAGGCCCATAAAAACTGTCTCCCGTTTCTATGCGAGGCAATAGCCAGAACGGCGGACAGACTACCAAATCCCTCCTGATCAAGCCGCAATGTTCAGGGGTTCCTATACAGCAGGCAGTGTCGCTTTCCTCCTCCTTTCCACGACACTGCCTGCTTTTTGTTTGCGCTGTTTCAAATCGGCTACCGGGCTAACCTTACCACAAGCCACATGATACTGTTCCGGGGCGTGCAGTACGATATTGTCCACATCGACCCGTTCGAGAGCTACAAGGCAGACTTGAAGCTGTATTGCAAGCGAAAAAACAAATGAAATGGCGGCAAACTCCAAAAGCCTGCCGCCGTTTTTGTTATTTTATAAACTCATATTCAAAAAGCACTGGGACGATTTCAGAATTGTAATAGTCTTTGACAAGCGTTTTCAAGCCCGCAAGAGCAGTATGCAATTCCACGTTATCCCAAATTGTATTGCCCGTCGTTTCGTCAACGTGCGATGTATCCAGTTCAGCGTAAATCTGATATACACCATATGTCAAAGAAGGGCTATAGTTTTCTGCTTTCTTTGCCCATTGCAGAACCGTTTCCCATTGATTCAAAATAGCCTTTTCCCTATCACCGGGGATAAGCCCCTTTATATCGCGCAGGGCGATTGTTTTTCCGTTCGTACCGTCAAGGCAAAGTTCATCGCGATAAAACCGCCCATCGCTCCCCGTGAATGTGCGCATATGGTTCTGCATTTCTGTACAGGTGAAAAGCAGGCATTTCAAGAGGAATTGCGCAAGTTTACCACTTGCAACGTCCGCATTGTATCTGTCCGCGCCGTCCGCCGACTTCATAATGCGGGCACGTTCCGTCCATGCTCTGTTATATGTAATATAGCGTGAAGCGCAAAACATAGGAAGTTTTTCAAGATAGTTATCTTTACGCAGGAAAAAGCCGTTTCCATCATAGCGAGCCGCTATCAAAAGGCTAGAATCCAAGTCTGGGTTATCAAATCCCGAACTGTGTGCGACCATATATCCCATTATATCGGGTGCGGTTGCGGGCTTGTTTCGTTGTTTGCCGCCTACCTTTTCAAGACCATTTAACCCTGCAAGAATACCCGTCCGCTGCTCATCTGGTATAGGGCGTTTGTCATAATATATTTTGCTGTATGTTGTAAAGACCTGTTTTACAGGGAGCAGTCCACACGAAACCAACGTGCCTGTGTTATCGTCTATATCATAAGCCGCTATTTCAATTTCCTTTCTGCTGTCAGCTATATTTTGCCAATATGCGCACATAATGCAAGCGTCAATATTAGTGTGAAAATGGCGGCGATTGTATGCAAATCCTTTGACAAATTTCCTGTCAATTAAATGTTGCGCTTTCCAATACTTGACAGGAGAATACACTATATAGCTATCTGTTGGTTGCCGCAAATAATATTTAAAACCAGACCAAATGAAAACGTTTCCTAAATCGTTGGACGCTGTTCCTTTGACTTCTTTTTTCATTTCAGTTACTACATAGCTTTGTTTCCAAGTAGATGATTTTTTGCTTTGTCGCTGTCGTTGGTGTTCGGCAGAAGTTGTTTCTGCATACGGTGGATTTTCAAACAATATAATCGTGCATTGTGGGTTGGCAATGTATTGCTTTATGACCGGATTTTCTATATATTCTTTGCTTAAAGCGTCTGCGCCCGAAACTAGCCCGGCGTTAAATGTGTCTGTCATTTCAATAGGCGGGATAATGTGCCGAACCTTTGCCCCTAACAATTCTTGAAGTACCTTGTACTCATAATATTCTACTGTTGAAACAACACAATGTGAAAGTTCCTCGTCTGTCAAACCTGCTTCAAGGTTTCCTGTTCCGGCGCACCTGTCAAGAATGATATAGTCATTTCCGGTGGGAACACGGGCGATTGCAGCCCGCACCAATTCAAGGGACTTTTCGGCATACAGCTTGTGCGTGTAAAATGCCCCCAAGTTCTTTTTCTGAAGCGTGTCATTTAGCTTATCCATCAAATAATTAAATTTGACATTTGTTTGCCCGGTATAAGGGTAAATGTACCGTTCAAAATGAACGGGTTTTCTAATTTCCCCGATTGTTTTGTGCTTGCCTGTATCATCACCAAGGAAATCTTCTTTCCGCGCCATTGGTACTGCTTTGTAAAAGGACATAGCCCACCCAACAATGCAATTTTCATCAATGTGTATCTTTGTATAGTTGCATTCTTTGAGCAGGGTAACAATGCTTTCCACGTCAAGCGGTTTATCAAAGTGCAACACTGTTTCAGCGTTGCAACCGATAAATCCACTATTGTCCTTTGATGCGCCGCCGAAATACAGCTTTTCAATATCCGACAAATACGGCGCGGAGCGGTACAGCCAAAGCGTGGCGGCGTTTACATCGATAATCAAAATATTCGCCGGAACGGGCTTGCCTTTGACGCGCAAGGCAGACAGGTATTTAATACATTGGAAAAGAACGGCGTTCAAATCGGTAACGTGCAACTTGAATTCAAGCAAGTTTCCGTTGATAACCCCATCGTTATTGTCTGCAAGTATTTCATCAATATCTAAAGCGGGATTGACACGGGGCAAAAAGACCTTATAAAAGTCTAACTGTCCATCCCGTTCCAAAATGTACTTGTCCATAGCCTGACCTTACCTTTCAGGTACAATAATACAAATAATAGTATAGCATACACCCGCCGTTTTTCAACAGGCAATCTTCTAATTTCTTCTGCTATTTTTCAGTGTCTTATTGCAGATTTAAGCGACAAATAAGCGACAAGCCACAAGGTACGGTGTCAAGATATTCGAAGAAAGTACAAAATATAGTATTAAAATCAAAGAAACAGCCCTGTATTTGGTATCGAAATCAAATACAGGGCTGTTGAGATATACTCTTTTTCAGAAGTTCGATGTACACGGAACCCGTCTTGCTCCCGAATTGATTGACCAGTTCGTTGAAGTGATCACCCCATTGCCGATTACTCCTACCGCTGGAAGCTGAACACCGGCTGTAAGAAGTCCAAAGGGAAGAAATCTCCTCCCAGCAGACAGAACCCATCCACATTCTCCCCTGTCCTGT
>OFPS01002550.1_pt1 | contig 10333 bp, 7 predicted proteins | sample 1542111 | NCBI WGS metagenome assembly OFPS01 (sample SAMN04209233, study PRJEB22552) | human gut metagenome | biome: gut; material: feces | host: Homo sapiens | place: USA: Oklahoma | reverse complement strand
TCCGTCTCCTAAAATTTTCTCCAGACCATAAGTCTGGATTGTGGTAGCATTGGTAAACGAGCTACCGAATCCCAGCAGCAGACCCGCTACCGGAAGAATCGCGATTGGAAGCATGAAGGATCTTCCTACTCGCTGCAATACGCCAAAAATTTTGTCTTTCATTGCATGTACTCCTTTTCCTCAAGAAATTTTAATTACCTGGCTTATGCCTATGATATTATTTTCTTTCGTGGAAGCCTTTTATCCGAATTTTTGACGCAAAAAAGGCACTAACCCCACACAAATATCAAAATAATATCTATGTATGGTTAATGCCTGCCGTACAGTTACACACCAAAATCTGTAACTTACAGTAATTTATTTTCCACTAAATGTCAAGCCTTTTCTGAAATTTTCTTTTTATAATCCTACGGACTGCACTAAAAGAATCAGAAGCATCAACGGTGCAATTACCTTGATCATTGCAACATAAAGCTTTTCTCTGCCAAACCTGTATCCGCCAAGTGTCACTTCATCGATGATCACTTTTGGTTTTACAACCCATCCGATCAGAATACAGGTAAGCAGTGCCACCATCGGCATCAGACAGTTATTGCTGATATAATCCATCACGTCCAGAATCTGCGCTACCGTGCCGTTCGGAAGTTTCAGTTCGAAATAAAGCTTGTTGTATCCAAGACATACGATCACACCAACGATCATTCCATATAAAGTAGTCAGGATCGTTCCTTTTTTTCTGGATACATGGAATTTATCCATCATGCTTGATACAATTGCCTCCATAACAGATACAGAAGAAGTAACCGCTGCAAAAGATACCATCAGAAAGAATACAATTCCTACCAACACTCCTGCTGCCCCCATTGCTTTAAATACTTTTGGCAGAGATACAAACATCAGTCCCGGTCCTGCAGACATTCCTTCGGTTCCCATAAAAGTATAAACAGCCGGAATGATCATAAGTCCTGCCAGAAGCGCTACAAGCGTATCAAAAAACTCAATCTGGTTGATCGACTTCATCAGATTGGTCTCTTTCTTCGCATAGGATCCGTAAGTAACCATAATTCCCATCGCCACGCTGATTGAGAAGAAAAGCTGTCCCAATGCATCCATCACAACCGAAAGGAAACTTTTAACCGTCATCCCTCTAAAATTCGGGATCAGGTAAATCGCCAGTCCCTGCATACCGGTTCTTGTCACTCCATCTGCATTTGTATGTTTCAGGGTAAGGGAAAATACAGAAATTCCCGCAATCAGTACAAACAGGATCGGCATCAGAATCTTACTGTATTTTTCAATTCCTTTATTTACTCCTTTATAAACAACCATTGCCGTAATAAACACATAGATCAGCATCCATATGATCGGCTGTCCGACCTGTGTAATATAGCCTGTAAAATATCCGTCTTCTGCTGCCTGCGCCCCATGACCTGTGAGAAATGCCGACAAATATTTGAGTACCCATCCACCAATCGAGCAATAATATGGAAGAATGATAACCGGTACTGCACATGCAAGCACACCGATTCCTCCCCATCCTTTATGCATCTGTTCATATGCAGTAAGCGGACTCTGTCCTGTCTTACGTCCGATCGCGATCTCTGTTGTCAGCAACGTAAACCCAAAGGTAAGTGCCAGTACCACATAGCACAGAATAAACACTCCGCCTCCACCTTTTGCTGCCAGATACGGGAATCTCCAGATGTTCCCCAGCCCGACTGCACTTCCCGCAGCCGCCAGCACGAATCCGATCGAGCCGGTAAAATTACTCCTCTTCTTTTCCATCTTTTCTACACTCCTTTTACAGTGGTGTCTCCATACACACCATCTCCAGCTTTTTAATAATATGATGTGAGTGTCAATAAGTATCAATTGCTTATTTGTGCGAGCACAAACGCAATTTATACTTTTGACACTTACATCATAATATAGAAATTATATTTTTCTATAAGCCAAAAACACCTCCGCCGTATGGCGAAGGTCCCTTCTTTAGCTTTCTTCTTATTTTAACAATCGGATATAGGAAAGTCAATGGAAGTATTTTACTCATTTTCTTGATCTTTTTTACACTGGGGCAGGCTCTCACCTGCCCCTTTATGAGTAGTATATCAATAATTTTTACAAAACGTCTTATTTATGCAGTTGCCGGAAGAACACGGGATAAGAATGACTGCGTCCTTCTCTCTCTTGGTGCTGTAAAAATTGCATCCGGTCTGCCTTCTTCAACAACATATCCGTCTGCCATAAAGATGACCCGGTCTGCCACATCACGTGCAAAGCCCATTTCATGTGTTACAACGATCATCGTCATTCCTTCTTTCGCAAGAGATTTCATAACATCAAGTACATCTCCTACCAGTTCCGGGTCCAGCGCTGATGTCGGCTCATCAAACAACAACGCTTTCGGTTCCATTGCCAGTGCTCTTGCAATGGCAACTCTCTGCTGCTGTCCACCTGAAAGTGTACTCGGATATACATCCGCTTTATCCTTTAATCCTACCTTATCCAGAAGTTCCAGTGCTTTTGCATGCGCTTCTTCCTTATACATGTGTTTGGTAAGGATTGGTGCCATCATAACATTCTGAACAACAGTCTTAAGCGGAAACAGATTGAATTTCTGGAAAACCATTCCGACTTCCTCACGGAATTTGCGGATGTCACAATTCTTATCGAGAAGATTCTTTCCCTCATACTGTACGGTTCCGCCTGTCGGTCTTTCAAGCTGATTGATGCATCTTAAGAAAGTACTCTTTCCCGATCCGGAAGGTCCGATGATACAGACCACTTCACCTTCATTGATATTAAGATTGATATCCTTTAATACCTCCAGGTTTCCAAATTTCTTCGACAAATGATTTACTTTAATCATACCAATCACCTCATTTTCCTTTCTATCTGTTTCTGGACAATTATCAGTACCGAAAGAATCACCAGATAAAACGCTGCCAGTGCTGTGTATGTAGGAATTGCTTTAAAGCTCAACGCTGCATACGCCTGTGCCTGATGCGTGATCTCATTAACCGCAATCGCAGATAAAAGTGCGGTATCCTTAACAGAAATGATAAACTGGTTAAATAATGCCGGAAGTGCCGCTTTAAATGCCGGTGGGATAACCAGATGGATCATCGTCTGTGCACTTGTAAGTCCAAGTGATGCACCTGCTTCTTTCTGTCCCGGATCAATGCTCATCAACGCACCTTTTACAATTTCTGAAATAAATGCACCGGAATTCAGTGCGATAACGCCAATTCCCACTGCAGTGCTTCCAATATCGACACCCAAAAGCTTCGGAATTACAAAATATCCGTATAAAGCCTGCACCATAAGTGGTGTCGCACGAATGATCCAAATGTAAAAAAGTCATATCCATATACTATCTCATCCTATCTTCTTTTTAGTTGCTGTCTGTTCTTTGATTATTCACACCATTTCGCATAGAGTTCATCTGTTGTGCCATTATCAATCAGTACCTTTACAGCTGCATTGATTTCATCATAATATTTGCATTCTTTAGAAATTGCTACGCAATACGGTGCCTGGCCCTGATTAAACTCATCCCCGACTACCTCCAGGTTGCTGTCCGGTGTTGTCTTAATATAGAAATATGCTCCAGGTCCATCCTGAATAACAGCATCTACTTTTCCCTGCTCCAAAGATTCATATGCAGTTGTGATCGTGTCATGTACTTCGAGAGTTGCACTTGTAAGGTTCTTGCTTGCATAAGTATGAGATGCGGTTCCCTTTTCAACGGCTATTTTTTTATCCTTCAGATCATCAACACTCTTAATTCCTTTATCGTCATTTTTATTTACCATAACGACCTGACCGGAATCACAATAGATATCACTGAAGTCCATAACTTCTTTTCTTTCATCTGTTGCACAAAGTGCTGCTGCTCCGATGTCCAGTTTATTTTCAGCAAGTGAAGTAGTAAGTGCCGAATAATCCATTGCCTGGAGGCCACCATCGATTTCGAATCCCAGAAGCTCCTGCAGATCATTTAACAGATCAACATCATATCCGATCAGCGTCTTTCCGTCCGCAGACACTCTCTCGTTCCCGGGATTGTTTGAGAAATTACTTTGCACTTCTGATTACTTTCTTTTCTGAAATACAAAAAGGATGCCGCATCTGATGCGACATCCTTGTCTGTTCTGTTCTTTATGAACTTGTGATTATTTTACCGCACTTTCGCACTTTAGTCAATGAAACTTTTATCCAAAATTGCCAGTTTTATATGTTTCTTTTAAGTAATTTTTCACAAAATTGATTTTCTATAGTATATGTGTTACACTATTTCCAGATTCAAACTGACTGCAAAGGAATTCCTGCGCAAAAAGAATACAAAAAAGGAGATTACAAAAACTATGAGTCTTAACAGCACCCCTTCTGCAGATCGTGTACATATCGGTATCTTCGGTCGCAGAAATGCCGGAAAATCCAGCATCATCAACGCTATCACCGGACAGAATCTTGCCATTGTATCTGATGTTCTCGGAACAACTACCGATCCGGTTCCAAAGGCAATGGAACTTCTTCCCCTCGGACCTGTCGTGATCATTGACACCCCGGGGCTTGACGACATCGGAGAACTCGGTGAACTGCGTGTCAAAAAAGCCTACCAGATTTTAAACAAAACAGATATCGCTGTTCTGGTAATCGATGCCTCTCTTGGCATGACACCAGAAGATTTATCCATCTTAAAGAAAATACAGGATAAGAAGATCCCTTACGTTGTGGTAAAAAATAAATCTGACCTCTGCTCTTCTGCTGAAAATGGCGCAGTCTGTCCGAATCTGGATTCTATGTCGGATGCTTCTTTTCATATAGATGCTTCCAACAGTATCGAAGTCAGCACAGTAACCGGATACCATGTTCATGAATTAAAAAAACTGATTGCAAGCCAGGCTCCGGAAGAAGATCAGGATAAATATCTCGTCCGCGATCTTTTAAATCCAAATGATTTTGTCGTTCTGGTCGTCCCGATCGACTCTGCCGCCCCAAAAGGACGTCTGATCCTCCCGCAGCAGCAGACCATCCGCGATGTACTGGAGGCTGGTGCAATCTCTATTGTAACCCGTGACACAGAATTGAAGGAAACACTTTCGTCTCTTGGCAAAAAGCCACGCCTTGTCATCACCGACAGCCAGGCATTTGCCAAAGTGTCTGCCGATACACCGGAAGATATTCCACTGACCTCTTTTTCCATCCTGCTTTCCAGATACAAAGGAAATCTGAAGCTTCAGGTCGAAGGCGCACAGATGCTGGACAAGTTGGAAGATGGTGACAAAATCCTCGTCTGTGAAGGCTGCACCCACCACAGGCAATGTGATGACATTGGAACAGTGAAGCTTCCTCGCTGGATCCGCCAGCATACCGGAAATAAAGACCTGCACTTTGAATTCACAAGCGGGACCGAATTCCCGGTAGATCTCTCACCTTATAAACTCATTATTCACTGTGGTGGCTGCACCCTGAACGAACGCGAAATGCAGTATCGCCTCAAATGCGCCGAAGATCAGGGCGTACCGATCACGAACTACGGAACCGCTATTGCTCACCTGAAAGGGGTATTGGAGCGGAGTCTCATACCGGTTAGAGGAAGTTTGGAATAAGGTTACGGGCGAAGCAAGGACGAGGTGACGGTTTCACGCCGGTCTTCATCGCCTGCATTCTGTAAAATTTAATCGGGACGGAAGTTGCGACACCGGACTGATTCGCTGGAAAATCTGATGATTTTCCGGCTCAGGCAGTCCTCAGATTCCGTACTTGTAGTACGAAATCTGGTCACAATTTCCGTCCCGATTAAATTAACAGACTGCACGGCTCTTACGAATGGCGTGAAACCGTCACCTCGTCCCCACTTCACCCTTACGTTATTCAAAGCTTCCGCATTGGCGCATCATAGATGCGCCTCGCTGTGGATGGAAGGATTGTTTGTTCAGAATTGAAATCCATTCTTATTATATTTACTTTTGTTCTGACTTATATGTTATGAGTGATTTTGTTTTGGTATAGACACACATAACGGTTGAATAAAGCTTAAAGCCAGGTATCATTTTAAATTGGCTGCAGCGCCCAGGGCGTCGGATCACGGTGTGGATTTGGCGGTATATGGCGGCGTGTTACAGCCTGTTAATGAAAAAAAGAGAAAAGTGTGATCGGATTTCGTACCCCAAGTACGAAATTCCGAAGACTCCTGAGATGGAAAATCATCAGATTTTCCGTCGAATGAGTCTGGTATCACACTTTTCTCTTTCTTTTCATGTTACAGGCTGTTCACGCCAGAGTCCACCGTCAAATCTACACCGTGATCCGACGCCCGTCCCTGCAGCCAGATTTTCAATTAAATATTCTCAATTCTCTTGATCGCTTCCAACGTATTCTCGTAACTTCCAAATGCTGTCAGGCGGAAGTATCCTTCCCCGCTCGGTCCAAATCCTGATCCCGGAGTTCCAACTACATTTGCTTTTTCAAGAAGGAAATCAAAGAATTCCCATGAAGTCATGTTATCCGGCGTCTTTAACCATACATATGGTGAGTTCACTGCTCCGGATACTGTGTATCCGGCATTCTTCAGACCTTCATAAATCGTTCTTGCATTCTTCTGATAGTATGCGATCTGCTCTTTTATCTGTGCTTTTCCGGCCTCTGTATAAACAGCAGCTCCGGCTTTCTGTACAATATAAGGTGCTCCATTGTATTTTGTACCATGTCTTCTTGCCCAGAGAGAATGCAGCATCACATCTCCTGCCTTCAGATCCTTCGGTACTACCGTATAGCCAAGACGAACTCCCGTAAAGCCTGCATTTTTGGAGAAAGAATGCAGTTCGATCGCACAGGTTCTTGCCCCTTCACATTCATAAATACTGTGTGGTACATTGTCCTCACTGATATAAGCTTCATATGCCGCATCATAAATGATCACACTGCCATGCTTATTTGCATAATTAACCCATTCCTGCAGCTGCGGCTTTGTGATCGTGGAACCGGTCGGATTGTTTGGAAAGCACAGATAAATGATATCAGGTACTTCCTTTGGCAGCTCCGGCGCAAAATCATTTTCTGCGGTACATGGCATATAGATCACATTGCTCCATGTTTCTGTCTTCGGATCATACTCGCCTGCTCTTCCTGCCATAACATTGGTATCTACATAAACCGGATAAACAGGGTCACAGACAGCGATCTTGTTATCCTTGGCAAATATTTCCTGAATGTTACCGGAATCGCACTTGGCACCATCCGATACAAAAATTTCATCCGGGCTGATATCACAGCCACGCATCTTATAATCATTTTCCGCAATAGCTTTTCGCAAAAATTCATACCCAAGATCCGGTGCATAGCCATGGAAGGTTTCTGCTACGCCCATCTCCGCAACCGCACTATGCAGTGCATCAATGATCACCGGTGCAAGTGGCTGGGTCACATCGCCGATTCCCAGACGGATGATCTTTTTATCCGGATTCTCCTTTGCAAATGCGTTTACTTTCTTTCCGATCGTGGAAAAAAGGTAACTGCCGGGTAACTTTAAATAGTCTTCGTTTACTTTAAACATATGCTTCCTCCGTTTCTCCTTCAAAGACGGTCACTGCAGGGCCGGTCATATAAACAAGGTTTTCTTTCTGATCCCAGTAGATCTCAATTTCACCGCCCAGCACCTGTACCGTCACATGTGCTCCCGTGAGGCGATTTAAAACACATGCCACAGCCGTTGCACAGCAGCCTGTTCCGCAGGCAAGCGTTTCACCCGTACCACGTTCCCAGACACGCATTTTTACATGACTGTCATCAATTACCTGTACAAATTCGGTATTGGTACGATTAGGGAATCTTTCATGATTTTCAAAATAAGGACCGATCTCCTCGATCGCCAGATGCTCTACATCATCCATAAAGACAACTGCATGCGGATTACCCATAGACACGCAGGTCATGCGGTATGACTTTTCTTTTACAATGATCTCTTCGTCGATCACCTGCTCGTGTACCGATACGACAGGCACGTCCTTTGCAGTTAGCTCTGGCTTACCCATATTCACTTTTACTTTTACAACTTTTCCGTTTTCCACGGTCAGATCCAGGTATTTCACTTTACCGAAGCTTTCGACGGTAATACTTGTTTTATCTGTCATGCCATGATCATATACATATTTACCGACACAGCGGATTCCGTTTCCGCACATTTCCGCCCTGGTGCCATCGGCATTATACATTTCCATTTCAAAATCAGCCTGCTGCGATGGATTGATGAAGATCACGCCATCGGAACCGATTCCAAAGTGTCTGTCACTAAGTGCGACAACTGCCTTTGGTTTATCGGCAACTTTTTCTGTAAAGCCGTTGACATAGACGTAATCGTTGCCACAGCCGTGCATTTTTGTGAATTTCATAATTTCGCCTTTCTGTTATAGAACTTATTTTATTAGACTTACGATACCCTACGGATTGTTCCGTTTTGTTATTTAGTCGTACATTTTGGTCGTACATTTTGGTCGCACATTTTAGTCGCACATTTGCTTCGCAAATATGTGACAGGCTTCGCAAATATACGACAATTACGGGAACATCAGCCATGAAAATTGCCTTCGGCAATGGCTGAGGCTACATAATGATTTTGCTTTGCAAAATCATTACAATTATTGCATCACTGCGAGTACCATCTGGGCGGTTTCGACCAGATTGGTGCTGCTGTCCATACTGCATTTTTGTATGTATCTGTGCGCCTCTTCCTCAGTCATGTTATTCCGGCTCATCAGGAGTGCCTTTGCCTCGTTGATCAAGGCGATCTCCTCCGGCTTTCTTGTCCTTGGCTGGGATTTGCGTTTCTTTCTCTTATATTCGATCGAGTTGGTCATCAGTTCCACGGTATTTAAAAGATCGTGAAGCTTCAATGGCATGGACAGTGACATGATATCACTTCCCACACATTCTGCCAGCAGATGGCTGGAAGCCATAAGCAACATTTCGAATCCCGGAGGCAGATAGTCGTGCAACTCAGAATACATCATATCAACAAGTTTATAGCCACATATTACAATACCGTCATCCAGATTATCCGCGACACTGATTGCCTGCGAACCCGATCCGCAGACCGCCGCGACCTGAAATCCGTTTCGTACCAGCAGGTTCTTAATTGTTTTACTGTCATCCAGTTTCGGTAATACTACAATTATGCTGGTCACACGAACACCTCCTTTCGTTTTATCCGTTCTCTCTCATAAAACTACTCGGAACGGTGTCAGAATCTGAACAGGTACTGATCCAGTTCCCACTGTGTGATCTGCCGCTTACTTTCATCCCATTCCGCATGCTTGGCATCCACGTACTTGGTAAACATATCTTCTCCCAGCACCTTTTTGATCAGCGGATCTTTTTCCATTTCCTGTACTGCTTCATATAAAGTGCCCGGTAATACTTCAATTCCCTTTTTATGGCATTCTTCTAAGGAAATCTCAAACAGATTACAATTCTCACTCTTTGGTGGCATGATCTTATTCCGGATACCGTCAAGACCTGCCTCTAAGCAGACCGCAAGTGCCAGATACGGATTGGCAGCGGAATCCGGCGAGCGGAGTTCCACCTTGGTTGCTGCGCCTTTCCCTGCAGAAATCTGAATAAGCGGACTTCTGTTTGTTGTACTCCACGCAATATAAACCGGTGCTTCATAGCCCGGAACAAGACGTTTATACGAATTTACCAGTGGATTGGTCAGGGCTGTGATTCCCTTCATATGCTTCATCAGACCACCGATAAAATAATATGCCTCCTTGCTGAGTCCCATCTTATCCTTTTCATCGGCAAAAATGTTTTTGCCATCATGGAACAGTGACATATTGATATGCATACCGGAGCCGTTCTCATTGTATTTCGGCTTTGGCATAAAGGTTGCATGCAGACCATGACGCTTTGCGATCGACTTGACTGACATCTTGAACGTCATGATATTATCAGCCGTTGCAAGTGCCTCATCATACTGGAAATCGATCTCATGCTGTGCAGGTGCTTTTTCATGGTGGGAAGCTTCAATGACAAAGCCCATGTCCTCAAGTGTCAGCACCATATCACGTCTGGCATTTTCGCCAAGATCAAGCGGGCTCAGATCCAGATAGCCTGCCTGCTCGTGTGTCAGTGTGGTAGGTAGTCCGTTTTCATCTGTATGGAATAAGAAAAATTCACATTCCGGTCCGACCTGGAAAGAATAACCAAGCTCTGCTGCATGCCCAATAGCACGTTTTAAAATGTAGCGCGGATCAGCTTCATACGGCTTGCCATCCGCAGTATAAACATCACAGATCAGTCTTGCTACTTTTCCCTGCTGTGGTCTCCA
>OFPS01002543.1_pt1 | contig 10361 bp, 6 predicted proteins | sample 1542111 | NCBI WGS metagenome assembly OFPS01 (sample SAMN04209233, study PRJEB22552) | human gut metagenome | biome: gut; material: feces | host: Homo sapiens | place: USA: Oklahoma | reverse complement strand
CTCGCATCGCTGCCTATGTATCCGGTAATGCCACCTGCCATACCTGCCGGATTGATGACCGTCCCGGCATTGTAGCTGTTCGAAACGCTGCTGATCTTGCGCATACCGCCGGTCAATCCGCCGATGCTTCCCTCTGCCGTCCCGCTGACAGTGGCAGTGCTGAAGCAGTTCTCAATACGTCCGTAGCTGAGCATCCCGCTGATGGCACCGGTGTATTCCTGCCCATCATCGGCTTTGGAAGTGACCGTGCCGCCGACTATGCCGAGGTTCTTCACCACACCCCAAGCGACATAGCCGAACAGCCCGTACGACTGCCGCCCGTCGATCGGCTGGACGTTCAGTCCCTTGATGACATGTCCCTGCCCGTCGAAGTAGCCTCCGAAACGGACTTCATCAGGCTCCTCGCCGTTGTTATACTCACCGATCGGCGTCCAAGATTCGCCACCGAGATCGATGTCGGCCGTCAGTTTGGCATTAAGCCGGACAACCGTATCGTCGTCCATGTTGATTTGACCGTCACCGTTGGTGTCCACTTGTTCATGCTCGGAAGCATTCACCTGATCCCGGAACCATTTCAGATGTTCCGCACTCTCTATTAAATAATACCCATTCTCGTCCTGCGAGGGTTGAGTTTGCCCGAAGGCTGAAAAAGTCGGTGCCACAAATAGGGCAAGACAATAAAAGTAAAGTTTGTTCATCATATATTATAAAGTTTAAATTAGTAATCTTCAGTTCGTACCCATTGCATATTTCTTATAATAAGGAATGGATAGCCGGCGCCACAAAAAAGCCGGCTATCCCCTTCATATGAAGGGAGCCACGGATACTTTTTCGTTTAAACCTACTGTTATAACTTACAATGAAGCAAATATATAAAAAAATAACGGAGGAACACTCTATTTACTTATTTTCTGAAAAAATAGCGTGCTCCTCCGCGACTGTAGAACCGACTGGCTGTTTATTTTCTCCCCGAATTCCTAATCAGTTCCGTAATCTTGTTATTCAGGCAGTCTGCCTCGATCAGTTTCTCCAACGTGATGTGCATCCTGTATCGCCAATAATGGTTTGAATCGGACGGGACGTTGATGCGTTCCGCTTCGTAATCTTTCCGCTTGATGGAGTCATCCATTGCAAACCAGTCTTGTATAGGGATTATAGCCAGCATCGAAGCCGTCGCCAGGTGGTTGGAAACGATCTGCGTCGCCAAATCCGCCGTACATTCCTCTGGCGCATCCCCGGCATATCCCAGAACATTATTATAATAACGCTGTATCTTAGCACGGTCCTCTTTCCACCAGCTACGGAGCGGTGTCATATCGTGGGTGGATGTCGTACAAACCGAATGATAAGGCAGATTGTACAAGTCCGAAAATTCACGTTGCGGAGTCTTGGGCATACGTTCTATTTCCAGACTGAATATCTGCAATTTGTTCATCACATCGGGGACGGATTCCGGGATCATTCCTAAGTCTTCGCCACAAACCAACATGTTCGTACTGCCTACCAGCGGAGTCAGGCGGTTAAAGGCTTGCGCTTTCCAGAACTCATTATGGCGGTGATAGAAAAAGTTCCAATATAACTGGTCAAAAGCATATTGGTCAGAAGCGCTCAACTCGCGATACAAGTAGGACTGGCTAGCCGAAATACGCGGGTGGAATTTATCCGGCTCACGCGGATCGCGCAGGAACAGCACTTCATTGGCTATGGCAAACAGTCCTTTCTTAATCCGAAAGGATGCCTCATCCGTCTTTCCGGCAAACAGAGCTTCCACCTTGCGTTGCGTATCGCAGAAAGGTTTCAACACGAAATGCCGCGATGATGACTGGGCCAGGAACGCACCGATCACTTCTTCCGTCTGATCGCCAAACAATTCGGGCAGGAACTCGCGGTTGATATGAGGGGTAGTCAGGCGCGCTTCATTGAAATCCAAGCCATACTGTTCGATTTCGTTCGGGGTAAGCGGCAAAGCAGGGTTGAAATGCCCGCAAAGTCCCTGAACATACTCCGACGGTACTTCCCAGATACGGAAAAAGCCTAAGATATGATCGATACGGAAACTATCGAAATAATCTTCCAATTTACGGAAACGTTTCTTCCACCAGGAGAAATTATCTTTCTCCATCATATCCCAATTATAGGTCGGGAACCCCCAGTTCTGACCATTTACGGAGAAATCGTCGGGCGGAGCACCGGCCTGACCGTTCATATTAAAGTATTTCGGTTCCATCCATGCCTCGACACTCGTACGGTTCACTCCTATAGGCAAATCGCCTTTCAGCACGATCCCGTTCTTGCGGGCATAATCGGAAACGCCCTTAAACTGGGTATGCAGGACATATTGCAGGAAATACAAGAAAGATATTTCCGGATATGCCTTGCCTCCCACGGAACAAAGTTCACGAATAGTGTTCTTATCGAATACGGAGTTCTCTTTCCATTGCGTGAAGTCGGAAGTCCGGTACATGTCACGCAAGTAGCAATAGGCGGCATAAGGCATCAGCCAGGACTCGTTTTGCGCGAAAAACTCCCGATATTCAGAGGTGGACAAGATCGCCTCGCCCTCCTGCCTGAAGTATTCCCGGCAATATTCCAGCTTATATCGAACCGTCTGTTCGTAATCGACGGCATCCAGTCCGTTCAACTCTGCCTGTTTCCGGGCAAAAAAGGCCGCCTTTTCCGGATCTGCCAGCTCTCCCAGATCGGGCAGGCTGATGTACATCGGATGAAGGGCATAAATCGAAATGGCACTATAAGGATACGAATCGGTACGGGTATGCGTCGTCGTCGTGTCGTTCATAGGAAGCACCTGGATGATACGTTGACACGTTTTCCTAGCCCAATCCACCAACATACGCAAATCCCCCAGGTCACCGACTCCGAAGCTCTTCTCCGAACGTAAGGAAAAGACCGGGATCACCGAACCGGCACACCGCCATAAAGGCAGGTTATCACGAAAATAAAGGCCCGAAACGATCACCGTCTCTCCCACCTGTTGCGAAGGCAGATTCAAGACACGGTTCTCATCTTCTTCCCAATATAAAGGCTGCTGCTGATCATCGCAGATCAGAAACTTATATTCCAACGGATAGGAAATCTCTCCCGCATCCAAGTCTATATGCCAGACGGGAAAGGTGTCGCAACTCAATATTAACGCTTTATCAGGATGCCAATTGCCCAAACAGTCCTGATTTCCGGTGATAGCCACGCGCTGGTTCTTTTCGACACGCGGGACAGAGATCTTGATCGTAAGTCTCTTACCGCTCTTCACCACCCGCTCATGCGTATTACAAGGATGTGCAAACAAACTTTTAGTAAATGCTGAGGAATAAAAGGCCAGATTAGCAGGACGAACCTGCCAATAATCATATAGTGTATATTGGTCTGCCTGGCCGATAAAGAATACCTGATGGTTCTTTTCCCATTCCTCGAATATCTGCTTGTCGTTTACACTCAGGAAATATCTGTATTCTATATCCTTGACAGGAGAGGTCACTTCCAGTTCAAGCTGCCAGTTTCCATCTCCCTTATAACTCATTTCTTTTGCCAAAGCAGGTTCCCAGGAACCCAGCTCAGGAATCGACCCTACAACACATAACTTCTGCCCCCAAACGGTATGGAAGTTGATATTAAAGGTGACTTTCATGGTATTTTTATATTTATGATTTATGATTCATGGGATATTATTCACGATTTATGATTTATCATTTAGCGTCAATGATAAATCATAAATCATAAACCATAAATCTTTTCATCCGCATCTCGAAGCACCGCAATTGGTACAGATCAGACAACCTTCCTGGTAGACAAGTGTCTCATGTCCGCAATTCGGGCATTTCTGGCCTTTTGCCTCCGTACCGTTCGGCAGGTATTTCTTCAAAGCGCGTTCCACACCGTTCTTCCAAGTGTTGATAGATTCGTTATTCAGTTCCATACCTTGAACCAGCTTGATCACCTGGTCGATCGGCATACCGTAGCGCAAGACACCGGAGATCAGCTTGGCATAGTTCCAGAATTCCGGATTGAACTTGCCGTCCAGACCTTCGATCGTCATCTTGTAACCACGCTTATTCTTGAACTGGAAGTCGTAATGCTTCTGGCCGTCCTCGTCATAGCTCTTGATAATGCTACCCTTCGAAACGTTCTTCGGCAACATGATACCTTCATCGTCATCGGCAAGACCGGTAAAGATTTCGTACGGGCGACCATTCAGCAGACCGACAAATGCAATCCACTTCTCACGGTTGTTCTGGAATTTCACCACGTCGGCTTCCAGTTCGCGCGGACGGGTAGCCACGATAACCGGCGGCTCCATACAGTTGCAATCTTCTTTTTTCTTCTTCTTGTTATCCGTAGACAACAATACACCTGAGCGGGAACCGTCACGGTAAACCGTACAGCCCTTACAACCGCACTTCCAGGCTTCCACATACAGGGAGTTCACAAGGTCTTCCGTCACATCGGCCGGCAGGTTGATTGTTACGCTGATGGAGTGGTCCACCCATTTCTGAATACGTCCCTGCATACGGACTTTCTGCAACCAGTCGACATCGTTTGACGTCGCTTTATAGTAAGGAGACTTGGCAACCAGTTCTTCTACTTCTTCTTGTGTATATTTTTTGGAAGCAGAGAAGCCGTTGGCCAACATCCAAGTTACAAATTTATGATGGAATACGATATATTCTTCGAATGCGTCACCTGTTTCGTCGACAAAGTCAACACGAGCTTCCGCATCGTTCGGGTTCACCTTGCGGCGACGGCGATAAACGGGCAGGAACACCGGTTCGATACCCGAAGTAGTCTGCGTCATCAAGCTGGTCGTTCCCGTCGGTGCTATCGTCAGACAGGCGATATTACGGCGACCGTATTTCACCATGTCGTCATACAGCTCCGGATCGGCTTCACGCAGACGGTTGATAAACGGATTCTTTTCTTCGCGCTTTGCATCATAGATATCGAATGCACCACGTTCTTTGGCCATTTCCACAGAAGAACGATAGGCAGCCAAAGCCAACATCTTCTGTACCTTCTCGGCAAACTCTGTCGCTTCTTCCGTGCCGTAGCGCAATCCCAAGGCGGCAATCATATCGCCTTCGGCTGTGATGCCCACACCTGTACGACGTCCCTGCAATGTTTTCTTCTGTATCTTCTCCCACAGGTGGCGTTCGCTCTGTTTTACTTCCAATGATTCGGGATCGGCATCGATCTTCTCCAGAATCTTTTCAATCTTTTCTGATTCCAAGTCGATGATATCATCCATGATACGTTGCGCCAGGATAACATGCTTCCGGAACAGGTCAAAATCGAAATAAGCCTCTTTTGTGAATGGATTGACAACATATGAATATAAGTTGATTGCCAACAGACGGCAGCTATCATACGGGCACAAGGGGATCTCACCGCAAGGGTTGGTCGAAACCGTACGGAATCCGAGATCCGCATACGAATCGGGAACAGACTCTCTCAAGATCGTATCCCAGAAAAGCACACCGGGTTCAGCCGACTTCCATGCATTATGAATGATTTTCTTCCAAAGTTCGGCCGCATTGATTTCCTTCACATTGGTAGGTTCCGACGAGTCGATCGGATATTGTTGTTTATAAGGAGTTCCGTTGATTACGGCCTGCATAAATTCATCATCGATCTTCACAGAAACGTTAGCCCCCGTCACCTTCCCTTCCGTCATCTTGGCATCGATAAACGATTCCGAATCCGGATGTTTGATGGAAACACTAAGCATCAAGGCACCACGACGGCCGTCCTGGGCCACTTCGCGGGTTGAATTTGAGTAACGTTCCATAAAAGGAACCAATCCGGTCGATGTCAACGCCGAGTTCTTAACAGGAGATCCTTTCGGACGAATATGTGATAAATCGTGACCAACACCGCCACGACGTTTCATCAACTGCACTTGTTCCTCATCAATTCGAATAATCGCACCATATGAATCGGCATCTCCATCCAATCCGATTACAAAACAGTTAGAGAGTGAGGCAATTTGAAAATCATTGCCAATTCCCGTCATCGGGCTTCCTTGCGGCACGATGTAACGGAAATGATCAAACAGGGCAAAGAGTTCCTCTTCCGACAGAGGGTTAGGATACTTCTTTTCTACACGGGCAATTTCACTTGCCAAGCGGTGATGCATGTCTACGGGAGACTCCTCATAGATATTTCCGAATGCATCCTTCAAGGCATACTTATTTACCCATACTTTTGCGGCCAATTCGTCACCGGTAAAGTAGTCCAGTGAAGCTTTAAACGCTTCATCGAAGGTGTAAGTTTTACGATTCACGATTGTTTTAAGTTTAATGATGTGCAAGTTTAAGCATTGTTTATGGATTAGCCAAATTATTCAATAAAGAAAATATACATTGTCGACAAGTTATCCCTTCCACAGACCGACCATGCTATTTATCAACAGTTTACCTTTTTTTTCAATTCAAAAAGTTTTCCAAAAAGAGAACCAACACTACAATAAGATTTTCTCAAAATAGAAAAAGGACGCAACCCGGAAGCGCATCCTTTCATATAAATATATCATCAAATCAAGCCTTGAGCAAAGCCTCGATCTCTTCTACCGAAGAACGGAAAGATTTATTCGTTTCGATCTGGTCCCTTACCGTCTTACAGGCATGCAAGACGGTTGCATGGTCACGCTTCCCGACGATCTTCCCGATATGAGAAAAAGAACTATCGGTATACTTCTTCGCCAGGTACATCGTAACCTGACGTGCCTGCACGATTTCCCGCTTGCGTGAGTTGGTCTGGATAGCGGCTAGTTCCAGATTATAGTATTTACAGACTACATCCTGAATCGATTCCACAGACACCTGCTTCTTTTCCAGTTTTACGACGCGGCTCACCACCTGTTTGGTCAATGGCAGGTCGATCATCCGGTTGAACGCCGTAGAATAAGCCAGCAAGGACGCAACGATACCTTCCACATCGCGTACATTCTCCGTCACGTTGCTTGCAATAAAATTGAACACGTCATCCGGAATCACCACACCGTCATGGCTGATCTTATTCTTCAGGATTTTCTTGCGCAAATCCAAATCCGGACGATCCAGCTCTGCCGTCAGCCCCCATTTCAAACGGGTAATCAAACGTTCCTCCATTCCCTGCAAATCGACGGGAGCTTTATCGGAAGTAAGGATCAACTGTTTGCCCAGCAGATGCAAGTGATTGAATATATGGAAAAATGTATTAAATCATGCCTTGCAGGAGGGGATGATATTGAGGTTATCATAGTGGATGATGGTTCTACGAAGGATAACACTTTAGAAATAGCTAAAAAGTATGAAGAACAGTATCCAGGCATCGTTAAAGCTGTTCACCAGGAGAATGGTGGACATGGACAGGCGGTTAACACAGGACTTGCCAATGCTACAGGAGTGTTCTTTAAGGTAGTTGATAGTGATGACTGGGTAGATATAAAAAGTTATAGAAAAATACTTACAAAGCTTAAGGAATTCGTAGAAAAAGATGACCTTCCTGATATGGTTATAGCTAACTATGTATATGAAAAAGTAGGTGCTAAAAGAAAAAAAGTTATTCATTATGAGAATGCACTCCCAGTTGATAAGATGTTTGGATGGGATGATATGGGGCATTTTAAAGTTGACCAGTACATACTTATGCATTCAGTTATATATAGGACACAGCTTATTAAAGATTGTGGATTAGAACTTCCAAAGCATACATTTTATGTGGATAATGTGTTTGTGTTTGAACCATTACCTTATGTTAAGAAAATGTATTACATTAATACGAATTTTTACAGATATTTCATAGGACGTGATGACCAGTCAGTTAACGAAAAAGTTATGATATCAAGAATAGACCAGCAGTTAAGAGTTACAAGGAGGCTTATAGATTCATATCTTTCTGAGAAACCAGAGAATGAGAAATGCAGAAAATATATGAGAACATATTTAAGAATTATGATGGAGGTTTCATCAATATTCTTAATAATATCCGGAACAGAGGAGAATCTTAACAAAAAGAAGGAACTCTGGAGGTATGTTAAAGACACAGATAAGCAGCTCTATAAGGAACTAAGATATAGTCTTTTAGGAAGTACAGTTAATATTCCCGGACGTATAGGAAGAGGAATATCCAAGACAGGATATAAGGTTATGAATAAGCTTATAGGATTTAACTAACTGCAATGAGCATTGTTTAGTTGTTATTTATTGAAGATTTATTTCAGAATTAATGCAGCAGATAACAGGAAATATAAGGAAAGAGAGAGTATATGATATTAGATTTATTTAAGTTAGATAATAAGGTGGCAGTTGTTACGGGTGCCAATACAGGACTTGGACAGGGAATGAGTATTGCGCTTGCACAGGCAGGAGCTAAGGTGCTTGGAGTTGCAAGACGTTCATGTGAAGAAACTAAGGCTAAAATAGAGGCAGATGGTGGTATATTTACCGAAGTATTAGCTGATCTTTCAGACATGAATTCTATATCTAAGGTTATGACAGCTGCTATGGATGTATATGGAAGAGTTGATATACTTGTTAATAATGCAGGTCTTATCAAAAGACAGGATGCTATAGATTTCACAGAGGAAAACTGGGATTCAGTCATACAGGTAAATGAAAAGATGGTATTTTTCTTAAGTCAGGCATTTGCAAGACAGCTTATAAAACAGGGTGAAGGTGGTAAGATTATAAATGTATGCTCTATGCTTTCTTATCAGGGTGGAATAAGAGTTCCATCATATACAGCAAGCAAGAGTGCAGCTATAGGTCTTACAAGAGCAATGGCTAATGAATGGGCTAAGTATAATATTAATGTTAATGGAATAGCACCAGGTTATATGGCTACTAACAATACAGCCCAGTTAAGAGATGATGCTGACAGAAGTGAGGCGATTCTAGATAGAATACCTGCTGGAAGATGGGGAACACCAGAGGATATGGAAGGTGCAGTAGTGTATCTTGCATCTAAGGCATCAGACTATGTTAATGGTTTCACACTCGCAGTTGATGGCGGATGGCTTGCACGATAGCTAAGTGAGAGCAGAATAGAATATGGTAGTGATAATCAGACAGGGGTTATTAGGAGTATAAAAGTATGAAAATAGCATTGTGCGAAGATGATAGTGCACAGGCAGATATGTTTGTCAGGCTTCTTGATAAGACAGCAGACAAACTTGGGATAAAGGTTAAAACGGATGCATTCAATAGTGTTGCAGATATTAAGGATGAACTAGAAGGATGCTGTGATTTAAAAGAATTCAGCAGGCAATATGATGCATATTTTCTTGATATAGAGTTGGGAAATGATAATGGAATTAGTCTTGCCAGATGGATAAAGTCAGAATATAAGAATGCAATAATAGTATTTATAACAAGCCATACGGATTATATGCAGAATGCATTTGATGTACATGCATTTAACTATATTGTTAAGCCGGCAAATGAGGAACGTCTTTGTATGATCCTTAATGACATACACAAGATATGCAGAAAAGATAGTGATATGTTTTTGTTTAATATTGGAAAAAATATATATAGAGTAGATTATGATGATATAGTATGTATATATTCAGATATGAGACATATCAATGTAGTAACGGTTGATGGACAATATCGTACATATGGAAAGATAAAGGATATTAAAGATAAGTTTCCACAAAGTCGGTTTGGGATGGCAAGTAGTGGCTGTATTATTAATTATAGATATATATCAAGATTACAGTCAGATGTTGTATGGTATAAGATATCAAATGAAAGTGAAAATGTTCCGATAGCTATAGCAAGACGTTATAGTAAAGAATTTATAAAAAAATTTAATGATTATGTTACCGCTCACAATTGATAGGTGGGCGGTATTTTGATTGTTATTCAGAAATATAATATGTTTTTTTGTATAATTGAGATTATTTAATGATTTATGCAATAATAGTTAAAAAGTTAAAAGGCAGACAGAAGGAAAAATATATGGGAATGTATATATATTGGCTCATACTTTTTGGGATAACTGAATATATAATATATATCAGCTTTATTAGTTCAATTACAAAACAAGTTGACGATGATGCATATATTAAGGATAAAATGTATAGTTTAAAATTAAAAGGGATTATATCATCAGATATAAAACATATAATAACAGGACTAATATTAATATCTTATAGCAGTTATACAATATATTGTATCATAATATATGATAATCTAATAACATGCTTTATATGGGCAGTTATATTGGTTATAATTAATAGGAAATATATAGCTTCAATATATGGAAGTGTAGCAGCAGTTACTATTTATCTTAATGTAATTATAAATTCAATATATATTGTAAAAGAAATCTGTATAGTTAAATCTAACAATTATCAATATTATCCG
>OFPS01002530.1_pt1 | contig 10422 bp, 8 predicted proteins | sample 1542111 | NCBI WGS metagenome assembly OFPS01 (sample SAMN04209233, study PRJEB22552) | human gut metagenome | biome: gut; material: feces | host: Homo sapiens | place: USA: Oklahoma | reverse complement strand
GCCGCCTGCCGCTGCGGCTCGACCCCGGCCTCATCTTCGGCACCGGCAGCCACGCCACGACGCGCATGTGCCTCGCCGCGCTCGAGCACTGCGCCGCCGCAGGCAGGACGGTGCTCGACCTCGGCTGCGGCAGCGGCATCCTCGGCATCGGCGCACTGCTGCTCGGCTGCGCACACGTCACCGGCTGCGACATTGACCCCAAGGCCCCGGAGGTCGCGGCGGCCAATGCCGCGCTCAACGGCTTTTACGAGGACAGGTTCACCGTCTGCGCGGGCGACATTCTCGCCGACGCGGGCCTGCGCCGCCGGCTCGGCACGGGGTACGACATCGTGCTGGCGAACATCGTGGCCGACGTCATCATCCCGCTGGCCGCGCTGGCCCCGGCGTTTCTCGCCCCGGGCGGCACGTTCGTGTGCTCGGGCATCATCGACGGGCGCGAGGACGAGGTGGCAGCCGCGCTCACGCGTGCGGGCTTCACCATCACGGCGCACGACACGCTCGAGGAGTGGCACTGCTTCACGGCTGTGCTGGCGTGACGGGGTGCAGTGCATCACCGTGGACATCGGAAGGTCCGGATTTGGAAAGCCTTCCCCTTGTGGAGAAGGCATTGCCAGAGGCAATGCAAAAATTCCATCCGGGGCAGGCCTTGCCCCCTCAGGCTCCCCTGCGGCTCCATTTCACAGCGCAGCAGCATTATTTTTACCCAAACATAGAACAAACCCCAGACGGCAAGCCGCCTGGGGTTCGTCGGCTTGCTGCGCAAGCTCGCAGCATCCGAACCGAGGCGGGCCTTGCCCCCTCGGGCTCCCCTGCGGCTCAATTTCACAGCGCAGCAGCATCATTTTTACCCAAACATAGAACAAACCCCAGATGGTTTTACCCATCTGGGGTTCGTTCAATAGAGAGGAGAATATGAGGAGGGAGAAACTAGCAAATTAAGAGATGTCGTTCGTATCGACGAGCTTGACGTCGACGTCGAACGTTTTGCCGTCGCGGTAGATGGTCAGCGTGACGGTGTCGCCCACCTTCAGCCCGTCCTTGACGGCGCTGACATCATAGGTGGTGGTCACGGCCTGACCATTGACGGCCAGCAGCATGTCGCCGGACTGGATGCCCTGCTTTTCGGCGTCCGAGCCCTCGGCGACGGCGCTGATATACAGCCCCTCGGGCAGATCGTAGTATTCGGAAGCGGCGGAGGACACCGCGCCCACGGTGATGCCGATGCTCACGCGGCCGGAAACGCGGCCGTCAGCAAGCAGCGCATTGACGATCGGGCGGATGGACGCCGTCGGGATCGCGAAGCCGATGCCCTCCACGCCCGTGGACAGAGCCTTCATGTTCGTGATGCCGATCACCTGCCCATACATATTGATGAGCGGGCCGCCGGAGTTGCCTTCATTGATGGCGGCATTGGTCTGCAGGAGCGTCATGCTGTGCCCGTTATAGACCATGTCGCGGTTGATGGCGGAGATGATGCCGTTGGTCATCGTCCAGCGCAGCTGTTCGCCGAGCGGGTTGCCGATGGACACAACGTCGTCGCCGACCTGCAGGGAGCTGGAGTCGCCGAATTCGGCGGGCGTGAGACCCTGCGCCTCGATCTTGAGCACGGCGATGTCGCTCACGGCGTCTGCGCCGACGAGCTTGCCGCTGTACTCGGTACCGTCCGAGGTCGTCACGGTGACGGCCTTGGCACCGTCGAGCACGTGCGTGTTCGTGACGATGTAGCCGTCGGCAGTGAGCACGACGCCGGTGCCGGTGCTGTATTCGCTGCGGCTGATGTCGGCATGGATGCCGACGACGGACGGCAGGCACTTGGCATACACGCTCTGCAGCGAGAGCGCGCTGCCCCCGGCGGGCTGGAGCATCATGGTCACACTCGGATCGGTCGGCGCGGCCGGCAGCTCATTCTTGCCGGTGACGGTGGTGTCATCGTCCGTGTCCTCGCGGGGGAGCGTCACGCTGCCGTGCTGGCCCGGCTCACCGTCGCTGGAGATTGCCTCCCGGCCGCGGCCGGCGAACACATAGCAGGACGCGATGATGAGTACGAGCACGCCGAGGATGATCATCGTGATCTTCAGCCCCTGATGGGACTTCTTCTTCGGCGCGGCGGCCTGCGACGGGCTCCAGTAGGAGTCGTAGCAGCCGGTGCCGGCGGCATCGGTGTGGGGCGCGGCGTAGCCGGCCTCATACCAGTCGGACTCCGGTTTGCGGACATTGTCGTACATTGTGGTGTCCCTCCCAAGGAACGATTTGATGATAGCACGTGATTTTGTGCTGCTTATGAATGGAAAACAAACATTTTATGAATTCCGCGAACAAATCATGAATTCTTGCGCCCGCCCCGGCGGCCGGTGCTCTCGGGCTTGGCGGTGGGCTTGGGCGCGGGCTTTGCGAGCGTGAGCGTGAACACGAACTCCGTCACCCCGTCGCGGCTCGTGACGGCGATGTCCTCGCCGTGCGCGTCGAGGATGCTCTTGACCAGGTACAGTCCGAGGCCCACGCCGTCGCGGTCGAGACTGCGGCTGCGGTCGGACTTGTGGAAGCGGTCGAAGATGAACGGCAGGTCGTCGGGCGGGATGGTCTCGCCGTGGTCACGCACGGAGACATAGGCTTTGCCCTCCGACTTCCAGAGCGAGACGCACAGCGTGCTGCCGGGCGCGGCGAACTTGACGGCGTTGTCCATCAGGTTATAGAGCACACGCGTAATGGCGTCCGGGTCGGCGAGCACCTGCATGGAGTCCTCGGGCAGCTGGAGGTCAACGTCGAGCTGCTTGTCGTTGGCGCGGGCCTCAAAGCTGAGCATGGTGCTGACGATCTTCTCGGAAATGTCAAACTCGCGCCGGCGGGTCAGGTCCTCGCCCGTGCTCTCAAGGCGCGACATGTCGAGCATGCTGCGCACGAGGCGCGAGAGCCGGCGTGTCTCGTCGGCGATGGTGGCAAGGTACTTGTCCTCCTGATCCTTGGGGATCGTTCCGTCGAGAATGCCGTCGGCAAAGCCGGCGATGGTGGTCATGGGGGTCTTGAGCTCGTGCGAGACGTTGGCGATGAAAGCGTTGCGGCGCTGCTCGCTCGTCTCGAGCGAGTCTGCCATGGTGTTGAACGCCGAGATCAGCGCGCCGACCTCGTCGGTGCGTCCGTCGTCCGTGACGCGGGCGGAGAAGTCGCCGTGGGCGAACTTCTTGGCCGCGACGGCCATCTCATCGAGCGGCTGGGCCATGCGCTTGCTCGTCACGAGCGAGAGCAGCAGCGCGATCATCATCACGGCGGCAGACGCGGCGAGAAACACCCACACGAACGTGCGCCAGCCGTCGATGATCGTGGCGCTGTTGGTGGCCACGAACACATAGCCGACCACGCGCGCGGCCGTGCCGATGGTGATCGGCTGCGCGACGACATAGTGGGCAGAGCTGTAGAAGCCGCCGAGATTCGTGATGAGGTTGAGCTTGCCGTCACTGCGCAGCTGCACCAGCGACGCGGCGCCGACCGTGCGGCCGAGGTGCTCACAGGCGATGTTCCGGCACGAGCAGGAGACGATCGTCCCGTCGGTGTCCGTGATGAAGATGTGGTTACCGGTAGATTGTGCAAGTGTGCTGATGACCATACGCAGGTCCCAGCTCGAGAGCTCACCGTCGCGCACGAGCGCCTGCGCGGCGTGGCTGACCTCCTCGGCGTTGGAGACCATGTTGTCGCGGTATTCGCTGATGACATAGCTGCGGCCGAGAAACACGAACGCCGTGCCGAGGATGAGGAAGCTGAACATGACCATGACGGCGGTCGCGGCGAAGTTTTTGAAATAAATACTCTTCACTTACGTCTCTTCCGCTTCGAACTTATAGCCCACGCCCCAGACGGTCTTGAGCGCCCACTTGTCGGACACGCCCTCGAGCTTTTCGCGCAGGCGCTTGATGTGCACGTCCACGGTGCGGCTGTCGCCGAAGTAATCAAAGCCCCACACCTCGTCCAGCAGCTGATTGCGGGTGTAGACGCGGTTGGGCGTCGCCGCGAGGTGATACAGCAGCTCCATCTCCTTGGGCGGCGTGTCGATCTTCTTGCCGTCGACGATCAGCTCATAGGAGTCGAGGTTGATGACGAGCTTGTCGAACGTGAGCTTCTTGCTCTTGGGCTTGCCGTCGTCGCCGGTGCGGCGCAGCACGGCGTGCACGCGCGCGAGCAGCTCCTTGACCTCAAAGGGCTTGACGATGTAGTCATCCGCGCCCATCTCCAGGCCGGAGACCTTGTCCTCGGTCTCGCCCTTGGCGGTGAGCATGATGATGGGCATTTTCATGGTCTTGCGCAGCTCGCGGCAGACCTGCCAGCCGTCCATGACGGGCAGCATGATGTCGAGCAGCACGAGGTCGGGCTGGATCTCCCTGGCCATCTCGACGGCCTTGCCGCCGTCGGCCGCGTGGGACACCTCGAACCCGTCCTTCTGCAGGTACAGGCGCAGCAGCTCTGCGATGTTGTTATCGTCCTCCACGACGAGCACTTTCTGGCTCATGCGATGTTGCCTCCTTCACCGGCGCGGGCCGCGCCGGATATCATTTTCACAATTTGTCTTTATTATAAAACAACCGGCACGGCGTTTTCATGTCCAATCTGTAAAATCCGCGCGCCCACGCCCCCCATGCGCATGCAAAAGGCATTTACAAGACCGGAAAAATGTTGTATGGTTATTTGTATCCTTCATTTTGAACGAACAGCGAGGCAAACGCATGAATACCTATGGCGAACGCGTAAAAGTGACGATCTTCGGCGAGTCGCACGGCCCGGCGATCGGCGTCGTGCTCGACGGGGTCCCGGCCGGTGAGGCCATCGACATGGACGCCGTGCGCATCCAGATGCGCCGGCGCGCGCCCGGCTCGTCCGACCTGACGACCCACCGCTCGGAGACGGACGACCCGCTCGTGATGAGCGGCATCCTCAACGGCGTGACGACCGGCGCGCCGATCTCGGCCATCTTCCGCAACAAGGACCAGAACAGCGCGGCCTACCACCCGGAGATTCCGCGCCCGAGCCACGCGGACTACGCGGCGACCGTGCGCTTCGGCGGCCACGCCGACCTGCGCGGCGGCGGCCCGTTCAGCGGCCGGCTCACGGCGTGTCTGGTGTTCGCCGGGGCAGTCTGCCGCCAGATCCTTGAGCGCCGCGGCATCACGATCACGGCCAACGCCGTGCGCGTCGGCCAGGCGACGGGCAAGGAGCTCAACTTCGACATGAAGCGCGCCATTCTCGACGCGCGCAGCGCCGGCGACTCCGTCGGCAGCGAGCTCGAGTGCGTCGTCACGGGCGTGCCCGCCGGTGTCGGCGGGCTGCTCTTCGGCGGCATGGAGAGCCGCATCGCCGGCATGCTCTATGCCATCCCCGGCGTGAAGGGCGTGGAGTTCGGCCGTGGCTTCGCCCTCGCCGAAATGCGCGGCAGCGAGGCCAATGACCCCATCCGCCTGAAAAACGGGCGCATCACCATGGCGTCCAACAACGCCGGCGGCATCAACGGCGGCATCACCAACGGCATGCCGCTCGTCGTGCGCATGGCCCTGCGGCCCACGCCGTCGATCGCGTGCGAGCAGCCGTCGGTCGACCTCGTGACCATGGAGGAGACGCCGCTGCGCATCAACGGCAGGCACGACCCGTGCCTCGCCCCGCGGGCGATTCCAGTCATGGAGGCCGCGCTCGCCTGCTGCGTGCTCGACGCCATGCTCGACACCGCCGCCACGATCTGAGAAAGGAGCCCATCATGGACGAACACAAGACCCCCGAAGAAATCATCAACGACAACGCCGCGCCGGACGCCCCGGAGACCGATGCGCCCGAAGCGTGCGCGCAGCCGGAAGAAGTCACGGCCGGCGAGCCCGCCGCCGGCGAAGCCGATACTGCCGAAGTCCCCGCTCCGGTGGAGAAAAAGCCCATGAGCGTCCGCGCGCGTCACGCGTTCCGGCGCGGTGTGGCCGGTCTGCTGGCAGCCATCGTGCTGCTGGCGGTGTCCGGCTTCGGCGTGTTCCGCATCGCCCGCGGCGCGCAGGAGATCGCCGGCACGTTCGATGCCGACCCTGGCACGTTCGTGCAGCATGACATTGCTTTTATCCTCAACACGTTTTCCGACCCCAACGGCGGCAGCGCGCAGTACGGCGTTGTGCCCATCGGCGGCAAGCTCGTGGCCTTCCGCTTCCCCGCGCGCTGGAACGCCTCGGTCAAGACCATCTCCGATGCGACGACAAGCGTTCTCTCCGGCCAGAGCTACTCGGTCGACAGCTTCATCCGCGTCACCGGTACGGTCAAGACCATGCCGGAGGCCGTCTCGTCCGCGCTCTACGACTGGTACACGGAAAACAACGCCTACCTGCAGCAGATCGGTGCCATCGGCGACAGCGACGACGCGGCCGACTACCTGCCCGACGCCATCGTGTGCGTGGACACCGTCGGCAGCATCCCGCAGGGCTGGGTCGAGGGGCTGACGGTCGCGGCCGTTGCCTGCCTGATCTATGCCATCGTGGTGCTCATCCGCATCCTCTGCGGCAAGTACGAGCAGGAAAAGCTGCCGGACATCACCTTCGAGCTTGTGGACATGACGCCCGATGACGACACACCGGAGGCAGCCACGGAAACCACCCCGGAAAAAACGCCGGAACCCCCGGCCGAACCGGAACAGACCCCGGCTGAGGCCGAAAAATCCAACGAAACCGAGGACACGCCCGATGCCTGAGCACAAACTGTGCGTGCCGTGCCTGTTCGGGCTCGAGGGCCCGCTCGGCAACGAGCTGCGCCATATGGGTCTGCGTGATGTCATGCCCGAAAACGGCCGTGTGCGCTGCATGGGCTCGGACGCGGACATCGCGCGCATGAACCTCCGCTGCCGCTTCGGCGAGCGCGTGCTGCTCGAGCTGGGCAGCTTCCCCGCCCCGACGTTCGACGCGCTCTTCGAGGGCGTCAAGGCGCTGCCGTGGCCGCAGTACCTGAGCGCAGACGCGGCCTTCCCCGTCAAGGGCTACAGTCTGGAGTCGGCCCTGCACTCGGTGCCCGACTGCCAGAAGATCATCAAAAAAGCCGTCGTCGAGTCGCTCAAGCAGCGCTATCGCGTCAACTGGTTTGCCGAGACTGGCGCCCTGTACCAGATCCAGTTCTCACTCGTGCACGACACGGCCACGCTCTATCTCGACACGACCGGCACGCCGCTGCACAAGCGCGGCTACCGTCCGGCGCACGTGGCCGCGCCCCTGCGCGAAACGCTGGCCGCCGCGCTTGTGGACATCGCGGGTTACCGCGGCCGCGGCGATTTCTGCGACCCGTTTTGTGGCAGCGGCACGATCGCCATCGAGGCGGCGCTGGCCGCCAAGGGCCGCGCGCCGGGTCTGAACCGCGACTTTGCGGCCATGCAGTGGGCGTGGCTGCCGGCCGAGGTCTGGCCGCAGGCGCGCGAGGAAGCGCGCGCACGCGAGTTTCACGGCGACTACCACATCTTCGCCTCCGACATTGACCCCCGCGCCGTCGCCATGGCGCGCGAAAACGCCCGCCGCGCCGGCGTGGATGACTGCATCACGTTCGCGGTGGCGGACGCGCGCGACTTTGACCGCACGACGGACCGCGGCGTCATCGTCACGAACCCGCCCTACGGCGAGCGCCTCATGGAAAAGCGCGAGGCCGAGGCGCTCTACACCGCCTTCGGCGCGGCGTATGCCAGGACCGAGCATTGGCGGCTCTATCTGCTGAGCTCGCACACGGAATTTGAGCGTGCGTTCGGCCGCCCGGCGGACAAGAAGCGCAAGCTCTACAACGGCACGCTCCGCTGCGACCTGTTTCAGTACACGCGCGACGTGTGAGGCCGCATACCCGACACGCAGCCGCATATATTTAACACCGGTAGTTAAAAATCCGCAAATATTCACGATTTCCCTCTTGCGCGCCCCCGCCGCGCGGGGTATAGTAATGGTATTATTTTGTCGAAAGTGCAGGAATGGAGCTATGAAACATCTGTTCATCGTCAACCCCGTCGCCGGCGGCAAGGACCGGCGCGAATACGTGGCCGAGCAGGCGCGCCTCGCGCTCGAGGGCAGCGCGGATGCTTACGAGGTCTATGTCACGACCGCGCCCATGGACGCGTGCGCAAAGATCGAGTCGGAAGCCGCTTCCGGCGAGGAGCTGCGGGTGTATGCCTGCGGCGGCGACGGCACGCTCAACGAGTGCGTCAACGGCGCCGTCGGTCACGCTAACGTCGCCGTGACCCACTTCCCCTGCGGCACGGGCAACGACTTCATCAAAATGTTCGGTGAGGAGAAGGAGCGCTTTTTCGACCTCGCGGAGCTCGTGCGCGGCGAGGTGCGCCCCCTTGACGTCATGGAGTGCTGCGGACGCTACGCGATCAATATCTGCTCGGTCGGCATCGACGCGCGCATCGGCACCGAGGTGCACCAGTACCACGACAGCTATGTGCTGTCCGCCGTGGCCAACCTCTTCAAGGGCATTGCCCAACCGCTGACCGTGCGCGGCTGCGGCATGGAGTATTCCGGCGGCACGTCGCTCATCTGCGCGTGCAACGGCCGGTTCTACGGCGGCGGCTTCAACCCTATCCCCGACTCCATGCCTGACAACGGCAAGCTCGAGTTTCTCGTCGTGCGCGATGTGTCGCGTCTGACGTTCATCCGGCTCGTCGGCAAGTACGCCAAGGGCCGCTACCGTGAGCTGGCAAATCTCATCACCCACCTCGAGGGCAGCCATCTTGAGATTGACAGCGAGCAGGAGCTCGTCGTGAACATCGACGGCGAGGCCCTCTGGAGCAAGCACGTGAACTTCGACCTCATCCCCGGCGGCGTGAACTTCCTCGTGCCGGCAAACATGGCCTTCTTCCACCCCGAGACGGCGGGCGGCCACGAGACGCGCGAATTTGTCCACGCGTGACGAAAAACGCGGTCACAAAACGTTTACAAAAAAATTTCGCCAGGGGCTTGATAATCCGAAAAATTGTGGTATAGTATGATGCGTTAGCACTCATAGGAATTGAGTGCTAACGCATCGCTTTTTTGTATTTAATATTAGGAGGCATATAGATCATGAAACTCAAACCGTTGGCAGACCGAGTGATCCTCAAGCAGTTCAAGGCCGAGGAAAAGACGAAGAGCGGCCTGATCCTGGCAGCGTCCGCGCAGGAGAAGCCCGAGATGTTCGAGGTCGTGGAAGTCGGCCCGGGCGGCATGGTGGACGGCAACGAAGTGAAGATGACCGTCGCCGCGGGCGACCGCGTGATCGTCGGCAAGTACTCCGGCACCACTGTGAAGGTGGACGGCGAGGAATATTCCATCGTGCGTCAGGGCGACATTCTGGCCGTCGTCGAGTAATCCAACCGCTTTGATTTTAGGAGGCTATCATTATGGCAAAACAGATCATTTATGGTGAAGAAGCACGCAAGGCGCTGCAGCGCGGCGTGGATCAGCTTGCAGATACCGTCAAGATCACCCTCGGCCCCAAGGGCCGCAACGTGGTGCTGGGCAAGAAGTTCGGCGCTCCGCTGATCACGAACGACGGCGTGACGATCGCAAAAGAGATCGAGCTCGAGGACCCGTTTGAGAACATGGGCGCGCAGCTCATCCGCGAAGTGAGCACCAAGACCAACGACGTCGCGGGCGACGGCACCACCTCCGCCACCGTGCTGGCGCAGGCGATGATCCGCGAGGGTCTGAAGAACCTCGCCGCCGGCGCGAATCCGATGGTCATGCGCCGCGGCATCCAGAAGGCGACCGAGGCGGCCGTCGAAGCCATCCGCACCAACTCCCAGCCCGTGAGCGGCAGCGGCGACATCGCGCGTGTCGGCGCGATCTCTTCCAGTGACGAGCACATCGGCAAGCTCATCGCCGAGGCGATGGAGAAGGTCAGCCAGAACGGCGTCATCACCGTCGAGGAGAGCAAGACCGCCGAGACCTATTCCGAGGTCGTCGAGGGCATGCAGTTCGACCGCGGCTATGTCACTCCGTATATGGTCACCGATAACGACAAGATGGAAGCCGTCATTGACGACGCGCTCATCCTCATCACGGACAAGAAGATCTCGAACATTCAGGAGATCCTGCCGGTGCTCGAGGCCGTGCTGAATGCGGGCAAGAAGCTCGTTATCATCGCCGACGACATCGAGGGCGAGGCGCTGGCCACCATCATCCTCAACAAGCTGCGCGGCACGTTCACCTGCGTGTGCGTCAAGGCGCCCGGCTTCGGCGACCGCCGCAAGGAAATGCTGCAGGACATCGCCATCCTGACCGGCGGCCAGGTCATCTCGACCGACCTCGGCATGGAGCTCAAGGACACCACGCTGGCCCAGCTCGGCCGCGCACGTCAGGTCAAGGTCACGAAGGAGACCACGACCATCGTCGAGGGCGCCGGGGCCAAGGACGACATCCAGGCCCGCATCGCGCAGATCCACGCCCAGATCGAGACGACGAC
>OFPS01002512.1_pt1 | contig 10486 bp, 8 predicted proteins | sample 1542111 | NCBI WGS metagenome assembly OFPS01 (sample SAMN04209233, study PRJEB22552) | human gut metagenome | biome: gut; material: feces | host: Homo sapiens | place: USA: Oklahoma | reverse complement strand
AGGAACTGGGTGCAGTAGCCGTTCTTGATGTCCTCGACCTTCATCAGGTCGTCGGTGAAGACGCCCTTGCCGGCGTTTTCGGTGGAGAGCTTGGCCTTGTTGGGGACAGCCTCGCCGCCGGCCACGATGGCCTCGCCGTGGAAGACCTTGCCCATACCCTCAAAGATGATCATGATGCCCTGACCGCCGGCGTCCACAACGCCAGCCTTCTTCAGGACGGGCAGCAGGTTGGGGGTGTCCTCCAGAGCCTTCTGACCGGCGGTCATCACGACGTCCCACAGCTCGGCCACGTCCTCTTTGCCGCAGGCAGCAGCTTCCTCGGAAGCGATGCGGGCAACGGTCAGGATGGTGCCTTCGGTGGGCTTCATGACAGCCTTGTAAGCGCCCTCGACGCCCTTCTTCAGCGCAGCCACGATGTCGGAAGCGTCAGCCTCCTTTTTGCCCTCCAGAGCTTTGGAGAAGCCGCGGAACAGCAGGCTGGTGATGACGCCGGAGTTGCCGCGGGCGCCGCGCAGCATAGCGGAGGCAGCGGTCTTTGCGGCCTCGCCCACGGTGCAGCTGTCGTCCATGGCCTGCAGCTCACGGACGGCTGCACCGACGGTCATGCCCATATTGGTGCCGGTGTCGCCGTCGGGGACGGGGAACACGTTCAGCTCGTCCACGCGGGAGCGCTGGTTGTTGATGTTGTTTGCGCCGGAAATAATGGCGTCGCGCAGGATCTTACCAGAAATCATTGCTTTTTACTCCTTATATCTTCCCGGTACCCCCGGGCGGGCTTTGTCTCATCAGGCAACCACGTCATCGACCGATACGACCACGCGGGCGACTTTCAGGCCGGTGGCCTGCTCAACCTCGTCCTTCACGCGGTGCGAGATGGAACGCGCGGCGGTGGAGATGTTCAGCCCGTAGCTGACGGCAATGTGCAGCTCGATCACGAGACGGCCCTCTTCCTGTGTGACACGGACGCCCTTGGCAGAATCGTCCACGCCGCGCACGGCGCTGCGGACACGGTCGGTCAGATCACGGGGGGCCATTGCGGCCACGCCGTAGCATTGTTTGGTTGCTTCGCCCACGAGCGTGGAAAAATACTCGGCTGAGAAGCTGACATCTCCCAGCGGAAAACGGGAAGTGATCATAGTCGCTCTGCTCCTTTTATTCATTATGATACCCCGGTCCGCACGGCGGCGGGGCGGTGCGCGGGCCTAAGAAGGCGGCGGACCACTTTTATTATACAACTTTATGAGGAAGCTGTACAGCACATAATTGCTGACAGAAAGAAAAAAGTCAGGCGCGGCTTACCCGTCTCGGTCTGTTTCGACACCACAAAGCCGGTATACTGAAAGACAGACAGAGCCGCAAAGGGCCGCGTTCCTGCTGTTAGTATAGCACAAAATCCTTCGCAGTGCATCCATTTCGTGAATATTTATCCGACGAAACAAAAGGTGATTGTGAATAAAATATAAAAGATGGCGCAGACATCTTTATCTTACTATGAAAAAGTGCTAAAATCTAAGGTAGCAAGAGTAAGACTGTATCCGGCGCAGGATGCAGGGGCATTCGACTGCCAAGGTGCTGAAGACAGGAATTTGCTGCGGCTGCACAGGAGCTGCGGCCCGGCGGCGGAAAAGTTCACAATAGGAGTTGTTTTCATGAATATTCTGTTTTTCCTTTCCCCCAAGCAGGACCTGATGTATGTGTACGATGACTTCACCCTTCGCCAGACGCTGGAAAAATGGGAGAACAACCGCTACGCATCCATCCCGGTGCTCAACCGCAAGGGAGAGTATGTAGGGACCCTGACGGAAGGGGACATCCTCTGGGGACTGAAAAAGTTCCACGGCCTCGACCTTGAGGCAGCAGAGGATGTCCCGATCCGGGACTTTGCCCACAAGCGGGACTACAAGGCCGTCACGGTCACCACGAGCATGGACCAGCTCATCGAGGCGGCCATGAACCAGAACTTTGTCCCCGTCGTGGATGACCGGGGAATGTTCATCGGCATCGTCCGCCGTCAGGCCATCATCCGCTACTGCTACGACCGCTCCCGCGCTGCCGCCGCAGAGCAGCGCAGAAAGCTCGAAAAGCAGGAAAAACGAGTCCCGGCTTCTGCCGGGGTGCAGTAAAACAGGAAAAGGCCCCGCCGCTCTGCATGAAATGTGCAGGGCAGCGGGGCCTTTCTATGCCTGTGGGAAGGGGAGAGTGGTGCTTCAGCCCACGGTGAGGCTGGAATCGGTGAACCGGTGGGTCAGGACAGCCTCGGCGTTCTCGCCGCCCATCGCCAGCAGCTCGTCCACCGAGAGGGTGGTGGAGCAGAGGACGGTCTGGAAGGCGATGGTCTCGATGCCCTCAGCCCGCAGCTGACGCAGCGCGGCCAGCGAGATGCGGAAGGAGGCTGTGAGCCGTCCGACGCAGACGGTGAGGGTGTTGCCGCTCTGGGTGCTCGTGTAGGAGATGCGCTGGCCGTCCTTGTCGGTGACAGTCAGGCCGGGGAGGGGAGAGGCGGGTGCGGACGGGGCGGCAGAGCCGCCGTCAGAAGAGGAAGAAGACTCTTCCGGCTCCACAGGGCGGGGGATAGAGACCTGCTGGATGACCTTGCCGTCGGCATCGGTGGCGGTGACTTTTGCGCCCGGACCCAGCTTGTCCTTGATGGTGTCGAGGACAAGCTCACTGCCTTTCTGCGAGAGGGCCTTGCCGTTGGGACTGCCGGCCTTGGCGGTCAGCTCAAGGCTACCCGACAGATCGATGACGCTGCTGTAGATGCCGCTGCCGCCGCCGGAGTTGCCGTTGCCGCCATTGGCTTCGACCGTACCGCCGGAGATGGTGACGCTCTTAGTGCTGATGATGCCGCGGCCGCCGGAGCCGTCTTCGCCGCTGCCGCCTTTGGCCGTGACGGTACCGCCGGAGATGGCGAGGCTGCCGTTGCTGGAGATGCCGCTGCCGCCGTCGCTGTAATTGCCGTCACCGCAGTTGCCGCCATTGGCGTTGACCGTACCACCGTAGATGGTGAGGCTGCCGCTGTGGATGCCGTCGCCGCCGGAGCCGTCTGCGCCGCTGCCGCCTTTGGCCGTCAGGCTGTCATTTTCGCCGCCGTAGATGGTGAGGCTGCCGATGCTGTCGATGCCGCTGCTGCCGTTACCACCGGTGAGGTGGTTGTCGCCATCCAGCTTAATCGTGGTATTGCCGCTGCCGGTCACACTCATGGCGGCTTCCTTCCGGCTGCTGGCGTCGATGTTCAGGTCGTCGAAAGTGACGTCCACGTTGCCCTTAGAAGTATCGATGGTGACTGTGTTCTTATCCGACGTGCCGGTGATGATGGTGTTGGTGTCCTCCACATCCTTCTTATTCCCCTGTGAGACCGTGTTTTTCCCTTTGGTGTCACCTGCCTTCACGGTGATGTTGCCCTCATCGATGCACCATGTCCCTGCAAAGGCCGGGGCAGCAAGGGTGATGAGCATTGCGGCAGTCAGGATAAACGCTGCTGCCCGCTGAGAGGCCGGACGGGGTGAATCGATCCTCCCCGTATGGAGAGGGCGACCCAGAACACGCATCGCAAGCTTACGATAAGACAGCATACAAAAACCTCCTTTGAACGGTGAAAAAAATGGTGAGACCGTAGAATATCAGGTTACTTTAAATATACCGGATCTGCGGGAAAAAATCAATAAAACCTGCGCGAATCGCCCTGTTTCCTGCGTGAATGGAGAAAACCCGTCAGATTTTGGCTCTGACAAAGAGACAGTTTATCGCTGTGCGGAGAGGGCAAGGACGCTGACAGAGAGCTTTTTTGCGCCTTTTTGCTCAAAAAACTGCCTAAAAGTACATTTTATTGGATTTTTATTCTGCTATACTCCTGTCAGAACAAAAAGACACAGGAGGAAAGAGGAATGAAAGACGTTGAACTGCGGTATGTGGGCGGTCATGTGGAGGTGTATACGGGGACGGGCGCGTTCCTGTTCTCGGCGGACACCCTGCGGGAGGCGATGGAAGAGCTGGATGCCGCCTGATGCATTCCCGGGAATGCCGGGAAACGTCGGAGCAGAGGTTAGAAAATACTAATGTAAAATGAATGTAAAATTCAAGAAAAGAACCGTCTAAGAAGGCCCGGAAATCTTAAAATTCCGGTCAAAAAAGTGATTTTCCTGTAAAATAATGCTTGTTGAGCCGGGGGGTTCGATGCTATAATAAAAAGGACGGCGTTTTGCGTATGGAGAGCTAAGCACAGCCGTCTTGTGCAATGGAGCAATAGGAAGATTTTAGGAGCATTGTTTTATGGACATTACACACATCACCTCTCTGCTGGGCGGTATTGCGCTGTTCCTGTATGGCATGTCGATCATGGGTGCCGGCCTCGAAAAGCTGGCCGGCGGCAAGATGCAGGGCGTATTGCAGAAACTGACTTCGTCCACCATCAAGGGCGTCATTTTCGGCACCCTCATCACCGGCGTCATCCAGTCGTCGGCCGGCACGGTCGTCATTTGCGTCGGCCTCGTCAACTCCGGCATCATGACCCTTACGCAGTCGGTAGGCGTTATCATGGGTGCAAACATTGGTACTACGGTCACCGGTCAGCTCATCCGCATGGCGGATATTTCGGGCGACAGCCTCATCCTGACCCTCATCCAGCCCAAGACGTTTGCGCCGGTGGTGGCGTTTATCGGCTGCATTTTTTATGTATTTATCCGCAACGCGAAGAAAAAGAACATCGGCCAGATCATGCTGGGCTTCGGCATCCTGTTCACCGGCATGAGCCTGATGGACACCGGTGTGTCTCCCCTGCGTGAGAGCGCAGCATTTCAGGAGCTGTTCGTCACCATGACCAACCCCATCCTCGGCGTTCTCGTGGGCGTGGTGGTCACGGTCATCATCCAGTCCTCTTCGGCCTCTGTGGGTATCCTGCAGGCGCTTTCCAGCACCGGCCTCGTCACCTTCAGTTCGGCCATCCCCATCGTGCTGGGCGCCCACATCGGCACCGCGTTCACCCCGTTGCTGACCATCGGCGGCTCCTCCAAGGACGGCAAGCGCGCCGCCCTCATCCACCTGTACTTCAACATTATCGGCAGCGTCATCCTGCTGGCGCTGGTCTATGCAGTCCAGTTCACCATCGGCATCCCCATGTGGGGCGATGTGATGAACAAGAGCAGCATTGCAAACATCCACACCATGACCAGCGTCATTGCGATGCTGTTCTTCCTGCCCTGCAGCGGCGTGCTGTCCAAGCTGGCCATGATGACCGTGCCGAACAGCGCGGAGGAGGCGCAGGAGCTGAGTATGCCTGTGCTGGATGAGCGTCTGTTCAAGAGCCCGGCTGTGGCTCTGCAGCAGGCTAAGAACGCGGTGGTCAAGATGTCCCGCCGCGCAGCCCGCAACGTCGGCCTCGCCACCCCGCTGCTGCTCAAGATGGACGAGGACGTCGTGAGTGCCATCGATGTCCGCGAGAACCTCATCGACCGGATGGAGGTGGACATCTCCAACTACCTCATCAAGCTGGCAGACCAGGAGCTGGGCGACGCGGAGAGCCATGAGGTGACCGAGCTGCTCAACTTTGTCACCGAGTGCGAGCGCATCGGCGACTATGCAGTCAACATTAAAGAAAAAGCGCAGGAGCTGACCGACAAGGAAGTCACCTTCAGCGAGAAGGCACAGCAGGAGCTGAAGCTTCTCGACAATGCGCTGGAAAAGATACTGACCCTCACCACGGACGCCTTCGAGTTCGACGACGCCCGGACCGCCAGCCAGGTGGAGCCGCTGGAACAGGTCATCGACATCCTCGTGGAGCGGCTTCGTGCGCAGCACATCAAGCGCCTGAAAGATGGTGCCTGCTCCATTGATACCGGTGTCGTCTATCTCGATGTGCTGAACAATGTAGAGCGTATCTCGGACCACTGCTCCAACATCGCCGCCCGTCTGGTGGGCATGGAGGCAGGCGAGGACTATGACTCCCATACCCTCAAGAACATGATGCACCACAACCCCACCAAGGAATATATGCTCAACTACGAGCAGTGCCGTAAGGACTACCTTATCCCGCTGGAACAGCTCGAAGCCTGATTCTGATAAAGAATAAAAACAGTGCAGACCTCCCCGGGGATGTCTGCACTGTTTTTGTTTATTCACCCAGGTCTTCCAGCAGCGCCCGGAGGGCCGTTTCGCCGGTGACGTAGAGGCCCTGCTTGAGCCGGAGGGCATCGGCCTCGGGCAGAAGATTGACATAGATGCCGGTGCGCAGGAGCCGCTTGTCGGGCAGTCCGTTGTCGGAGCAGGTGTAGACGACCACCCGCCCGCCCTCGTCGCAGAGGTAGAAATCGGTGCCGCTCTGCCCGGCGGAGCCCTGCGCGGCCAGACCCGGCTCGGAGGCCGGCGTCTCTTCGCCGGAGTCGGCAGGGAAGGGGAGACTGGGCAGGGCCATCCAGAACAGGCTGAACACGATGGTAAAAATACACAGCGCATAAAAAATGCAGAGCCAGACCTTGCGCATGGCAGTGGACTCCTTTCGGCTGAAATGGTGTTTCAGACGGTAGTATGTGCAAAAGAAAACTGCCTCAGACAGGGATGCAGAATTTTCACACCCGGATGCTGTACTTTGGCGGGGCAGATGTGCTATACTAACATCGTATCCGGTCGATTTCCCCCCTTGCGGAAGCGGACGGTGCGGACTATAATGTATTATTATGGCTGTGGGCAGTCTGGCCGCAGCAGGAACAGCGAACGGCATCGTCAGAGGATGCTTTGAGATGCAGAACAGTGAAAATTGCGATAGGAGGCGATCCTTATCTCAAACAATGAAAGACGGAGACTCCACAGTGATGGTGCGCTCCGGGAGCAGCGGCCCGCAGCGGAGCAGAACCGGCGGGTCCGTGAGCCCCGCGAACCGCAGGAGCAGGGAGAAAAGCAGGGCCATCCTGTTCTTGGATTCCTGGGCCGGACCATCGTCACCCTCGTCTGTCTGGGCATTATGGCGGGCAGTCTGGTGGCAGTGGGCGCTGTATACTATGTGGTGCAGGCTACGGCCAGTGACGGCGACCTGCTGGACCTCGACAACATCGAACTGAGCCAGTCGAGCCTTGTGGTGGCCACCGACCCCGACACCGGCGCACAGGTGGAGTACGCCACCCTGCGCTCCTCCAACAGCCACCGCGTCTGGGCGGACCTCGAGCAGATCCCCACCAACCTACAGTATGCATTCATCTGCACCGAGGACAAAGACTTTTACAGCGAGCCGGGCGTCAACTTCAAGCGCACCATCGGCGCGATGATCAATGAATACCTGCTGCCCATCTACAGCTCCAAGCAGGGCGCCTCTACGCTGGAACAGCAGCTCATCAAGAACCTGACCAGCGACAAGAGCGCCAGCGGCATCGAGGGCGCACTGCGCAAGCTGCGCGAGATCTACCGCGCCCTCATCCTGAGCCGCAGCTACTCCAAGGAGACCATTCTGGAAGCCTACCTGAACACCATCAGCTTTACCGGTACGATCCAGGGCGTCCAGACGGCGGCAAACGAGTACTTCGACAAGGATGTCAGCGAGCTGACCCTCTGGGAGTGCGCGTCCATCGCGTCCATCACCAAGAATCCCACCAACTATAACCCCTACACCAACCCCGAGAACCTCATCAACCGCCGGAACTTCCTGCTCTACAATATGTGGCAGCAGGGTGTCATCTCGGAGGAGGATTACCGCAACGCCGCTGCCCAGCCGCTGGTGCTGGCAGAAACGGACAACACGAAGAAGAGCAGCTCCACCACCTCTTACTTCACCGATGCCCTCTTCAACGAGGTGGTGAAGGACATCATGGCCAAGGAGGGCGTGGACGAGTCCACCGCCCAGAGTATGCTCTACACCGGCGGCTATACCATCGAGGCAACGGTCAACCCCAAGATCCAGACCGCGATGGAGAACCTGATGCTCAACACCGACGACGCCTACTTCCCGGCCGGCTGGCATGAGGAAGAGGTGACCAGCATCTCCGACGACGATGTGCAGGTCTTCAATGAGGACGGTACCCCCAAGACCCGCACTGGCGACGACGGGACGGTCTATTATTACCGCAATGTCCGTACGCAGGCGGCGATGGTCACGCTGGACTATGACGGCAATGTCATCGCCATGGTGGGCGGTCTGGGCGAAAAGACCAAGAGCCTTTCCCTGAACCGCGCCTACGGCGTCACCCGTCAGACCGGTTCTACCATCAAGCCCATCGGCGCCTATGCGCTGGGCATCGAGTATGGTCTGGTCAACTGGTCCACCATGCTCAACAACTCGCCCCTCTACCTCAAGCAGGACATGGTCATCCGTGACGAGGACTACTGCCGCCGGAACGGCCTCATGGGTCTGACGGACAAGCAGCTGAAAGCCTACCCCAACGCATGGCGCAGCTGGCCCCGCAACTACGGCGGCAACTACGGCGACGGCTCCGACCTGCCGCTTTGGAACGGCCTCGCACGCTCCCTGAACACCATCGCCATCCGCGTTGGAGACCTCGTGGGCGCGAACAACATCTTCAACTTCGTCTACAATACCCTGCAGCTCAGCACGCTGGACCCCGTCAACGATGTGGGCCTTGCACAGATGGTCATGGGCAGCCAGACCCACGGCGTCACCCCGATGTCGCTGGCGGCGGCGTTCCAGATCTTCTACGACGGCGAGTACACCACGCCTCACCTCTACACCCGTGTGCTCGACCGGGACGGCAACATCTATATGGAGAGCAACGACACCAGCTATCAGGCTCTGACGCCCCAGACGGCCTATGTCATGAACCGCCTGCTGAAGAACGTCCTGTTCTCCAGCGTCGGTACGGCCAGCGGCCGCTACCCCAACTCCAACGGCATGGAGGCCTTCGGTAAGACCGGTACGGCCAGCGATGAAAAGGACCTGTGGTTCGTGGGCGGCACGCCCTATTACGTCACCGCTGTGTGGTGGGGCTACGATGCGCCTTATGATATGACCAAGACCCTCGGCAAGCAGCAGGCCAAGACCCGCACCTGCGTCACGGCCTGGAAGGCCCTGATGGAGCAGGTCCAGGCAGACCTGCCCTATAAGGCATTCCCGGCGGCTGACGGCGTCGTGGAGCGCAGCTACTGCACCCAGAGCGGCCTGCTGGCCAGCGGCTCCTGCCCGAGCACGGCAGTGGGCTACTACCGTGCCGACGACCTGCCCGACGTCTGCAATTATTCCCACGGTCAGGCAGCTGTCGCCAGCGAACCCCTCGCGCCTGAGCCGGACACCACCAACCTGGACACCGACTGAGGCAAAAATCGTACTTTTCGGCACATCGGGTTGCAGATTCGGTGCGCTGAAGGGGTACTTCACGGCTCAAAACTGGATAATCTGACAAAATAGCATCCGACCTCTTGCAATGCAGGGAGTCGGATGCTATTATATTTTCTGCAAGAACACTTGTGTTTGAGAGGTGAACAAGTTGGAACGCCGTTTTTATCTGGTGGATGCGCAGGTCCTGCCGGAAGTTTTTCTCAAGGTCGTCCGGGCCAAGGAGCTTCTGGCCAGCGGAGAGGCACGCAGCATTTCGGCTGCGACCCGCAGCGTAGACCTGTCGCGCAGTGCATTTTATAAATATAAGGATTGCATTTTCGACTCGGAGAATGGCCGCGAGGTCATCACTGTCATGGCGACCCTGCGGGACGAGACGGGTGCATTGCAGAGCCTTCTGGCCGGCATCAGTGCCGCCGGTGCCAGCATCGTGACCATCAATCAGTCTACTCCGGAGAACGGAGCCGCGCTGGTGGCTGTCACCATCCGCACCGACACCATGCAGATGACCCCCGAGGAGCTGACGGAAAAGCTTTCGCGCCAGAGGATGGTTGTGGGCGTACACTGCGGATACAATCTGTGACAGTACATTCATAGAAAAAAGGAACGAGGGCAGTATCATGGCAAAAATCGCGATTCTGGGCTTTGGCACGGTGGGCAGCGGCGTGTACGAGGTGCTCTGCCGCAACGCCGCAGGTGTCTCCCGCCGCGCAGGCGAACCGGTGGAGGTCAAGTACATCCTTGACCCCAAAGACTTCTCGGATCATCCGGCTGCACAGCTGTTTATAAAGAATTTTGACGCCATTCTGGAAGACCCCGAAGTGAAGGTCGTCGTCGAGACCATCGGCGGCACCCGCTTCGCTTACCCTTATGTCAAGGCCTGCCTCGAGAGCGGCCGGAGCGTCTGCACCTCCAACAAGGAGATGGTGGCCACCTACGGCGCAGAGCTGCTGGCTCTGGCCAGGGCACACAACTGCGCCTTCCTGTTCGAGGCTTCCGTGGGCGGCGGCACGCCCATCATCACCCCGATGCACCAGTGCCTCGCGGCCAACGTCATCACCGAGGTGGAGGGCATCGTCAACGGCACCACCAACTTCATGCTCACCAAGATGGTGCGGGAGAATCTGAGCTTTGACGAGGCTCTGAAGATCGCCCAGGAGCTGGGCTACGCCGAGACGAAGGACCCCGGCGACGATGTGGACGGCCGCGACGCCTGCC
>OFPS01002497.1_pt1 | contig 10530 bp, 9 predicted proteins | sample 1542111 | NCBI WGS metagenome assembly OFPS01 (sample SAMN04209233, study PRJEB22552) | human gut metagenome | biome: gut; material: feces | host: Homo sapiens | place: USA: Oklahoma | reverse complement strand
GATGAAGATGATTCCGAGTATGACGACGACGAGGAATACGAGGATGAAGATGATTCCGAGTATGATGACGACGAAGAATACGAAGATGAGGATGATTCCGAGTATGACGATGAGGAAGAATACGAGGATGAAGACGAAGATGACTACCAGATCGATGATGAATTAGATGAAGATCATAAAGAGGATTTTGATTTTGAAAAAGAATCTGCTCTCGATATCGATGATCATGATTCTGACGAAGATGATGGTGATTTTGCAGACCTTGATTCCTTTGAAGATGAAGAAGAATTAGATAGCAGTGATGATTATCTTGATCTTGAATTTGACGAGAAACCGGCTCCTGAGCCAAAGAAAGAAACTTCAAAATCAGCGCCAACTCCTGATATTGACGAAGTTCTTGAAATCGAAGAACCGTCAGAAGATGAAATCACCGAACGCATGGGTAAATTCGATACCGGATTCGTTGTACAGGGTCGTTACGATCTGAGTGCAACAAGTGAGATCGGACTGAAGCTTGGACTTACTGAAGAGCAGAAGCAGCTGTTCTCTTACTTTGTACCGATCCGTGGTGTCAGTGAACAGCTTGTTGAAATCCTTGATAACGACAAACGTTGCCGTAACCGTTATGGAACTTCCCGCACAGGCAACATCCTGATCCTTGGCCGCAAGGGAAGCGGAAAAACAGTCCTCGCAGTTGATATTGTAAAAGCAATCCAGAAACAGCGCAGACTCAAACAGGGTAAAGTTGCAATCGTAACCGGTGATTCTCTGAACAAAAAGGACATCGGAAGTATCATCGATAAGCTGAACGGTGGCGCACTGATCATCGAAAAAGCTTCCAAGATGAATGACAGAACCATCCGTGAACTGAATGACATGATGGATGAACAGACCGGCGAACTTCTCTTCCTTCTGGAAGACCAGAAGAAACCGCTGGAAAGAATGTTTGCATCCCATCGCGAATTCAAACGTAAATTTACTTCCAGACTGGAGCTTCCGGTATTCATCAATGATGAACTGGTTACATTCGGTCAGACCTATGCTAAGGAAAACGGATACCGTATCGATGAAATGGGAATCCTTGCATTATACAGCCGGATCGATATGATGCAGAGAGAAGATCATGCGGTTACTGTTGCAGAAGTAAAAGAGATCATGGATGAAGCAATTTCACATTCCCAGAAAGCAAATGTAAAACATCTTGTGAAACGGGTATTTGGAAGAAGCACTGATAATTCAGACCACATCATCCTGAAAGAAGATGATTTTAAATCATAAGATTTCTACAAAGAACGCGCTTCCGGCGCGTTCTTTTGTATATGCAGACCAAACCGATAACTATAAACAAAGAGTTTTAGACATCTTACATAAGAAGTGTATAAGTTGTCCAAAACTCTTTCTTTTTATCGCTATTTCTAGTATAATATTCCTAAATATCTTTGATAGAAGGTGAATGGGATGGCAGTAAAAAAAACAACAGCACAACAGACCAACACGACCCACAAGACGGCCGTAAAAAAATCTACTGTAAAAAAACCGGCAGCTGCTAAAACTGCTGCTAAAAAGTCTACAGCTAAAAAGTCTGTAAAAACTGTAACAAAAGATAAACCCGCTGATTACAGAATCGGCGAATTAGATCAATATTTATTCGGACAGGGAACCCATTATGAAATCTATAAAAAAATGGGTGCACATTTTGTAAAAGATGGCAAAAAATCCGGCGTATATTTCGCAGTATGGGCTCCACATGCCAGATCAGTTTCCGTAATCGGTGAATTCAACGGCTGGAGTGAAGATGCAAACGTTATGAAGCGTCAGGAACCACTTGGAATCTATACCGCATTTGTTCCGGAAGCACAGCTCGGACAGCTTTACAAGTACTGTATCGAGACACAGACCGGAGATAAGCTTTACAAAGCTGATCCATTTGCGAACAGTGCAGAGTTGAGACCGGGAACTGCCTCAAGGATTGCTGATATCTCCCATTTAAAATGGAGTGACAGTGTCTGGATGAAGCACCGGGCAGAATGGGATTTCCATTCCTCACCGATTTCCATTTATGAAGCACATATCGGTTCCTGGATGCGCCATCCGGGACGTGAAGATGAGGGGTTCTACAGCTACCGTGAATTTGCGCATGCAGCTACAGACTACATAAAAAAGATGGGATATACTCATATCGAACTGATGGGAATTTCAGAATACCCATTTGACGGCTCCTGGGGATATCAGGTGACCGGATATTATGCTCCGACCTCCCGTTATGGTACGCCGGAAGATTTCGCATATATGATCAATTATTTCCATAAGAATAAGATTGGCGTAATCCTTGACTGGGTACCGGCACATTTTCCACGCGATGCACACGGACTCGCTGATTTTGACGGCACAGCTACCTTTGAATATGCAGATCCTAAGAAAGGGGAACATCCGGACTGGGGAACCAAGATCTTCGATTATGGTAAAGCAGAAGTTAAGAACTTCCTGATCGCCAACGCACTGTTCTGGATCGAACATTATCACATCGATGGTCTCCGCGTAGATGCTGTTGCTTCCATGCTGTATCTTGATTACGGTAAAGAAGACGGTCAGTGGATCGCCAACAAATACGGCAGCAATGAGAATCTGGAAGCAATCGAATTTTTCAAGCATCTGAATTCCGTTACTACCGGACGTAACCCTGGCGCACTGGTGATCGCAGAAGAATCCACTGCATGGCCAAAAGTAACAGGCAAACCGGAAGATGATGGTCTTGGATTCAGCCTGAAGTGGAACATGGGATGGATGCATGACTTTACCGAATACATGAAGCTGGATCCATATTTCCGCAAAGGCGACCACTACGGTATGACATTTGCCTTAACCTATGCATACAGCGAGAATTATATTCTTGTATTATCACATGATGAAGTGGTACATCTAAAATGCTCTATGCTCAATAAGATGCCTGGTCTTGGATTTGAGAAATTCGCCAACCTGAAGGTCGGTTATGCTTTCATGATGGGACATCCTGGAAAGAAACTTCTCTTCATGGGACAGGATTTCGGACAGCTCCGCGAGTGGAGCGAGGCGCGTGAGCTTGACTGGTATCTCCTTGCAGAGCCGGAGCATCAGGCACTCCAGAATTTCTACCGTGACCTGCTGCATCTTTACACACACAACAAAGCCATGTATGAACAGGATACCTGCATGGAAGGCTTTGAGTGGGTCAATGCAGATGACAGCTCACGAAGTATTTACAGCTTCATCCGTCATTCAAAGGGCGCAAAAAAGAACCTTTTATTCGTATGTAACTTCACACCGATCGAACGACCGGAGTACCGTGTCGGCGTACCACGCGACAAACAGTACCGCCTGGTACTGAACAGTGATGAATTGCAGTATGGCGGAAGCGGAAAAGCCCGCCCGGCAGTATATAAAGCAAAGAAACAGGAATGTGATGGAAGACCATATTCATTTGGTTACGATCTTCCGCCATACGGTGTTGCTGTATTCGAATTTTAACATAGCAAGTCAATGTAATCTGCGCAAAATATCCATTATACGAATAATTGATTCCACCAATTATTTTCTTAACATTTCCCGGATTCGTTCTTCCAGAGTTTCTTCTGGAAGAACTCCGGTTGTATATCCACAGATTTTTCCATCTCTGTACACCACAAACGTCGGTACGATCTCAATGCCTATATACTCTGCAATCTCTTTCGATATATCAATATCAATCTTATAGAAAATCCATTTTCCCTGATACCGGCTGGCAATCCTTTCCACAACAGGATACATCATTCCGCACTTTGGACACCATGATGCGTAAAACTCCACAATTACCGGCATCCTCTGCTTTCCGACTGTATTTTCATAATCCTTCGTGATCAATGCGATACCCATACACTTTCCTCATTTCTGCCATCTCAGGCTATGTAAAAAGGACTGGATTAGTGGCATCCACATTTCGGGTTTAAGATTTTATAGACTTCCTGAAAAGAATTTCTGAAACAGATCAGCTTTTTATTAAATCTTGGATTCTTATAGCAAAACCCCCGCATACAATTCTGAAAATGATGCTTTTTCCGCATATCTGTTCCTTCCTGACTTCCTCTTTCTACAATATATGCAAAAAGACAGCCGATGTGCGGATTGCTCCGTATCTGCTGTCTCTTATATTGCCAGGAATCATCTTACGCACTCAGCGCCTTTATGATCTGCCTGTTGCATTTTATTCAATTGTCTTACTGGCGCATTGCGATCAGTTTATGGATCGGATGTCCCTGCCCGGAAAATTTCTCCTCGTACTCAGTCATAACATTCCCTCTGCTGAGTGTCGGATCATTGTGAAGATCATAGGTCTTCGCCAGAAGTACCCAGCCTGCCAACTCCACCTGCTCCAGTGAAAAGTCAAACAGCTCTCTGTTGTCTGTCTTAAATTCAACGACTCCGTCAAAGGCAAGGATCTTGTCATACCGCTCAAAAAACTGCTTGGAAGTAAGTCTGCGCTTTGCATGACGTGCTTTCGGCCACGGATCTGAAAAATTCAGATAAATCTTGTCAATCTCTCCGACAGCAAAAACCTCCGGCAGATTTGTCGCATCCATACAGATAAAACGAATATTGTTGACATCCTTGTATTCCTCGTCATTGTCAAAGCGTTCCAGCGCCCGAAGCAGTACGCTTGAATAACGTTCGATACCGATATAGTTGATGGATGGATTCTCCTTTGCAAGTGTCAGAAGAAACTGTCCTTTTCCCATCCCGATCTCAATATGGATCGGATTCTCCGGATTCTGAAAAGTCTCTTTCCAGGTGCCGCGATATCTGGTCTCATTTTTAATTACAAGGGGATGAGCTGTCAGATAAGCATCTGCTCCCGGTACATTTCTTAACCTCATATATCTTTCTCTTCCTTTAGTGAAAATATGTATAACCTTATTTATTTTATACTATTCTGAAATATTTGAAAACCCAAAAATATATTTTATAAGTTTTGTATAAAATATTCTTATGATATTCTCTTATTATTTAGTAGATTTTTCTAATTTAAAGTAGTAGAATATGTATGCATTATTAAAAATGTATAAATAATTTCTAAGAAAGGAGTCGGACAATGGATCATATTGTTAAAAAGCTCTCCGAAATCGAACACGCAGCCGAAGCTGTTGTGGAACACGCGGAACTGGAAAAATCAGAACTGGAAGAACGCATTCAAAATGAACGCAATCAGTTCGACAAACAACTTGAAGATCACACCCAAAAGGAGCTGAACGATATCCACAAAGGATTAAACCGTCAGATGGATGAGATTCTTGCAAGGCAGAACCGTAAGAACCAGACAGCGATCGAAGAACTTAAAAAAGATTTTGAAGAGAAGCATACGGCATATGCCGAGAAAATTGTCAGACGTATCATAGAGGGATAGCATATGGGAAATTTACTTGCATACAGTGGCATCGTAACAAAAGTACGCGCCATGCAGGCGAAACTGCTCACTGATGAAGATTTCCAGAATATCGCCGCATTTCATACAGTAACCGAAGTTGCTGCTTATCTCAAAGAACATCCCGGATATCGGAATGTCCTTGCAGATATGGACGAAAACCGTCTTCACCGCGGTGAGATTGAGAAGCTTCTTGTGCAGTCACTTTACAGTGATTATACACGCCTGTACCGTTTTTCCGGAATGGATCAGAAAAAATTCCTGGAGCTTTATCTGAAGCGCTACGAGATGAATCTGATCAACTATTGTCTGCGTATTGTATTCAACCACTATCAGAAGCCTTTTGATCTGGATCATAAGAAAATATTCTTCGACAAATATTCGGATCTCTCCATCGATAAACTGATCACTTCGGGGAATATCGGTGAGCTGGTGGAAAATTTAAAGGGCACAGAATACTATGCGCCGTTAAAACGTCTGGAAAATGCGGAGAACCCTACCCTTTTTGATTACGATCTGGCACTGAATCTGTACTATTTTACAACCATGTGGAAGAAACGCAAAAAGATTCTGAAGCATAAGGAACTGGAAATTTTCACCAGAGATGCCGGAGCAAAGATCGACCTGCTGAACCTGCAGTGGATCTACCGTGCAAAAAAATATTACAACATGCTTCCGCCGGATATTTCCACACTGCTGATCCCGATACACTACCGGATTCATGTAGATCAGCTGAAGGATCTTGTAGAAGCACCGTCTGTCGATGAATTTTTAAAGCTGGTTACCAGAACGCCTTATCTACGTCACACCGATACTCAGACACCAGCGTCCATCGAGACGATTTACAAAGACTGCCTGTACCGTCTCTACCTGGCAGACAGAAGAAGTAACCCTTATTCCATCGCAACCGTGAATACCTATCTTTTTCTGAAAGAGGAGGAGCTTGATAAGCTTACAACTGTGCTCGAATGTGTTCGCTACGGACTTCCTGCACGTGAGACATTAACTTATATAGGAGGAACAGCGAAATGATTGTTAAGATGAAGTTCCTGAGCATTACCGGACCACGCGCCGACATCGACCGCATGACAAACCGGTATCTTTCCAAATATGAGATGCAGCTTGAAAATGCACTTACGGAGCTCAAGACAGTAGATAATCTGATGCCATTTCTGGAAATGAACCCTTACCGTGATCCACTCGCAAAAGTGACACAGTTTCTGGGATATATGAAAGACATGCCAGCAGAGCCATCCTTTGATCAGAGCGAAGACGAGATCCTTGAGATGATTCGTTCTATCAATCATGACTACATGGATCTGCAGCAGCAAAAAGAAGAACTGAAAAAAAAGAGAGAGAATATCCAGGCACGTATGAAAGTCCTGGAACCTTTTACTTCTCTGGATTTTGACCTGCATGAGATCATGCAGTACAAATACATCCGCACAAGATTTGGAAAAATCAATGTAGATTATTATCACCGGCTGGAAAAAGCGCTTCTTGAAGACATTGATGCATTATTTCTGGAAGGCTCCAGAGATGCCTCTTATGTCTATGGCGTTTATTTTGTATCGGATGCTGATGCAGGAAAGGTCGATTCGATCATGCGGTCTCTCCACTTTGAAAAAGTCGATCTGCTGGAAGACTTTGGCGGAACCCCGCTGGAAGCTTACCGGAGCCTGGATAAAGAAGTCCAGAATCTGACCGATGAAATCCAGGCAGTGAAGGATAAACGTCAGGAGATGTTCCGCAAGAACGCTTCCAGACTACTCGGTGCAAGAATTCAGCTGGAACGTTTTTCCGATAACTTTGATATCCGGAAATTTGCGGCACGAACCGAGACAGACGAGCAGGAAGAATACTACATCCTCTGCGGCTGGATGTCCGAAGAAGATGCAAATGCATTTATCAAAGAGGCTCAGGGAGATGACAAGGTTTATATCGTAGTAGAAGAGGACCGGGAACAGTATTTTGGAGAACCTCCTACCAAGCTTGAGAATCCAAAGCTTTTCAAACCATTTGAAATGTTCATCAAGATGTACGGACTTCCCAAGAGCGGTGAGATGGATCCGACCATTTTTGTAGGTATCATGTACAGCTTTATCTTCGGCGCCATGTTCGGGGATGTCGGTCAGGGGCTGCTGCTCTTTATCGGCGGTGCGATCCTGTATTTCACAAAGAAAATGAACCTTGCCGGAATCGTATCACTTGCCGGAATCTTCTCCACCTTCTTTGGATTTATGTTTGGAAGTGTGTTTGGATTTGAAGACATTATAGAAGCCAAATGGATCCGACCGATCAATCATATGACCACCTTACCGTTTATCGGAAAACTGAATACCGTATTTATCGTATCGATTGCTTTTGGTATGGGAATCATCCTGATTTCTATGATCTTCCATATTATCAACGGCATCCGTGCCAAAGATACCGAAGCAACCTGGTTTGATGCAAACGGCGTGGCAGGGCTGATATTCTACGGGGCAGCAGTTACCTGCATCGTTCTTTTCATGACAGGTCACTCTCTGCCGGGTGGAATCGTTCTTGCAGTGATGTTCGGAGTACCGCTTCTTCTGATCGCACTGAAAGAGCCGCTGACGAACAAGATCAAAAAGAAAACCGAAAAAATGGAACAAAGCAAAGCAATGTTTGTCACCCAGGCATTCTTTGAATTATTTGAAACCCTGCTCAGCTATTTTTCAAATACGCTTTCCTTTATCCGTATCGGTGCATTCGCAGTCAGCCACGCTTCCATCATGGAGGTTGTACTGATGCTTGCCGGTGCCGAAAGCGGGCATATTAACTGGGTAGTGATCGTACTCGGCAACCTGTTTGTATGTGGATTCGAAGGACTGATCGTTGGAATCCAGGTCCTGAGACTTGTCTATTACGAGATGTTCAGCCGTTTCTACAAAGGCAGCGGCCGCGAATTTAAACCTTATACAGGTACTGCAAAAAATTAGTTTTTCATTTTAGGAGGAAATTATCATGACTTTAGCAACTAAACTTATTCTCATTGCCGCACTGGTTTTAAGCATTTTCATTCCATTCGGATATTACCTGCTCGGAGAAAAAAATAAAGGACGTTATAAATGTGCACTTGCCTTCAATGTTCTTTCTTACTTTGGAACCTTCCTTGTAGCAGGGATCATGCTCTTTGGAAGTGTACCGGTACATGCGGCAGACGCCGCTGCCTCAGGCGCAGGCCTTGCAACCGGTCTTGGTTACATTGCAGCAGCTCTTGTTACCGGTCTTTCCTGCATCGGTGGCGGTATTGCCGTAGCAAGTGCAGCAAGCGCAGCTCTTGGAGCTATCAGCGAGGATTCCAGCGTCCTTGGTAAATCCCTTATCTTCGTAGGTCTTGCAGAAGGTGTATGCCTGTACGGTCTTATCATCTCCTTCATGATCATCAGCAGACTGTAATCATGAAAATGTATCTGATCAGTGACAACGTGGATACTTATACCGGAATGCGGCTTGCCGGCGTGGACGGTGTCGTAGTTCATGAAAAGCAGGAGCTGCGTGATGCGCTGGAAACTGCCATGAACGACAAGTCGATCGGTATCATTCTTCTGACGGAACGCTTTGGAAGAGAATTTCCGGATCTCATCGATGAGATCAAGTTAAAAAGAAAGATGCCTCTTCTGATCGAAATTCCGGACAGACACGGAACAGGACGTAAAAAGGATTTCATTACCTCATACGTCAATGAAGCGATTGGACTGAAACTTTAACTAGAAAGGCATAGAAGGTGAGACAATGACGCTTGAAGAGAAAATAGCGCATTTACAGGAAACGGTCATGACTGAAGCCCGTTCTGAAGGAAATGCGATCATTGACAATCACAAAAAAGCGCTTGAATCTTTATTTGAAAAGCATAAAAAAGAAGCGACCGCACAGTCTGAGGTCCGCATCAAATCCGAGACCTTAAGAGCCAGAAGGCAGGTAAATCAAGCTGCGGCAAAAGCCGAAACCGAACTGAAACGTGCTCTTGGCCAAACACAGAATGAATTAAAAGTCAGGCTGTTTGATGAAGTAAAGGAGCTTCTTTCTGACTTTACAAAAACAGACGAATATCTGGACTATCTCTGCAGCAAAATCCGCGAAGCCGCACGCTTTGCAGATGGCGAGGAGATGACCATTTATATTTCTCCTTCTGATAAGGAGAAACAGACAGAACTGGAAAAACGTACCGGCATGACGATCACCATCAGTGAATATGATTTTATGGGCGGTATGCGTGCTGTAATCCGAGGCCGTAATATTCTGATCGATCACAGCTTCCAGGCTGCAGTCGATTATGAATATCATCAGTTCAGTTTTGCAGCAGGAGGTGCAGGAATTGAATAAGACAGCAACTATTTATGGAATAAACGGTCCGGTCATCTATCTGAAGGGTGACACCGGATTCATGATGTCGGAAATGGTCTATGTGGGAAAGGAAAAGCTGGTTGGCGAAGTCATTTCCCTGGACAAAGACATCACGACTGTTCAGGTCTATGAAGAGACTTCCGGGCTGAAACCGGGAGAAATCGTAGAGGCTTCCGGAAGTCCGGTATCTGTAACTCTGGCACCTGGAATCCTGAACAATATTTTTGACGGAATCGAACGCCCGCTTGAGCAGATCGCAAATGTGGGCGGCGGTGCATTTATCACCCGCGGCGTCAGCGTTGATTCGCTTGACCGCGACAAATTATGGGATACCCACATCACCGTGGCCAAAGGAGATTACCTTCATGGCGGAGATATTATAGCGGAGGTTCCGGAGACCAGTGCGATCGTACACAAATGTATGGTTCCGCCGGATGTGGAAGGTGAAGTAATCTGCTGCGCGTCGGACGGAGAATACCGGATTGAAGATACACTTGTCACTCTGCGGCTTTCCGACGGAACAGAAAAACAGCTCAACATGATACAGCACTGGCCGATCCGTAAGGCGCGCCCGACAAGCTACCGTTTCCCGGCAAGTGTCCCTCTGATCACCGGACAGCGGATCCTGGATACCATGTTCCCGATCGCAAAGGGTGGAACTGCCGCAATCCCAGGCGGATTCGGTACCGGAAAAACCATGACCCAGCACCAGATCGCAAAATGGTCTG
>OFPS01002493.1_pt1 | contig 10552 bp, 7 predicted proteins | sample 1542111 | NCBI WGS metagenome assembly OFPS01 (sample SAMN04209233, study PRJEB22552) | human gut metagenome | biome: gut; material: feces | host: Homo sapiens | place: USA: Oklahoma | reverse complement strand
GAAGAAATTATAGAGAAACTGGTAAGTATTTACAAAACTTTTTATTTATTTGATGGGAAAAAGCATATCAGAAAACCATTAATGCTCCATTTTACTGGAACAGCGGCCAGGCTGCTGACTCGAATCATGCCGGCTCAACTGGTAAAGACAGACCGGGTTGTGGTAATGCGTTCTTCACAGGCTGACAGCAGCCAGAATGGAATCATGCAGAATAAAAGCAGCAGTCATATGATCTTAAAAAAAGAAGAAACCGATCATGCATATATAGAAAACTGCTTTGGAAGGTCACTGTATTCAAAACAGGAACTGGCAAGGACCGAGAAAGAACTCTGTAAAGGAAATCACGCAGGCTGCCACGTATGGTTTACGGATGGAAAATATATTTCAAAAGAGAAAATATCAGCAGAAAACCGTTATCTAAGAAATCAGGCACAGCTTCAGATGGAAAGAAACAGAATATATTATTATAAAAATCAAAAACTGTATCAGAGTATTATCGCACAGCTTTCGTCACAGATAAGAAATTGTATGATGGTTCATCAGCAGCCGGATATACTGCCTGGCAGATCTGGACGCCTGGATCCTGCGAGAGTGTGGAGATCGGAATATGTCATGGATAATCGGGTCTTTCATGCTAATTATGAAGAGAAAAAGCCACTGTTTACGGTGGATCTTCTTTTGGATGCGTCTGCGTCAAGATTACAGTATCAGGAAATGATCGCTGCGCAGGGAGTGATTCTTTCAGAAAGTCTTCAGGCATGTCATATTCCGGTCAGAGTTTCGGAATTCTGCAGTGTACGCGGATATACAGTGCTTCGGATTCTGAAGGCATTTGAGGAGAAAAAAAGTGATGACGTTTTTCGATACTTTGCAACTGGCTGGAATCGTGACGGACTTGTCATGCGGGAGATGAATGAACTTCTGAGATCCCATAGTGAATCAGCTGACCGTCATCTGCTTATTTTACTGACGGATGCGGAACCAAATGACAGTTTTCGTATACAGTCTTCAGAACAGTTTCCATTTGGAAAGGACTATGGAGATGAGGCAGCTGTTAATGATACAGCGGCTGAAGTGCGGGCATTGCAACGAAAAGGCATCTGTGTTTCTGCTGTATTTATGGGAACGGATGCAGGCGCATTGAAGGCAGAAATAATTTATGGAAAAGAATATACCAGAATACAGGAGGTCGGACAGTTGGCCAGGGCAGCAGGTTTGCTGATCCAGAAGGAAATAAGTAAAATTGATTTATAAATATGATAAATAAATAACAAAGATGTTATGGAATAGACAAATAAAATTGTATACAATATTCCTGTATATTTATAAGAATAATAGACAAATTTAACAATAACTATTGTTTTTTAAACGAGAAGTTTTATAATAATAATTGCTAAGCAGAGTGTATGGTAAGCTGATCTGCCATACTTTGACAAAAATATGACAACTGTGAATTGCAGTAGAGGGAGGGATTTAAATGATCAGTTTTATTTTGTGTCTGGCACTTCTGATTATCGGTTACTTTACCTATGGTAAGGTCGTTGATAACACTTTTGGACCAGATGATCGTGAAACCCCGGCGGTAAGCATCAACGACGGAGTGGATTATGTAGTGATGCCACAGTGGAAACTGTTCCTTGTACAGCTTCTTAACATTGCAGGATTGGGACCTATTTTTGGTGCGATGCAGGGTGCATTGTGGGGACCAATCGTATTTCTCTGGATCACGTTTGGTACAATTTTTGCCGGCGGTGTTCATGACTACTTCTCTGGAATGATCAGCGAACGTAATTCGGGAAGCTCAGTAGCAGAATTTACAGGTAAATACCTCGGCGGTGTTATGCAGAACATCATGCGAGTATTTTCAGTAGTACTCCTGATCATGGTTGGTACTGTTTTTGCAGTAGGTCCTGCAGGTCTTATTGTTACACTGTGTAAGAATGGCGGGCTGTCAGGTGTTCTTACCACTACACTGTTCTGGCTTATTCTTATTCTGGTTTATTATTTTATTGCAACATTTATTTCCATTGATAAGATCATCGGTAAGATTTACCCGGTATTTGGTCTCTGCCTGATCATTATGGCAGTTGGTGTTATCATAGGAATCTATACAAACCCTGAATTTACGATTCCTGAAATCTGGAGTCATATGTACAGTATGCATCCGGCAGGAACACCAATCTGGAGCTTTATGTTTATTACTGTAGCCTGTGGTGCAATCTCCGGTTTCCATTCTACACAGTCACCATTGATGGCTCGTTGTATGAAGAGTGAGAAACAGGGTCACTTTGTATTTTATGGTGCAATGGTTGCTGAGGGTATCATTGCTCTGATCTGGGCAGCAGCAGGATGTGCTCTTTATGAAGTTACAGGCGGACTGAATACAGGTCTTGCAGAAATTCTTTCCGGTGGCCAGTCAGCAGCTATCTATGATGTATGTTCCAAGACAATGGGTGGTGTTGGTATTGCACTTGCGATGATCGGTGTTGTTGTATGTCCTATTACTTCAGGTGATACGGCTTTCCGTTCAGCAAGACTTACTCTGTCTGACTGGTTCCATATTGATCAGGGAAGATACGCTAACAGACTGAAACTTTGTATTCCGGTTCTTGGTGTTGGCGCTGTTCTTGGTATTGGTAATGCAGTTGGCGCAATTGACTATACAGTTATCTGGCGTTATTTTAGCTGGACAAACCAGACACTTGCAATGATCGTTCTCTGGGCAGCATCCATGTATCTGGTAAGTGAAAAGAAAAACTTCTGGATCACAGCAGTTCCGGCCACTTTTATGAGTGCAGTTTCCAGTACATATTTCATCCTTGCACCGGAATGTCTTGGCGGTCTGATCAATTCCAAAACGGCAGAAGGCGCAGTTGTTTATAATACAGCTGTAGCTTATCCGATAGGTATTATTTTTGCAATCGTACTTCTTGTTATTTTCCTTCGCGCAGCGAAGAAACATGCAGCTGCCTGAAACTATTTTAAGTGAGGTCTGATATCATGATTTTTAAACCACATCCACTTAGTACATCTCAGCTTCCGGCACCGGAACTTGAGGAAGACAGAAAATCCTGTCGTAAGGTCGGCCCCTGTGGGATCGGAAAGAAAGCAATTTACCTGAACAGCTTTTATGTAGACAGGTGCTATTATATTCCTTTTACGGCGGTCCGACGCGTCTTTAAACGCGTGGCTATGAGTAAGGGTGGATTTTCTGGAAAAGGAATGTTTGCCAGTATTCCGTATCTGGTTGTGGAGTATGATGACGGACAGCAGAAACAATGCAATTTCAAATATGAAAATCAGGTAGATGATCTTTTGAAACTGCTTTCAGCTGAGCAGCCACAGATACGGCTGCTCAGTGAGGCCGCGGAAGCGAAGCTGGAAAAGCAGAAAGCAGAGAAAGAACGGGAGCTGCGTTCCAGACCGGAAATAACCACTCAGTCACAAAAAGAAGTGGCAAAGCTTCAGAGGGCCATTGATTACCTGGACCAGAAACCTCAGTTAAGTGAGAATCTGAGCCGGGCGGCGGGAAGACGACGGACCTATCAGTGCACAAGCCCAAGCTATCGCTGGGTGGCAATGGCAATTACTATGCTGGGATTTGTAGCAGTGGCGGCAGGAATTTATTCATTTATTGTACACAATGATTTTGCAGTATACTTTCTTTTGTTTGGTATCGCTGCTGTTTTTACTTTTGCCGGTTTCAGTGTTCTGCCAACGGCACGTAATAATCGAAAAGCAATCATGAGCCAGGATGAACAGGCACGAAAGCAAATGGAAGATTACGTTAAAGGTTATCCGGATTTTCCGGTACCTGCCAGATATGCTCACCCGACGGTACTGAAACGGATGCAGAGAGTGATCGAACAGGGACGTGCAGAAGAAAAAGGCCAGGCACTTGAAATTGTCAAGGAAGATCTCAAAGCATTGAACAGTGATGTGAAAGTATCGCAGGAAGAATATGATGAGGTAGTTGCGATTAAGCCAATGTTTTTGAATGCTATGTATCAGTAAAGCTGCTGTGAACGGAGTGGACAGTAATTCAGTAAAAATAGAATCAGTAAAAATATAAAATAGCGGGTTGACAAGTTCTGGGCTGACGTGTTATATTTTCATCAGTTGTAGTGTGTAACTCGATTTCAGGAGGCATTAACTATACATAACTAGGAGTGTTTATGTATATTAGTGCCTTTTTTTGTACAAAAGTTGCTGTAAACAGTAACAAAAACCGGTTGATTAAGGCACTTATGCATACTCACTTCTACCAAATATATAGAAGGAGAGTGTCAGATGAAAGACAAGATTTTTGGTGTTTTACAGCGAGTTGGACGAAGCTTCATGCTCCCGATCGCAATCCTTCCGGTAGCCGGACTTCTTCTTGGTATCGGAAGTTCTTTCACCAATGCAACAACGATTGAGACATATGGCCTGACAAAGATTCTGGGTGACGGAACACTGCTTCATTCCCTGATGGTGATCATGAACAGCGTAGGAAGTGCAGTCTTTAATAACCTGCCACTGATTTTTGCAGTTGGTGTTGCAATTGGTATGGCAAAGAAAGAAAAAGAAGTTGCAGCTTTATCAGCAGTTATCGCATTTTTCGTAATGAATACAGCGATCAATGCGATGCTGACAGTTACAGGACAGATTCTTGCAAATGGAGAGATCGCAGAATCCGTTCTTGAGGGAACGATCACTTCTGTCTGCGGTATCCAGTCACTGCAGATGGGCGTTTTTGGTGGTATTATCGTAGGACTTGGAGTAGCAGCTCTGCATAATAAATTTTACAGAATACAGCTGCCGAATGCACTGTCATTTTTTGGAGGTACCCGTTTCGTTCCGATCATTTCCACGATCGTCTATATGTTTGTGGGAATTCTTCTGTATTTTGTATGGCCGGTAGTTCAGAACGGAATCTACGCTCTGGGCGGTCTTGTAACAGGAACCGGTTATGTTGGAACACTGATTTTTGGACTTATTAAACGTGCTCTGATTCCATTTGGTCTTCATCATGTATTTTATATGCCATTCTGGCAGACTGCTGTCGGTGGTACAATGGAAGTTGCAGGACAGATGGTACAGGGCGGCCAGAATATTTTCTTTGCACAGCTAGCTGATTCTGCAAATATTGCACATTTCAGTGCTGATGCAACAAGATATTTTTCCGGAGAATTTATTTTTATGATCTTCGGTCTTCCGGGAGCTGCACTGGCTATGTATCAGTGTGCAAAACCTGAGAAGAAAAAACAGGCAGGAGGCCTTCTTCTGTCTGCAGCGCTTGCATGTATGGCAACCGGAATTACAGAGCCGCTGGAATTTTCATTCCTGTTCGTAGCTCCGGCACTGTTTGCTGTTCAGGTAGTTCTGGCAGGTAGCGCATACATGATCGCACATATGCTGAATATTGCCGTAGGACTTACTTTCTCCGGTGGATTCCTTGATTTCTTCCTGTTTGGTATTCTTCAGGGAAACGCAAAGACAAGCTGGATGAGAGTTATCCCGGTTGGTATTATTTATTTCTTTTTATATTATTTTATTTTCAAATTCATGATCAAAAAGTTTGATTTCAAAACGCCTGGTCGTGAGGATGATGATGTAGAAACAAAGCTTTATACGAAGGCTGATGTAAATGCCCGCAAAGAGGCACAGAATGGTGCTGTTGAAGCTGGTTCTTCTGATCCGGTCAGCGAGGCAATCACAAGAGGTCTTGGTGGTAAGAAAAATATCAGTGATGTGGACTGCTGTGCAACACGTCTTCGTTGTACGGTTAAGGATGCATCTCTGGTAAACGATGGTATTTTAAAGGCAACAGGTGCATCAGGTGTGGTTCATAAGGGACTTGGCGTACAGGTTATTTATGGTCCAAATGTTACCGTTATCAAATCAAATCTTGAGGATTATCTGGAAACAGCACCAGATACTCTGGAAACACCGGCGGAAAGTGTTGAAACACCGGAAGTAAGTGAGCAGAAAGAAGATGCCGGACAGAAAGTTGTCGACCGCATTGTGATTTCCAGCCCGATCACTGGTGTAGCGGCTGAGCTCTCTACAGCACCGGATGAGGCATTTGCCCAGAAGATGATGGGGGATGGTGCGGTAGTTACACCGGAAGATCCTTATGTACGTGCTCCTGAAGATGGAGAAGTTGCCTTTGTCTTTGACACAAAACATGCAATTGGATTTGTAACAGAATCCGGAATCAGTCTTCTGATTCATGTGGGAATCGATACTGTAAAACTGAATGGTGAGGGATTTGAGGCACTGGTAGAAAGCGGGCAGGAAGTGAAGAAAGGAGATCCGATGCTGAAACTGGATCTGGATTATCTGAGCAAAAACGCACCTTCTATTGTATCACCGGTTCTTTGTACAGAGCTGGAGGATAACCAGAGAATCCATCTGTTAAATGAGGGTCAGGTCAAAGCAGGAGAGCCGCTTTTCGAAATCGAGGTTCTTCAGTAAGAACTACCCGGATGGGGAAGAGATACGGATGTTGTACAGGATAGCAAAAATTTTAAATCATAATTCCTTTATGGGAATCCAGGATGAAAATAACCAGGAATGTCTGGTTATGGGAAAAGGAGTTGCTTTTGGCAAGAAAGTGGGACAAACTGTTCCGGTCACTGCGGAAGCAAAGGTTTATTCATTGAAAGAAATGACAGAGCGAGGAGAGGCAAAAGATATCCTCAAATCGGTTTCACCACTTTGTCTGGAGTTTGCAAACGAAGTGCTGAATCAGGCGGAGCAGGAATTTGGCAAAGTAGACCGGACAATTCTTTTTACCATGGCAGATCATCTGGACTTTGCGATCCGCCGCATTCAGAATGGAGAGCAGATCAGCAACCCGCTGACTGATGACATCCGTGTTATGTTTTATAAAGAATATAAAGTAGCCAGTTGTATTCAGGAACTTCTGAAGGAAAAACTTCAGTTGGAGATAGATGAACATGAGATTGGCTATATCGCCCTGCATGTGCATGCTGCCATCGTAGATGAAAATGTTTCCCAGGCAATGGAGATTGCCAGAACAGTCCGCGAATGTATTTCTCTTGTAGAGAAAGAAACCGGAAATTCTATCGACGTCATGTCACTCGGATACAATCGTCTGATGAATCATGTGCGCTATATGGTAGCACGTGCAATCCATGGTGAGAAATTAAAAATGAATCTGAATGAATATATGTCCGTAAAGTTCCCGGAAGCATTTATGGCAGCAGAGCGAATCTGCCGTCAGATGGAAAAGAGCCTGAAGCTTCCGATTCCGGACATTGAAATCGGATATCTTGCCATGCATCTGGAAAGAATGTTAGATACGGATATCAATGAGTAAGATATAAAGTTAAATGTCACTGTCGAAGGTAACTGTAGGATAAATATAAATACAAAAACATAATATAAAAGGAGAACAAAACTATGAAAACATTTGAGTATACAATTAAAGACGAACTTGGAATCCACGCAAGACCGGCAGGACTTCTTGTAAAAGAAGCAAAAAAATTCGAATCTGAATGCACCATCACAAAAGACGGCAAAACAAAAAAACTCACACAGCTTATGATGCTTATGTCTCTTGGTGTAAAACAGGGTGACACTGTTACTGTAACAGCAGAAGGCGCTGATGAAGAAGCTGCAGCTGCTGCATTAAAAGAATTCTTTGAGAATAACTTATAATTCGCTGGAACGACCAGAATCAGTTTACATTTGAATTCAGGGAGGAAAAGGAATGCAGTGTTTTCAGGGAAAATCTGTATATAAAGGAATCGCGATGGGACCGATCGTGGTTCTTAAGAAAAATGATTATCAGGTAAAACGTACCCGTATCGAAGATACAGAAGCAGAAGTAAAACGTGTGGATGAGGCATTAAAAGCATCTCAGGAACAGCTGCAGAAACTGTATGACAAGGCTGTCAGAGAAGTTGGCGAAGCCAGTGCTGCAATCTTCGAAGTACATCAGATGATGCTGGAGGATGAGGATTATCTGGAGGCAATCCAGAATATGATCCGTACAGAACAGGTCAATGCCGAGTATGCGGTTGCGGTTACCGGCGATAATTTCGCAGAGATGTTTGCTTCCATGGACGATGATTATATGAAAGCACGTTCTGCCGATATCAAAGATATCTCTGAACGTCTTGTACGTAATTTAAGTGGACAGGGAGATGTGGATTTAAGCGAAATCGAGCCATCTGTAATTGTAGCGGATGATCTCAGCCCAAGTGAGACAGTCCAGATGGACAAAGATAAGATCCTTGCATTTGTAACAGTTCACGGATCTACCAATTCTCATACAGCGATTCTTGCGCGTATGATGAATATTCCGGCACTGATCGGAGTAAAAATGGATCTGGAAGCTCTTCAGAGTGGAGTGACAGCGGTTGTAGACGGTTTCCAGGGAATGGTTACTTTTGACCCGGATGAAGAGACAAAAGCACAGACTGAAACCAAAATACAGGAAGAAGCTGAGAAACTGAAACTTCTTCAGGAACTCAAAGGCAAAGAAAACGTTACTCTGGACGGACGTAAGATCAATATTTATGCAAACATTGGAAGCGTTGGCGATATTGGTTATGTAATGGAAAACGATGCTGGTGGAATCGGACTTTTTAGAAGTGAATTCCTGTATCTTGGAAGAAATGATTTCCCTACTGAGGAGGAACAGTTCCAGGCTTACAAGCAGGCAGTACAGATGATGGCAGGTAAGAAGGTTATTATCCGTACATTGGATATCGGAGCTGATAAACAGGTAGATTATTTCAATCTTGGTAATGAAGATAATCCGGCTATGGGATACCGTGCGATCCGTATTTGTCTGAGACAGCCGGAAATCTTCAAAACTCAGCTTCGTGCACTTCTCCGTGCAGCCGTTTATGGAAATCTTTCTATCATGTATCCGATGATTACTTCTACAGAAGAAGTAAAGAAAATTTATGAGATCGTAGCAGAAGTAGAAGAAGAGTTGGAAGCACAGGAGATTCAGTATAAGATTCCGGAACAGGGAATCATGATTGAGACTCCGGCAGCAGCGATCATCAGTGATAAACTGGCAGAGATGGTTGATTTCTTCAGTATTGGAACGAATGATCTGACCCAGTATACACTGGCAATTGACCGCCAGAATGAAAAACTGGATGAGTTCTATAATCCACATCATGAAGCAATCCTGCGTATGATCCAGATGGTTGTGGACAATGCACATAAATGTGGCAAATGGGCAGGTATCTGCGGAGAACTGGGTGCAGATACATCGTTGACCAGACGTTTTCTGGCTATGGGTGTTGATGAATTATCCATGTCTCCCGGAAGTATTCTTCCCGTGCGTAAGATCATACTGGAGACAGATGTGACAAAGGAAAGAGAAAATAACAATTTATGCTGACAGAACAACGTTATGAGATCATTCTGAAATTATTGGAAGAAAAAAACAGCATTACGGTGGCCGAGGTAAAAGATCTGTTAAATACGTCGGAATCCACGGTACGCCGGGACATCACAGCATTGCATAATGCCGGGAAGCTGGTGAAGGTCTTCGGCGGAGCAGTGGCATTAGACCGTACGGTGGCAACCCATGAGCCTACGGTAGAACAGAAGGCAACGGTGAATGTGGAAGCCAAACAGCTGGTGGCGGCGAGGGCAGCAGCTCTCATCCAGCCAGAGGATTTTGTCTATCTGGATGCCGGAACCACAACGGCAAGCATGCTTTCTTTTCTGACAGAGAAAAGTGCCATTTTCGTGACCAATGCAGTAGCTCATGCCAAAACACTGGCAGCAGCGGGATTCCGTGTGTATCTGGTCGGCGGAGAATTGAAGTGTTCCACAGAGGCCGTGGTAGGTAATCAGGCATTGATGAATCTGCAGAGTTATCATTTTACCAAAGGCTTTTTCGGGACCAATGGGATCAGCAGGCAGAGTGGCCTGACCACACCGGATATGAATGAGGCCATGGTGAAAAAGACTGCCATGGGACAATGCAGAGAATGTTTTATTCTGGCAGATCATTCTAAGTTCGGAAATGTCAGCTCTGTGACCTTCGGGGCGTTTCAGAGTGGAACGATTCTGACGGACGGCTGCCCGGAGGAATATAAAAGCAGCGGGAATGTGGTCATTTGTGGTTAAACTGGAGAAAACTGTAAACCGCAATTCCCGGTGATCACAGACTAAAAATAGGAATGTGACGTACACTATACCCTATACAGAGATGACAGAAATGCAGTGGGGGGAATGTGTATGAAGCTATGGATTACGGAAACGGAAAAAGTAAAAAGGCAGGCAGGAGAAGATGCAGTCATCATTTTGCAGCTCTGGAAACAGAAGGTGCGCAGACTGCGGATTTACCGGGCCTGCCTTTGTGCTGCCCTTATCCTGACCGGTATGGGACTCTTTGGCTACAGCTATTATCTGGTGGACAGCAGTATTCCTTCTGTTATTTATATGCGGGCGGAATCGGAGGAATCACTGGCACTGGATATTCCCGCAAAAGGTGAGATTTTAAGTGTCAGTGAACAGGGAACCAGTAATATTCCCCAAGGTGCCGTGACACTGGATCTGAGTCAGCCGG
>OFPS01002478.1_pt1 | contig 10616 bp, 8 predicted proteins | sample 1542111 | NCBI WGS metagenome assembly OFPS01 (sample SAMN04209233, study PRJEB22552) | human gut metagenome | biome: gut; material: feces | host: Homo sapiens | place: USA: Oklahoma | reverse complement strand
ACACTTACTTTATTTATCCAAATTTTGCCGTTTTTTTGCGAGTTCTTCGTATATTTGGTTGAACATTAACCCTCAATAAAAGCGTTAGTTATGGAAATGAAGAAACTCGACTTCGCGGAAACCCTGAAGGATTCGATCGAAATCGGCGTCAAGAACGCCCCCCGATCGTCGTGGCAGTGACCCTGTGGCTGGTAACTATCTGGATACCCTACCTAAACATAGGGACGACTATCGCCTTCATCACCTTCGTCGTGATGTTCGTACTCTTCGTGCTGGCCGCTTCGATCGCAATGGCCATCGAAGCCTCGTTCTGGAAACAACTGAAAGACAACGTGGAATAAATACGCGCCACAGCAGGCGAAGGACGGCGCTGGTGCCGTCCTTTTTTATCCGCGACCAATTATTTTATCGAAAAACGATAAATATTATTTGTTTTTCGAAAATAAATACTAATTTTGCACTATCGAAACTCAAAAACGAACAAGCATGCAGAACAAAAAAAGACTGCACAGGCATTTACTGCTGATCTACATCATCTACTTCGCGGCGCTGATCGTAGGTTTCGCAGCGAGCTTCGTCCCGGATTTCTCGCGCGGATGGCGCGATGCGCAGGACACGCTGGAGATCGAGATCCCGCAAGGCGGCATACGCTCCTATTACGTCTCCGCCCCGGTAGTGCGCAAGGCCGCCGAGCCGGTCGTGATCGAGGGGCTCCCGGCCAGCATCGAACCGACAATCAGCCGGATAGACCTGCGCGTACAGGTGGACGAGGCCTACACGCTCGGCAACGCGTTCAAGGTGATGGGCAACAATGTCTACTGCTACCTGCTGATGGTGATAACGGGCCTCTCTTACCTGACGATCCTCGTGCTGATAGCCCTGATCATCAATTCGCTCCGCAAGTCGATCCGCGACGAACAGCCGCTGCGCCACAGCAATATACTGCGTACGCGCGCCATCGGCATCCTGATCCTCGTAGCGGAACTAAGCGAGGCTCTGATGAAATACATCAGCAACACCGAGGCGGCACGACTGCTCGAAGGCACCTCTTTCGAGGTCGTGGGGACATTTCCGCTGAGCTACTGGAATGTGATCGTCGGTATTTTGTTCCTCTTCATGGCCGAGGTGCTTTCCCTCGGGACACAACTGAGCGAAGAGCAGAAACTGACTATCTAAAATAAGTAACATAGCATGGCAACGATACAGACAATTAAAGGGGGGGGGACGACATTATGGCTATAATAATCAATATAGACGTCATGATGGCCAAGCGCAAGATGTCACTCGGCGAACTGGCCGAACGGGTGGATATTACGCCCGCCAACCTCTCGATACTCAAGAACGGGAAAGCGAAGGCCATCCGGTTCTCGACGCTCGAAGCGATCTGCCGCGAGCTCGACTGCCAGCCGGGGGACATCATCGAATACCGCCCCGACCTGCCCGCAGAAAAAGAATAACACAAAAACCCTAATACGATCGATTATGAAAAAATTAACAATGCTGGTTGCAGCCGCCTTCGCAATGACGAGCGCAATGGCCCAGCTCAACCCGATGGAGCCGATCCCGGCGGACAAGGATGTCCGGACGGGTAAACTCGAAAACGGAATGACCTATTACATCCGCCACAACGAAAAGCCGAAAGGACAGGCGGATTTCCACATCCTGCACGACGTGGGAGCCATCCAGGAGAACGACGCACAGCAGGGCCTCGCCCACTTCCTCGAGCACATGGCCTTCAACGGCACGAAAAACCTCCCCGGCAAGCAGATGATCGAATACCTGGAGAAGGTAGGCGTGAAATTCGGCGCCAACCTCAACGCCGGCACCAGCTGGGACATGACTTCGTACATGATGAAGGACGTCCCGACCTCACGCGAGGGCATCATCGACAGTGCGCTGCTGATCCTGCACGACTGGTCGCACTTCATCGCCCTCCAGCCCGAGGAGATCGACTCGGAGCGCGGCGTGATCATGGAGGAGCTCCGCACCCGCGACAACGCTTCGTGGCGTTCGACCATGAAGATGCTCCAGGCGCTGGGCAAGGGCACGAAATACGAGCACCGCAACCTGATCGGCTATCTCGACGGGCTGAAAGGCTTCCAGCACAAGGAACTGGAGGATTTCTACAACACGTGGTACCGCCCCGACTATCAGGCGGTCGTGATCGTGGGTGACATCGACGTCGACGCCGTCGAAAACAAGCTCAAAACGCTGATGAGCGATATTCCGGCCCCGGCCGCCGATGCCGCACAGAAAGAGGTGATCACGGTGCCCGACAACGAAGAGCCGATCGTCAGCATCTACACCGATCCCGAAATGCAGGGTTCGCGCGTGCAGGTCTTCGTAAAGCGCCCGGCCGTACCCGAGCAGTACAACAACCTGGTATACGGCGAGATGCTCGACGTGGTACAGGCTTACATGACCACGATGGAGAATGCCCGTCTGCAGGAGATTTCGATGCAGCCCGACGCCCCGTTCCTGGGCGCAGGCATGAACTCGGGCAGCATCGGCGTAATCCCGACGCTCGAGGCCACGACCTTCGTCGCCATGACGCAGGACGGCAAACTGACACAGGGTTTCGAAGCCCTCTACACGGAGATGGAGAAGGTGCGCCGCCACGGCTTCACGCAGGGTGAGTTCGAGCGTGCACAAAACGACCTGATGCGCCGCGCCGAGCGTTCGTACACGAACCGCAACGACCGCCGCAACGCCGAGTTCGTACAGACCTACCTGGATAACTACCAGCAGAATACGCCCATGCCCGACGCCGAAACCGAATGGCAGTTGGACAGCATGCTGATCAAGGCGCTCAACGTCGAGGCGGTCAACGCATTCGCACAGCAGGCGATCTACCCCAACAACCAGGTGATCGTCATCACGGCACCTGAAAAGGAGGGTGTCGTAAATCCGACGACCGAGGAGATTCTCGCCATCCGCGACAAGGTCGCCGCAGCCGAGATCGAGGCATACGAGGACAACACGGTCAAGGAACCGCTGATCCCCGAAGGAACTACTCTGGAAGGTTCGCCCGTGAAGAAGACCGCGCAGAACGCCGAGTACGGCACGACGGAATGGACGCTGGCCAACGGAGTGAAGGTCATCGTGAAGCCCACGACCTACAAAGCCGACGAGGTTCGCATGAGCGCCCTGGCCAAGGGCGGCCTGTCGATCCTCTCGGACGAGGAGTTCTACATGGGCGAGATGATGCCCGCCTTCAACTCGATGTCGGGCGTAGGCAAATTCTCGGCCACCGACCTCAAGAAACAGCTTTCGGGCAAATCGGCGTCGGTTCAGCCTTCGGTGGAGAACTACGCCAGCGCCATGAACGGCGTATGCTCGCCCAAAGACCTGGAGACGATGTTCCAGTTGCTCTACCTCAACTTCACGCAGCCGCGTTTCGACGAGAACGACTACAACACGCTCATGAAGATGCTGCGCGCACAGTTGGAGAACGTCAAGTCAAACCCCGACTACCTGATGGAAGACAAGTTCATCGACGTGGCATACGGCAACAACCCGCGCCGCCAGATGGTTTCGACCGAGATCATCGACAAGTTCAGCTTCGAGGCGCTGCCGGCCATCTACAAGAAACTCTATCCGGATGCCAACAGCTTCGTATTCAAGTTCGTGGGCAACGTAGACCTCGAAACGCTCAAACCGCTCGTTGAAAAATATATCGGCTCAATCCCGACCTCGAAGAAACCGATGACGTTCGCGGACGACAAATGCGATCCCGTGAAGGGCGAGGTGACCGAGGACTTCACGGCCTCGATGCAACAGCCCAAGGTTTCGGTACGTTACATGTTCTCCGGCGAGATGCCCTACACGCTCAAGAACAAGGCTGCCCTGTCGTTCCTGACGCAGGCGCTCAACTCGCGCTATCTGGTTTCGATCCGCGAGGAGAAGGGCGGCACGTACGGCGTACAAGTATCCGGTTCGACGGAATACATCCCGAGCGAGACCTACAACATGACCATTTCGTTCGACACCAACGAGGAGATGGCCGACGAGCTGCGCGAGATCGTAATGAAGGAGATCGAAGAGATCGCCGCCAACGGCCCCAAGAGCGAAGACATCGAGAAAAACCGCGAGTTCATGCTCAAGAGCTGGAAAAACAGCCTCGAACAGAATGCCAGCTGGATGAACTACCTCAACAGCAAATACGGCTCAGGGCTCGACTACCTGGCCGATTACGAAGAGGTGCTCAAGACGCTGACCGACGCCGACGTACAGGCCATGGCCAAGAAGGTGCTTTCCGACGGTAACCTCGTGAAAGTCATCATGCGTCCCGCAAAGGAAGAGGCGAAATAAGCCCCCATCCGACAGAATGAAAGGCAGCCGTGAAAACGGCTGCCTTTTTGTTTGCAACAGGAGGTAAAAATATTACCTTTGCAAAAATTTTAAACCAAAGTGCTGCCACCATGTCTCGTAGTCTCAACCTGGTCTCAGGCCTCTATCTTAAAATATCCATTCTGACGATCGTCGCGGGGCTCGTACTCCGCATCGTGCTGCTCTTCAACGGGCAGACCAGCGACCTCGGTTTTTCACCGGGCGAGTGGTGCCAGGTATTCCTGCTGGGCGCCATGAACGACCTTTGTGCCGCAACGATCGGCTTCGGCTTCCTGTGGCTCTTCATGATGAGCGTCTCGGAGACGAAATACCGCAAACCGTGGAGCTACATCATCCTCGGAATACTCGCCGCGGCATTTTGCTACGTGACCTTCTGCAACACGATATTCGACGAATACGGCAGCGTCGCACCGCAGGTAGCCTCGGGCATCCTCGGCTTCTGGGCCGGGACGTTCGCCCTACGGCTCTTCTTCCGGGGATTCCGCAGCTACTGGACGACGGTATGGTTCGCACTGATCATCACGCTCTACGTGGGGGCTATCGTCTTCAACGCGATCAGCGAATATTTCTTCTGGAACGAATTCGGAGTCCGCTACAACTTCATCGCCGTGGATTACCTGGTCTATACCAACGAGGTCGTGGGCAACATCATGGAATCCTACCCCGTACTGCCGATGTCGCTCGGGATAATCGTAGTGACGCTGCTCATCACCTGGTACCTTTTCCGCCGCGACCTGGGGCAGGCCGACCGGCTGATCGGATGGCGCTGGAAGGCTGTCGCCGGGCCGGCCTATATCGCAGCCATGCTACTGGCGGTTTGGCTGCTGCATTTCAATACCCGGTTCCAGGACAGCGACAACGTCTACGTGAACGAATTGCAAGCCAACGGACTCTACAAGTTCTACGACGCGTTCGTCAAGAACGAACTCGACTACGAACAGTTCTACATCACCGAGCCCGAAGCCAAGGCCGAGGAGTTCGTACACGGTGTGTACGGCAGCACGGGCGACAACCTGCATGCCGTCCGCAGCGAGGGGCCCGAGATACGGCGCAACATCGTACTGATAACGATCGAGAGCATGAGCGCCTCGTTCATGGGTCATTTCGGCAACACCAGGCAGCTGACGCCCGTGCTCGACTCGCTCTACGACCGGAGCCTGGCGTTCGACCGCGTCTATGCCACGGGTAACCGCACGGTACGCGGGCTGGAGGCCGTGACGCTTTCGCTGCCGCCCTGCCCGGGACAAAGCATCATCAAGCGCCCGAACAATGCGGGGATGCATTCGACCGGCGCCCTGCTGCGCGACAAAGGTTACACCGTGAAATATTTTTACGGCGGCAACAGCTATTTCGACAATATGGAGACCTTCTTCTCGGGCAACGGCTATGAGATCGTCGACCAACGGCAGTACGAGCCCGGGGAAATCACCTTCGCCAACATCTGGGGCGTATGCGACGAAGACGCCTACCGCAAGGTCATCCGCACGCTCAACGAAGACGCCGGCGACGGCAAGCCGTTCTTCGCACATGTCATGACGGTGAGCAACCACCGCCCGTTCACCTACCCGGCCGGGAAGGTCAGCATACCGCACGACGCCAAGTCGCGCAACGGAGGCGTGATGTATACCGACTATGCACTGGGGCGGTTCTTCGCCGAAGCGTCGAAACAACCCTGGTTCGCCAATACGATTTTCCTCATCACGGCCGACCACTGCGCATCGAGCGCGGGCCGCACGGAAATCCCGCTCGAAAAATACCATATCCCGGCACTGATCTACGCCCCGGGCTTCGTCGAGCCGCAGCATGTCGGGGGCATCGTTTCGCAGATCGACCTGATGCCTACCCTGCTTTCGCTGCTCAACATGAGTTACGACTCGCATTTCTACGGCCGCAGCATTTACGACGAGGGCTATGTCAACCGCGCGTTCATCGCAACCTACCAGGATCTGGGCTACCTCGAAGGCGACGTGTTCACGATCCTTTCGCCCGTGCGCCGCTTCGAACAGTACCGGGTCGTTCCCACGGAGGACAATCCCCACAACCTCGAACCGATGGAAACGGAAAACCCCGAACAGGTCTCGCGCGCCATCGGCTATTACCAGACTTCGAGCGCGTGGAACAAACGCTGAGTGCCGGTATCTGAAAAAAGGCTGTCTGAGATTTGTCAGACAGCCTTTTTTCGTATGCGGTTCCCGGATACGCTCCCCGGTTTGCGCAGGGTATGAACGCTTATCGGGACACCGCCTCGTCCCGGGGAGGGCGGTATCACTTCACCACCACGTCCCGGTCGGTGTTGAGCGTCAGCTGGTAGGTCGCATAATTGCCCGAGCCGTTGGTAAACTTGGTATAGATGGCCGTCAGGTCAACGACCGAACCGGATACGGGGATTTTGTTGTCGCGGAACTGGCTGTAACCGCTCGTACGCACCACATAGTTACCCGGAGCGGCATTCGTGCCGGTACCGGCGGCCTGCGCATCGTAGGTGAACCAGGCCGAGCCGTAGAAAAACGTGTCGGCATTCGTACCGGGCAACATGCGCATCGTCGCCCAGGTAGCCCACTGGTCGATATCCTCCCACCCGGGGGAATTCACGTCGTAGGAGACGGAATTGGCGAAATAATTGGGAAAGGTGTTCTTGTAGCCCCACAGCGCCGTGCCGAAGCGGCTTTCGACCCCTTCGAAACGCACCAGGCGCCCCAGGTCGTCGTCCGACAGCACAGTCCGGTAGTTGTCGCGCGTAACGACCAGCGTATCGGACTTCAGCATCGGCTGCTGTTCGCCCGAAAAGATGTGCTCGTCCTGCATGATCTTGCTCTCGATATTGTCGTTCGAATAGCTCGCATTGTAGGAGGTCGTACCGATGCTGACCATGCCGCGGTAGTTCCCCAGCACGAGCCCTTCGAGATCGACGTAGACGATCTGCCCGACGGGATGGAACAGGTAGTTGCCCGTATTGAGCTTGAGCTCGATGGCCGACTCGGAGGCCTCGTCGTAGAGGTATACCGACTTGTAGACATTGCCGAAGCGGTCGGTCGAAATAACCTTGCCCGAGGTGAACAGCGGCTCGTCGACCGTCCACGACGCCACGGTACCGTCGTTCATACCCGCATTCTCGGCCCGAAAGCGCGCCTTCAGCTCCCCGACGGAAATGTATTCCAGTCCCTTCGCCTCGAAATCGGCGCGGGTGTAGACCCTGGCCGGCCCCGGATTCAGGTAATCGCTGTAACAGCCTGTGAAAAACAGGGCTGCGGCAGCCGCCAGTAACAATTTGAATAATTTATCCATAGCATTCATGTTTTATTCGTCCAACCGTCAGAAACGGAAATAGAGATTGAGGTAATAGGTCGTACCGAACATGTAGAAATACTTCGAGTCGAAGGCCTGGTAGGTCGTCACGGTGGTCTCGGTATTCTTCGAGAGGCGTGTCTGCTCATAGCCGCCGGTCTTGATGTCCTGGTTGTTCAGGATGTTCTTAACGTCGAGGCTGAATCCCAGCGTGTACTTACGGTGGATATACCAGTTCTTGCCGATGCTGGCATTGAGCGTATAAGCCGAGTCGAACTTCTCCTGGCGTCGCAGGTGTTCGATGTCGCCGGGCGCCATACCGCCCGTGATTACGGCGTCGGTACGGTAGATCGGGCTCATCGAGAGATACATGTTGTTGTAATAGTTGAAGTCGGCCGAGAGGTAGATGTTGTTGTTCGAGCGCCACGACAGGCCGACGTTGACGGCCGTCTGGGGTGTGCTCTCGACCCGGAAATCCTTCCAGTAGACATAACCGTCGGAGACGATATCGCCGCTGTTGTCCTGCGTTTGCAGGTAATAGGGGTTCGAATCGTAGGTATATTGTCCCCAGCTCACGGCGCCGTTCAGGGCGAGCGTGTGGTAGATCGGGATCGAGACGGCCGCCTCGAGGCCGAAATGCACCTTGTCGATGCCGCTCATGGCGAAATTGGTAAAGGTGGCCGCCACGTCGTCGTAATAGGAAATCACCTTCGACTGGTCGTAGATGCGGGTATAATAGCCCGAAATGCGAGCCTTGAAATCGCCGTAACGCAGGTTGTACGACGCATCCACGCCGAGGACGCGCTCGGCCGAAAGCCCCGGCGTCGTGGTGTTGCGCGTACGGGGCGAAACGAACGAGGACTGAAACTCGGGCGCTTCCTGCATGTAGACGACGTTCGCCTCGACGGCATGCGCCGCGGAGAAGCGGTACGAGAAGTTACCCTTGGCCTTGTAGGTCAGGTAATCCAGTTTCCGGGAGTCGCCCTTCGAATTGTCGGGGAAGAGCCCCTTGCGCCACAAACCCTCGCGCCACAGCTTCGCATAGCCCACTTCGCCGCCCACGGTGATGCCCAAGCCGCCGATGTTGAAACCGTACGATGCCCACGCCCGGGTGCTGAGCACGTGGGCATAGTAATCGTAGCTGTACTTATCGCCCACCTTGGCGGCATGCGCATGGCCGTACTTGTTGTAATAGTCGAGGTTATTCTGGTAAGCCTCTGTATTCGAGCCGAAATCGCGTTCGGCGAATTTGTCGACGTCGGCCCAATAGTCGCCCCCCAGGAGGTCTTTCACCTGCGAGTAGTACTCCGTACGGTTACGGCGCAGCGAAAGCCCGCCGTTGATCCTGGAATTGTCGCGGAAGATGTGCGAAAAACTGGCCGCGAGGTTCCAGTCCAGCTGATCGGTATGACGCTCCTCGACCATGTAGTTCGACCGCCGGCCGGGGCCGTAGATCTGCTCGTCGAGGGGATCGTTCTGGTTATAGTTGGTCTGGTACATCTGCTCCCAGTCGAAATGGCGGATGTTCTGGTAGTTGGCCTGCCAGTAGACCTGCTGCCATGCGGCACCGACATAGTTCTTGTCGAGGGCGAAATAGCTCGGCAGGTAACGGTAGTAGTCGGGGCGCGGGTCGGGGCCGTCCGTCCACGTCAGGGCCGAATAGCCGTTCTTGCCGAAGCGGAACGAAGCCGCGGCAGCAAGTTTGGTATTCGACGAAATGTCGAACCCGTAGTTGAGCATCACGATCGGCTCGTGGTAATCGCGCACGCGCGAGTTGCGCAGCTTGCCGGCCTGCTTGCCCACATTGGGGTTGTAATAGTTGTTACTCAACAGGTCGTAGGCCTCCTGCGTCGACGCCTGCTGCGCTCCGCGCTCGGTCGGTGCGCCCAGGATGGTCAGCGCCAGGTTGTGGCGGTCGTCGCCGAAACGCTTTTCGACCGATGCGAAGTAACCGTAGGCATTGTAGTACACCCCGTCGACATAGGAGTTGCCGCCCTGGCGGGTCGAGAACGAGAAGGCGTACGACCATCCGTTGTCGAGCAGGCCCGAAGCGTAGGAAACCATCGCGCGGAAGCGGTACATCGAGTTGCCGTTCACGACGCTGGCACGGAAGCCCTTGCGCATCTGCGAAGCGCGCGCATTGACATTGGTCGTACCGCCGATGCCGTCGATGCCGTAGCCCGACGAGCGCAGCCCGGCGGTATTCTCCTGGTTACGCGTGGCGTCGTTCAGGCCGCTCCACAACGACCAGGGGCCATAGCCCGTCATGGCGTCATTGAACCGGATGCCGTTCAGGTAGATGCTCGAATACTGCGAATCGTAACCGCGCACGTTGAAACGCATCTCGCTGAATTTATACGAGGCGATGTTGTTGAAGACATCCTTCGACGACGAAAGCGACGAAGGCAGCGACTGCCCGTCGGCCGCCGTATCGGAGTCGAACTCCGCGAACACGGCGTCGTCGATGACATACTGCACATCGGGGGACATCACCACCGAATTGAGGTTCTTGACCATCTTGTCGACACGGATCGCCAGGTCGAGGTTCTCGAACTCGGGGGCTTCGAATTTCAACTGGTATTCCCCTTTGGGCAACTGGTCGATATTGAAATTACCGTGGTTGTCGGTCATGACGGTGACGCCGAGCGGTTCGACAACCACCTTGACATTGCTCAGTGCGACACGGCCGTCACGCGAGACGACCTTGCCTTTGACGCCCCCGTCCTGGGCATACGCCCCGGCACAGGCCAGCGTGAGCAGGATAACAAGTAAAGCTCTGATCTTCATAATTACTTTGTTGGGTTATTTACCGATGTAAATGAATACGGGAAGGTGGTCGCTGTATCCCCCCTGGAAATTGTTGCCCACGAACGTACGCAGCGGGTAGCCCTTGTACTGGCCTTCCTGCTGGAACAGATAGGGGGCACGGAAAATATTGCCGTAATATTTCCCCTTGGGGGCACGCTCCAGCTTGAGCGAAC
>OFPS01002476.1_pt1 | contig 10623 bp, 10 predicted proteins | sample 1542111 | NCBI WGS metagenome assembly OFPS01 (sample SAMN04209233, study PRJEB22552) | human gut metagenome | biome: gut; material: feces | host: Homo sapiens | place: USA: Oklahoma | reverse complement strand
TTATACTAAGAAATTATTACTGGAACAGGTTTTAAAAGAATACACGGAATGTATGGATGAATTATAAGACAAAACTTATTTTATATTTTTAAGGCTATACTTGATTTTACTAGTGACTTTAAAGGATTATCATGATAAAATCAAATGAGTGTATTTAATTTTAGAATAAAAGAGGAGATTTTGTTATGGATAATCATAAAAAAAGGAGTACATTTTCTGGTAAATTAGGATATGTACTGTCAGCAGCAGGAGCTTCTGTAGGTCTTGGAAATATCTGGAGGTTTCCTTATCTTGCGGCAAAATATGGCGGAGGAATTTTTCTGCTTATCTATATTCTGTTAGCCCTTACTTTCGGTTATACGATGATAATTGCTGAATCAGCAATTGGCCGTATGACAAGAAAAAGTCCGGTAGGTGCGTTCAAATCTTTCGGAAAGTCAAAATGGATTTCTTTTGGGGGATGGATTAATGCGATTATTCCGGTTCTGATTGTACCATATTATTCTGTAATTGGAGGATGGGTTATCAAGTACCTTTTGGAATATGTAAAAGGGAACAGCAGTAGTCTGGCTCAAGATGGATATTTTTCAGAGTTTATTTCAAATGGATTTTCTACAGAAATCTGTTTTATCATATTCTGTCTGATTACATTGATTATTATTTATGCAGGTGTTCGGAATGGAATTGAGCGTGTTTCAAAGTTTATGATGCCGATTTTGATCGTGCTTTCGCTGATCATTTCCATTTACTCAGTAACACGACCAGGTGCAATGGAAGGCGTGAAGTATTTTCTGGTGCCAAATCCAAAGAATTTCTCATGGATGTCTGTGGTAGCTGCTATGGGACAGATGTTTTATTCCCTATCGATCGCTATGGGAATTTTGATCACATTTGGTTCTTATATGAAGAAAGATATTTCGATTGAAGATTCTACAAGAAATGTAGAAGTATTTGATACAGCGATTGCAATTATGGCAGGACTTATGATCATCCCAGCCGTATTTGCGTTTTCAGGTGGAAATCCGGATACGTTACAGGCAGGGCCGGCACTGATGTTTATTACAATACCAAAGGTGTTTGAGAATATGGGATTGGGAACAGCAATTGGAATTCTGTTCTTTCTGCTTGTTCTTTTTGCTGCGCTGACAAGCTCAATCGCATTGACAGAGAGTGCAGTATCTACATTTGAAGATGAAATCGGCTGGAGTCGTAAAAAGTCTACTGTGCTTGTTGGTGTGATCATGATAGTATTAGGAAGTTTATCTTCACTTGGATATGGACCACTTGCATTTGTGAAAATTATTGGTATGCAGTTCTTGGATTTCTTTGATTTCCTGACTAATTCGGTAATGATGCCGATCGCGGCACTGATGACAAGTCTTTTGGTAGCTAGAGTTGTTGGGGTAAAGAAGATAGAAGAAGAGATTATTCATGGAGAAAGTGCATTCCGCAGAAAGAAGATTTTTGCTGTTATGATTAAATACCTGTGTCCAATCTTTGTTCTGATTATTTTGATCAGTTCTGTGGCGAATGCATTTGGATGGATTTCTATGTAGAATAATATGTAAAAAAAGGAGGGATTATCGAACTGGTTTATATTGTGTTACAAAGTGTTGTAAAGCCCGGAATTACAGGCTTTTTTAAAATTGACTTACATATAAAGTGTTATATTTATTTATCCTGATTTGACCGAAATTTGCCCCGAGATTCTTTGTTTGGATTTGTTTGAAAATAGTTTGATAAAAATAAAATAGAATGAAATATTTGAAATAAACATAAAAAAATATAGACAAAATAGGGAATAAGATATAATATTAAAGTAAATATATAATCTAAGGAGGAAGGATATTTATGAGAAAAATTTTTAAACGATTTGCTTCACTTTTGACAATCTTTATATTGACTATTATGTCAATAGTTCCTGTCCATGCATCGGAGAATACTTCTGTTGTAAATGTTACGGATGATTTGGCGATACAGATGGCAGAACGTTTTGCAAAGGGAATAGGAGAAAATAGCAATATTGTTGCTAATAATCCGAGAAAATTTTATGATACAACAGGTCAAGCTATTGGATATATTGTAAATTACAATTTAGAAAACAAACCATATGGATATGTAGTTTTTGATACTACGTGTGAATCTTTGATATCAGAATACTCATTTGGTAATAATTCAGCAAATCCATATGAGGTGATTTATCAAAGTGAAGCAAATGTATTTAGTGAAAAAGCAAATACCTCTGAAATATATAAAATAGCTCCGTTTGAATATGGTATTGTTGATAATTTGGGAAAGATTAGAACGAATTATGGTGAAACATTAGAAAAAACAGTACTGTCCTTGAATGAGAGTAGGGGAAAAGACCCAGCTACTTGGGATGAGGTTTTGCTAGATATTGATGAAGTTTATGAAAACTACACGCTTGTTTCAACAAATCATCTTCAAGAATTTATTTCCTTTAATGAGCCGTATATAGAAAGTGTAACAGGACATTATGCATGTGCAGTTAGTGCATTATTAGCATGTGGTGCATATTATAATGCTGTTGATTATACAGATATTGCAGGTGATTATATGGATATTTGGGATTCAACAGGAACGACAGTTTCATCGGAGAGTGGAGGAATAACATATGGTTCAACAACTATTGGCAATATTGGACCTGGATTTGTGGACTTTTGTGCTGGAAAGAATGTTTCTGTAACACAAAATACTGACTATAGTCCCAATTATAATTTTTTCACTAATTGCATTGATAGAGGAGATATAGCAGTTGTCCATTGTGGTATAATTAGCAGTGATACTGGAGAACGTGCGGGGCATTCAATGGCAGCAGAGGGATATGCAACTTTGCGAGCATATAATTCTGGAAATACAGTACATACATTGATGGTATTTGATGGATGGGGGGATACAGTACGTTATTTGAATTTTGATTTTGATAGTTGGACAGACATATCGGGGACTACATTTAATGGATAAGAAACGATTGATTTTGTTAATCATACTTTTGCTTGCAATAGTATTAATTGTGCTTGGCGTAAAAGGAAATGTTTTTAAGGAGAATCGTCAAAATATGGAGTTGCGTTCTAGTGGAGATGATAATTCTCATTGGTTTCATTTGAGTGGGGTTGTTGTAGAGAAAACTTTTGATACACTTTTAATAGAACTAAATGAGAAGGAAGAAAGTAGTCTATTTTTTGATACGACAAAAGTTAGTTTAGATTGTACTAAGTGTAAAGGTGATCTAGAACAAGTATCAGAAGGAAATGTTATTAAATTTTATTTTTTTAAGTATAATATTGATGGTGAAACGGTAAAAATTGAAAGAATAGTAAGATAAAAGTATAAGTAAGAGTTCTGCTATCAGAACATTATTATTAGTGAGGTAAAGGAACAAGGCGAAGCCGAGACGCCGTAGGGCAGTCCTTTACGGAACGGACACAGCCAATACCATCATGATACATAAGAGGACTTGAAAGGTCACAAACCTTGCAAGTCCTCTTGTTTATCTTATGGGTTACTTCTGTCGGATTGCATTTTCCAATAGACCGCTTCTTTCGTGGCTTCTCGGAAAAAGCTATCCTGTCTGGTATATGACAGATGTTCATTCTGGATATAAGCGTCTGATTCGCAATCATATTCGTAAGGGATTACCTGTGTTGTTCCCTGTTTTTCATCAATTCCATAGATAATTACTTTGGAATCTCTCAATGCCAGTCCGAGTGTCAGAAAGCCGGAAGTGAAATAATTGTTGTTGTGTGGAGCGGTTATGCTTTTCAGTGCATGAAAGAAGTCTGCTACTTCCTCAGTCTGTCCATTCTCAAAAGCCGGAATGATATGTAAGGTGTTGTTTGCCTTATCTGCATATGCCCGGCAGACCAGAACGGAAGAATCCGCTTTTTGTATGATACCGTCAAAATAATCGCCGGAGTATGCAGTTGGCTGATAGAAAATGGCGGTTTCTTTTGTTGTAAGGTTATGATAAGTCAGAAAGCCGTTTACAAGCCGGACAATCTCGATATCATCCCCGTAGGTAAATCCGTTCTGCTCTAAAAGAGAATAGAAAGTTCTGGTAAATTCTTCCGGCAGTTCAATCCCCAGTTTTTCTGTGATAAGCATATCTACATATTCTTTAAATGAACCATACAGAAGTTCATTCAGCGTCATATTGCCCAACGTGGCAATCTGCTTCAAGCGTTTCTCATTGGGAAGATTCACACCCTTTTCCCAACTGTTTACAGAGCCTTTCGGGGCATTATCTATGATTTCCCCAAACTTCTGCATACTGTAACCGTATTTCTTGCGTATCTGTAAAATTCGTTTTCCTACTGCTTCTTTATTCACAAACATATGCACACCTCGTTTCTGTTTTCATCATAACACAAGATAAGGATAAATGTAAGGGTAAAATTATAATAAGTTATAAAAAGATATAGTTAAGCGTTTGAAATACAAAAATAAAAAGTAAGGGAAAAAGTAAAATAATTGTTGACAAGAAGAAAAAACAGGTCTATGATGAGGTTAAGAGGTAAGGAGAAAAGTAATGAAATAAATATAGACGTGGATATGAAAAGGACTTGTCACACTTACCAGACACTCATTCACCATGATTTCAAAAAAGGAGAAATGTAGCATGCAGATTACATTGACAAAAGAACAGGTCAGAGAAGCGTTCGGGGAACTCCGTTACATGGGAGCAGACTACTGCTACAAGTATGATAAGGAAACCCGGAAGAAAACCGAGGAAGTGGAAGCATTGAAACTTCACCTCGGAAGCATGAAACTTGGAAACAGCGTAGATATCCGTCTGGAAGCAACAGAACTTCCAAAGGTAGAGCCTTACACAGTGGTAGAACTAGAAGAAGCGGTATATGCCCCTTATGTGCAGAGAGGAAACTTCCCGGTATTGGTGGACAGAATCTCCTGCAAGGGTATCCGTGTTGTTACCGGAAAAGGAAACGTGTAGAGACTGTTCCCGGAAATTCTCTGCGGACTGCTCCGTACAGCGTGAAAGGAGCAAAGGGAGTAGAGAAGTTCCGGGAACGTGGCGAAAGCCACGGCATACTACGAAAGGCAGGGATGATGATAACAGAGGTAATGAAAATTTCAGAACCCCCCTATACTAACAGGGGGGTAACTCGTCAGAAAGAAGATTTGACAGCACTGATTGACTGGTGTCAGATTACTGTCAAAGGTGTAGACGTGTTCATAATCATAGAAGATATCTTGCGGATTCCACTGAGTTTTATGGAACTGCATGGTAAGGAAAAAGGAATTGCTGGACACGAACTGATAGCAAGATTTGACAATATCAAGATTCTGAAACCGACAGGAAATGCACAGTATGAGGGATTTCAGATTCTTATGAGTGGTTCGGGGTGCAGGAATTATGAAAATTTCCTTATGATGAATAAGGAAACATGGTTTGATTTTCTGGAAAGAGTTTGCAGATACCCGGTGAATTTTCCGAGGATAGACTTGGCAATCGACGATACAAAGCCTTATCTGTCTATCCCGGAATTGATTCGTCTGAAAAACGAGGGGCTGATATCTAGTCAGTTGCGTGATACAGCAGAGAATCGTTCTGATAGACTGAAAGAGGATGAAATAGAAGCGCAGGGAAAAACACTATATCTCGGCAGTAAACACAGTGATTTTCGGATTACATTCTATGAAAAGGGATATGAACAGGCAGAAAAGTTCGGAAAAGAACTCAACCCGGACTGGAACAGATATGAACTTCGATTCCGGCACAAAAAAGCGGTCAGATTAGTAGAAGAACTTCTGAAAGACAGGGATGTGGCACGGATTGCGTTGTCTGTATTAAACGAGAAAGTGCGGTTTTTACAGAAGCCGGAAAACAGCACGGTTACAAGAAAACGGCTTTATCCTACTTATCCCCCGTGGGAAGAACTCATGCAGGATGTAGGGAAGATAAAGTTGACCATGAATCCAGAGAAAAAGACACTGGAACGAACATGGCAGTGGCTGAACGTAGCAGTTTCGCCCTCTTTAAAGCTAATGGATAAAATCGGAAAACTGGATAACAGAGATTATATCCGCCAGCTAATAGAACGGGGGCAGATGAACGAAGAACAACAACGCATATATGAGGACTATAAAAAATCTTTCCTTTTGAGGGAAGAAGAAAGGAGAATCTTTGACAGAACATACACAGAAAACGATACAGACAAAGAAAGCCCTTACAGTGAATGAAGCGTCAGAGTATACGGGAATTGGAAGAAATAATCTGCGAAAGCTGATTACATGGCAGAAGATTCCGGTCATAAGGATTGGAAATAAGATTCTTATACGCTCTGAGGTTTTAGACCAGTTTTTGAAGAAAAACGAAGGGCATAATCTGAAAAATAAATATGAAGTAATTGCAGTATAAACACAAATAAGCATATAATACTGTCAGACCAGTTCTGATAGTCCTTGCACGGAAAGGAGCGTGCAGATTGGGCAAGGACTTAAAAGGAAATCCATTACCGCCGGGAATTATGCAGAGAAAAAGCGGAATTTACAGAGGGCGGTTTTATTACAAAGGAGAAACGTATACAAAAGATAATGCGGACTTAAAAAAGTTAGTTCAAGAAATGGAAGATTTACGCTATGAAGTCAAGCATGGGTTGAAAGGAAAGGGCGATAATATCACTCTGGATACATGGTTTGATATCTGGCTGAATACCCATAAGAAGCGGACTATCAAGGAGAGTACACAAGTACGTTATGATGATTTTTACAGACGTTACATAAAGAAGCAGATAGGAAAACAACGTGTGGCAGATTTTAATCCGATTATTTTGGAACGTCTGCTTCAGAATATGGCAGATGATGATTACAGCACAAAGACTATACGGGATGTGTATAATATTCTCAATGCTATGTTCAAATATGCAGTGCATAACAGGATTCTTACATTCAACCCATGTGCAGGAGTGGAAGTTCCCAAAACAAAGACAAAACAGATACGGGTACTGACTGTGAAAGAACAACGGGAAGTATTGGAACACGCAAAGGAGAGAATACACGAGAATCTCATACAGGTAGCACTCGGAACGGGAATGCGTGGCGGAGAACTGCTTGGGCTTACATGGGATGATGTAGATTTTCGGAAACGGGAAATTTCTGTAAATAAAACGTTGGTGTATATCAAAGATAAGGAAACAAAGAAGTATGTATTCAAGTACCAGACACCAAAGACAAAGAACAGTATACGGACGATTCCCATGCAGGACAGTGTGTATAAGGCTTTAAAACGTCAGTGGATTCAGTTGAAAGAAATGCAGTTGTCAGCTAGTGAATGGCAACCATTAGAGGGATTTGAAAATCTTGTGTTTGTTGGAAAGAACGGAAAACCGATTACAGAACACACCTTTCAAGTGACGTTAGACTGGATAGAAAAATCTATCAATAAGGAACGAAAAAAGCAGGCAGAGAAAAACAAGACAGTGTTTATACCGATTCCGCATTTTTATCCACATGCACTTCGTCATACTTTTGCAACGCGTTGTTTTGAAGCCGGGATTGACGCAAAGGTAGTACAAGGATTCCTCGGACATTATTCCATAGCAATCACACTGGATTTGTATACGCACGTCACAGATGATAAAGCAAAATCGGAAATGGATAAATTACAGAATTTGTATAAGGAAATCATATAATCAGAACAAGAATAAGAAAGAGAATAGAAAAGGTGCAACATTTCTTTAGAAAATTATTTGACCGAGATTTGACCGAAGCGGATTTTGCAACAAGTACAGAACAGCGAAAACCCGCTAACCACAAGGGCTAACGGGCTTCGTTGTTTTATAGTTATCTAAAGGAATGAGTGTAAAGAAATGGAACAGATGAAAGTTGGAATTATCGGTGCTGGGCGAATTGCAGCAAATATGGCGAAAACACTGGACGGTATGGACGATGCGGCTGCATATGCCATTGCTGCAAGAAATCTTGACAGAGCGCAGAAATTTGCCAAAGAATGGGGATTTGAAAAGGCGTATGGCTCATACGAAGAACTGGTAAATGATCCGGAAGTAGAGTTGATTTATATCGCGACACCACATCCGTTTCATATAGAACAAGCCAAACTTTGTATCAATCATGGGAAACCGGTACTTTGTGAAAAACCATTTACTGTAAATGCTGTTGGAGCAAAAGAAGTATTTGCTCTCGCAAAGGAAAAAGAAGTCTTTATTACGGAGGCAATTTGGACAAGATACCTTCCATCCCGTAAAATAATCGATGATATTATTGCAAGTGGTGAAATCGGAGAAATAAAGGGGATTTCAGCAAATCTCGGATATGATATGCATACAAAAGAACGTCTGATCGATCCGAAGCTTGCCGGTGGAGCACTATTAGATGTAGGTATTTACCCACTGAATTTTGCAAGCATGGTTTTAGGCGATGATGTTGAAGAAACGCTTTCTTCCTGTGTAAAATTTGACAGTGGAGTGGATGCACAGAATTCCATTATTCTGAAATACAAAAATGGAACGATAGCTTCTATACAAAGTAGTGCACTTACCGGTACAGAACAATATGGTATGATATATGGGACCAAGGGGTATCTGATTGCGGAAAATATTAATGATATTACAGCGGTAAAAGTATATACACCGGATCGGGAATTTGTAAGGGAAATTACAATGCCAGAACAGATCACTGGGTTTGAATATGAAGTACGCGCTTCTATGAAGGCTATCCGTGAAGGAAAACTTGAATGTATGGAAATGCCGCATGAAGAAAGTATTCGCATCATGGAACAGATGGATGGACTTAGAAAAGACTGGGGGATTGAATATCCATTTGAAAAAGGAAACAGACCGTGTTAGTAATTAGAATCAGCTGTCCCTGGCAAAAAATTGTCTTGGGACAGCAGTATTTTGAATAACCAATCTATACGACAAATACCGATTTTTCCAAAAGATATAGACAAATCTTCCGAAACCATGCTATAATCATACATATATCGGGGAAATTTATGGAATTTAGGAGGTTCTTAGGATCATGCCATCTGATACAAAAACATACCAGGAAGAAACTTATATTGATAATACTATTCGTCTTCGTGGTGTTTTAAACACCATGCCTGACTTTGCACGTGATTATTTTCGTGCCATTGAACCAACCACATCACCAAAGACACGAATATCGTATGCATATGACATCCGTTTGTTCTTTCAGTTTTTAATTGAAGAAAATCCTGTTTATAAACATCACTCAATTAAGGACTTTCAGGTACAGGATCTGGAAGCTATTCAGCCGGTTGATATTGAGGAATATCTGGAATATCTGAAGGTCTATGATACTACAGATGTTCATACCAAAGAAACCAAACAGGTCACAAACTCTGAACGCGGCTTATTTCGCAAAATGTCTGCATTACGCAGCTTTTATAATTATTTCTTTAAAAGACAGATAATTCAGAAAAATCCGACCTTATTTGTAGATATGCCGAAGTTACATGACAAGGCGATCATACGTTTGGATACCGATGAGGTTGCAAAGCTTTTGGATTATGTGGAATCCTGTGGTTCCAAATTAACCGGTCAGGCACTCTCCTATTATAATAAGACGAAAGAACGTGATATTGCGATCATTACTCTTCTACTTGGAACAGGTATTCGAGTATCGGAGTTAGTTGGACTGGACCTGTCAGATGTGGATTTCAACAATAATGGGGTCATGGTGACACGAAAAGGTGGAAGCCAGATGGTTGTTTATTTTGGTGATGAGGTTGCGGATGCACTTGAGAATTACATTGAAGCTGACAGGAAAGTCATTACTCCCCTCTCCGGCCATGAACAGGCATTGTTTTTGTCAACACAGAGAAAACGCATGGGTGTCCAGGCTGTTGAAAATATGGTGAAAAAATATGCCAGGCAGGTAACACCGAACAAAAAAATCACGCCGCATAAACTGCGCAGTACATATGGTACTTCTCTCTATAAAGAGACTGGGGATATTTATCTGGTAGCGGATGTCCTGGGACATAAAGATGTTAACACGACAAAAAAGCATTATGCAGCGATTGATGATAACCGACGCCGTAAAGCTGCTTCTGCGGTCAAATTACGAGAAATATAAAATGTAATGGAACTTTTTTGTCACAGTGACAGGTGTGTTCTTCTTGTTCATCTATTTTTAATTTAAATGAAAAAAGAATCTCCGGCAACATATAGTAAATAATATATGTCGGAGATCCTTTTATTTATTAGCTTAATTAGATTATAATTTTTTATCTGTAATGTTCTCTTTTAATTCAACCAACTGCTCAATGGCCTTTGCAGTACCATCAATTCCCAGAAGTGAACTGTCAAGGCAGATATTATAGCTTTCGGCAGCTCCCCATTTTTTATTGCTGTAATAATTATAATAGCTGGAACGTCTCTTGTCCGTTTTTTTGATCAAGTCTTTCGCCTTTGCATCTGTCAGATCATAGATACGTGCGATTCTGCGGATTCTGGCATCCATATCGGCATGAATGAATACGCTTAAAACATTATCGAATTCTTCCAATGCATAATCAGCACAACGTCCGACCAGAATACATGGTCCCTCAGACGCTATCTTACGGATTGTATCGAACTGGGCAAGAAAAATCTTATG
>OFPS01002461.1_pt1 | contig 10653 bp, 7 predicted proteins | sample 1542111 | NCBI WGS metagenome assembly OFPS01 (sample SAMN04209233, study PRJEB22552) | human gut metagenome | biome: gut; material: feces | host: Homo sapiens | place: USA: Oklahoma | reverse complement strand
CGATGTAATCTTCCTTACTCGATACCAGTTCCTTTTCTATGACAGCCAACGTCTGGTTGAATTTATCCGCGTTGGCAAAATATTCCGGTTTCGTTATCCAGTATTTGTCATTCAGTTCTTGGCATCCGATGTTTGCCAGTATGCTTCGAATGGCAACCTCTATCTTTTCAATCTCATTGAAAAGGAGTATGCGTAGCTTTTTATCAAAGCGGTAAAGCGTCAGTGCCTGTTCAAAAGTTGTTCCCTCTTTCAGCACCAAATCACACTTTGGGTTCTTATAAAAAGGATAAATATAGGCAGACAACCGATGGTAGCCAATGTTCATCAGATAATTTTCAACTTTCCGATCATCGTCCATGAGCATACCGCGTGTCTTTAATATCTTGACAATCTGCTCGGGGGAAGAATATGGTTTGATGAAATTCGTTTTCATACAGGTATAATAAAAAAACGACCCGCCGATTTGAGCATTGTGAAGAGGCTTGGCAGGTTCTAATGTTGCAAAGGTAACAAATCTTTCTTAAGTTCCAAAATATATTGTAATTTTGTTCTTGGAGATACTATCGTCAAGTCAGAAGTGCAACTCCGACAACGATGGAGTCAGGAAATAGGGCTTAAAATCCCCAAATGGAGATTTAAGCCCTAAAATCGGCATGAAAAGCCGTATCGGGACGCGCTGACACGCCTGCTACTTCACCACTGCCACAAAGCCACCACGCGGAAGACATTCCACTTGCACAGCTTTTCCGTCTTCCGGTAAAGACACACTCTCTTCCGTCACGAAACTCTTGCCGTCGCTCCCGTCTTTGAACCATGTCACCTTACGGCCTTTCTCCAAGCCCAAGGTTTCCAACGGCACGCCAATCACACGGGATTCATCCGTTCCGTTAATCCCCGCTATGTACCAGACATCCCCCTTACGGCGTGCCATAACGACTTCCGTCCCGGGATAACCGGCCAAAAGCTTCGTATCATCCCAAGCCGTCGGCAACACCGACAAGAATTGTCTGACCTGCTCCGGCAAACCGTAATATACCGACGGCCTGTCGGGCATGTGCTGCAAAGCCGATTCGAAAACCACGGGCAATGCCAACTCATGAGCATGCGTCGTGATATGCGGATGCTGGGAATCGGAGAACGTTCCGGGAGTATAATCCATCGGCCCCACTACATTCCGCGTAAAAGGCAAGGTCGCGTTATGGGCTGCGGCCCGATGGGTCAGCACACCATTGTTGTTGTACCACTCCGCTCCGTAAACAGCTTCCACCGACATCAAATGAGGATAAGTCCGCTGCCATCCCCTTGGAATAGTCGCTCCATGTAAATTCACCATCAATTTATATTTGGCCGCATCTTCCAACAAGTCGATGTAATAATCCATGGAAGAGATGCTGTCTCCGGCGAAAAAGTCCACTTTTATACCGGAAATGCCCAACTTGTTCAACCATTCGTATTCTTTCGCGCGGTCTTCCGGCTTATTCAAACGGTACAAAGGAGTGGGGCCTAACCAATTTGTGCTTGAGTTGTACCACAACAAAGGTTTCACGCCACGCTCGTGTGCATACTTCACGGCATCTTCCAAGTTTCCGCCGTTGCCCATCTGGTCCCATTCCCAATCTATCAGACTGTAAGGCCACTTCATTTCGGCCGCCAAATCAAAATATTCTTTCAGAAGCTGATAATCTCTCGTTCCGTGATTGTACGCCCAATATATCCACGAAGCCGAACCGGGTTTTATCCACGATGTATCCTCCACCGTCGAAGGGTCGGAGACATCGGTTACCAACGTAGATTCCACGATGTCCGGCAACGTCCCTATGATAAGCACCCTCCAAGGCGACTCCCAAGTCTCTCCCATGGGCTGCTGCTTGTCGAACAGACGCACACGGTAATGGTCGGCACTGTCGGCATTACACAAGAAAGAGCCTCCATGTCCCCGCCGGATATTCGCCTCCGTCATCAACATAAATACGGAATCCCGTAATTCCACAAGTCCGGGATAGCCCCAAAGATTCGCATCCGGCTGCCCCTCCAACCTGCCATTAGTGGACAAAGGATAAAAACCTTCATATCCCAACGTGTACTGCTGCATCCAACGTTTCACCCCCTGGGGAACATCGTATGCCGTATGTTCATCCACGACAAACTCTTCCGGCGCAACAGATTTCACCCCGTATTTAAAGGCCACGCCGTCATCATACGCCCTGACGGTCACGTCCAATATGTTGCCGTCTTCATTCTCAAAAGAATAAACCCTTTCAGTCCCATGGTTCACGCAATGACTGCGTTTTCCGGTAAGCATCCGGTAATCATCCGATATCGGCTTCGCCTCCGATACGCTTTTAAATTTCAAGTTGCCGGCATATTTCTGCCGGTTCGTTTCCACTCCCAAATTGACCAATGGCAACGCCCGCTCCCCGTTATAATACACCGCGAAAGACACATCGCCATACTCACCCTTGTCAAGTTCTGTCATGCCCACAACCAAGTGCCTGTCCGGAGAAACCACTTCCTGTTCTTCTACTCCACTACAGGAAGGAAGCCCCACGGCCAGTCCCAAGCACCACACCCATTTCAAAACTCCTGTCTTCATTCTTTTTCTTTTTTAATTATTTCACATTAAAATACATACTATATTCAGATCACAGTCGCGCAGCCCCTCAATAATTCCGTATCGTAGCATATACCCCATAGGATTCCTTGTCCACATCAAACAAGGGGCGAAGCCGAAACTCGCGTTCTCCGTTCTTCAGGACAAAACGTCCGGACTCACTATCCGCAAACGACAATCCTGCAAGTATCTCATCTTTGTTGCCTTTCAATATCACCTCGTCACGGGTCTCGAAAGCCAACAGCATCGGGCCATAAAACACAGCCAACATATTTTCCTTATCCGGCATGGACTGCAAACGGAATGCGTAACGAAACTCTATCCGTACCCTGTCACCATCTGCCCAACGCCTTGAAAGCTTCAGGAAGGAAGACGGACGTACCGGCATTTCCTGCTTCTCGCCGTTCACATATACCACTGCACCATCCGTCCAGGCGGGTATGAACAAATTCAACACGAAATCCACCGGACGGCGCACCGACACGGTGAAATCCACTATCGGTTCCACCGGAAATCCCCCGGCTTGTTCCAAACCGACCTTTTTATCAGCCCAATGCACTTTGGAAGGCACGTATAAATTCACATACACGGCCGAGTCGTCATGATAATAAATGCCGTTGTTCAATTTGGCAAACGCTTCGGCACAAGACCCGCTGCAACACTTGAAGTCGTTGTCCGCCATGTACGCCTTATGACGAGGTGACCCCAACGGCAAATGGTAAACATAAGCTCCCGTGGAACGGCTCTGCACGGGAAGCACCGCATTATAGAACATGTTCATGTAAACATCCGCATAACATGGATTACCCGTCCACGAAAAAAGACTGGCATTCAACCGCTGCATGTTATGGGTCACGCAACTCTCCGCAATGCCTTTGGTCAAAGTATTGCACAGATGGCAAGGTTCGCCCCAATGCTCTGCCGTCAACGAAGTCTCGGTCGTGACGTTCGGGCGCGGACCGCTGCTTGTGCCGTTGACATACGCATGGGAATGCATGAGCATATTCCAAAAGTTCGCAACGGACTTCCCGTAACATTCCTCCCCGTGGACTCATACCGCCGGGCAAAACCGTTCACCAAAGCAATGTGCGTATTGGCATGCAATCCGGAAAGAATGTCCTCGTTCCGCACCAAGGGTTCCAAAAACCATGAGGGGTCAAATAAGGAAGCCAGTTCCAAATACCGGGGTTTTCCGGATACACAGTAAAGTTGGTACAACACTTCGTTCATGCCCCCCATCTCATTCTGGGGATTGGCATCTGCCGTGTACATCATGCGTGCGACAGTCGCCGGATCCAGTTTCGACATGCGCCTGTCCACATAACCGGCCAAGCCCTCCACCATGGCGTATGCCTTTTCATTGCCGGTGCGGAGATACACGTCCAACAGTCCCTGCATGATTTTGTGAAGCGTATAATACGGTGCCCACACACCTGTAAAACGCGTCTCCAACACCTCTATGTCCGTTTCGGGAAAAGCGCTTAAATAACCGTTTCCGTGTGCTTGCTGGCAGGCATACATGCCCTCGACGACCTTCTCCAAGTTCCGTGCCAACCCGGCGTCTTCATATCTCTCCACCAAGGCTGATACAGCCGAAAGATAATGTCCCACGAAATGTCCCCGCAAGCCTACGCCGGGCGACTCCCAGCCTTCCAAGGGCTTTGCCACGGAAGACAAGCCTGCGTTCACCCTGAAATTATGCAATAACCTGTCCGGTTCCAACGACCTAAGGAAAGCGGTATTCAGGTCTTCCCGCTGCTTAACCCACGAAGAAGCCAATTCCACGTCATGGCTTGGAAACGGCAACAACATCTCCGTCGCAGAAGGGCTGACGGCCATCTTGCCGCCTGCTTCCATCCGAACGGCTACCCAAAGGAAAAGTATAAACCAATAATGTGCCTTCATACACCCGTATCATTTATTCCTACTGCAAAGATACGCCCTTTCCACCCATCATAATAGGACAAAACCACCAAAAAGATAGGATAAAAAACTTTTTTATCACAATTCTCTTTCCATGCCATGCAAAAACAACTTGGCGTGACATTTCCATCCCTCCGTACGCATTGGCTTTCGCAAAGGCGAGAGAGCCCCCGGAAAACTACCTTTCACCCAACACGAACAAACGAATATAGACATTCTTTTTGAACAGCAGCACCAAACGGTAACAAACCACCAGTTCGACCAAGGCCAGACATGGCGGCAGGACAAACGTCCAAATCATGGGTACATAAAATCCCAGACTGTTGAACAGGTATTCTAACAAAAAAGTCTGCAACCAATAAATGCCCAAAGTAGACCGTCCTATGCCATTCAATGCCGTTGCGATTCCTTTACCCTCAATAAGGCGATAAACGTAGGGAGACAACAGGAAAAACGACATGCTGCCTGCAATGCCTATCGCCAGACGATAGAGCACCACAGAAAGGTTCTGCACGTCCCACGTGAACGTCCCCCAGTCCAACACCTGAGTGGGAACCATATACACCGTAAGCCTCCCGGACCAAAATGGCAGCATAACACCAAAAGCCACAAGGGAAATCCCTAAAAACCATTTGCGGTGGCGGTCCAAAAGGGATTGATTCAGCTTACAAGCATATCCCACCCAAAACATGGGAAGCATAAAGTTGAAGTTCGCCACGCCGCCATAGGGCAAAATGCCGGACAACACGACAGTCACGAGGGCTGCCAGCCAAACATTCCGGAACAAGCGGATGGACAAGAATCCCACCAAATAACACAAAAACACACATTTCAAGAACCACACCGTGTTCATAAACCCCATCCAATCGGGAGTGAACAGGGCTGGCCACGGGTTATGCCCCATGACGGACACCGCCGTCCACACTATGATAAAAGCCGTCACCGAGGGCAAGAGCAACTGCACGAACTTCTTTTTCAACAGTTCTCCAAAAGTGAGCTTCAACGAAGAACCGAAGAAATAACCGCACAGCAACATGAACAGCGGCATGTGGTAAGTATAAATAAAACTCCAAATAGGGTTATCCCAATAGTCATTCCCCGTGAGTTGTTCCACAGAATGCCCCAACAAGACACTGCCAATGGCAAAAAACTTCAAGAAATCAAGATAAGGGATGCGGGCTTTCGAAGTTTCCATCAGAATGATATGATTAATGTTTTGAATAATTGCTTTCCACGATACCATTCACCTCACAAACGGCATTCCGTAGCAGTCCCGTCGTAACGGACTTCCACGCCCGCCCCTTCACGGAACACCTCGTCCGCACTGCCGCCCAAGACCACGCGGAACTTGCGGGACTCCTCCATACTGGGAAACGAACCTTCGCGCTGCCCGACGGACAATACACCCCGGCTATCGTCCCATTCCATCCGGATGGTCGAGAAACGCCCCTGTTCGTAACCGTAATTGTCGCCTTCGTCCTCATACAGGGTGAAAATGGCATCCCGTCCGGGATAGACCACGATGGTAAGTTCTTTTCCCGACAACTCTCCCGTATGCTGCACAACCGGCCCCATCGGAACGATGGAACCCTGGCGCACGAACAAGGGAATCCTATCGATTGGCGCATCCGCCTTGACATCCCGGCCGCCCCGGTACTTTTTCCCACTCCAGAAATCCACCCAGTCCGTACCTTCCGGCAAATATACGGTCCGTGTCTTTTCCACACCCTGCAAAGCCACGGAACCTTTATCATAGTACATCGGACGGGTCACGGGACACACCAGAAAAGCCGGACCAAACATGAATTCGTCTTTGATGTCGTGCACACGGGCGTCGTCCGCAAAATCGAAAGCCAACAACCGGCTCATGGTATAGCTTTCTTGCGTGACCTTCCCGGCCAAAGAATATATATAAGGTATCAGGCGGTAACGTAAACGAATCATGCGCAGGATACTGTCATAAAAAGGCTCGCCCGGCCGGCCGAACCGCCAAATCTCACGCGGAGTGTCCGTGCCATGGCTGCGGAACAGAGGCAAAAATGCCCCGTATTGCAGCATCCGCACGTAATATTCCCGGTAACCCATATCGTCCACGCCGGCATCGAAATCTCCCGCACGAAACCATTCGCGCCCTTTCCGCGTGAAAAACGAACCGATATCCACCGTCCAATAAGGACAGCCCGTAGCCATGAAATTCAACCCCTGCGGAATTTGCTGGGCGAACGACTTCCACGAAGCATGCGTATCACCGTTCCACGTGATGGTAGAATAACGCTGTTGTCCCGCATAACTGGAACGCGTCAGGTTCACCACTCGCTTGCGGTCGGTCGTGGCACGCTGGTTTTCGTACAGCCCCTTGGAATGATACAACGAGAAAAGGCTGCTCCGCTCAGCCCCCAACACACCGTCCAGCAAAGCCAGATTCCCTTTCCACCGTTCTTCATGGCTGTCCCAACCGTATCCTTCGGACATCGGTCTCCAATCCGCATCCAACGGTTCCGTGCAGTCGCACCACCAAGCATCGAAACCGTTGCCGAAGAATTCCCCGTTGGCATATTCCCAATAGCGCGCCCGGGCCAGGGGATTGAAAGCGTCATACACAGAACGGGGCAACATAAAGCCACGCCTCTCAAAGTCTTTCGTCTGGGGGCAGTTCGTCGGGTTGGGCCAAATGGACACCATCAGCTTGGCATCCCACGCATGTATGGAATCTGCCAACGTACGCGGGTCGGGATAGTTTTCACGGTTCATCTTCATGTACCCCCACTGTCCGCCAGGCCAATAGTTCCAATCCTGCACGATGACATCCAAAGGCACCTGCCGCCGACGGTATTCCTGCACGACGTCCACAAGCTCCTTCGAATGGGTATAGCGTTCCTTAGACTGAATGTAACCGAAAATATACCGGGGCATCATCGGAGATTGTCCCGTCAACTTGCGGTACTGGGCCACGACGCGATCCATCGTAGATCCTTTCATGAAATAATAATCCACCTCCTTGGCGGCTTCCAATTCCATGAAACCGCCTTCCGCCCCGTCTTGGAACTTCATCCCGCAGCCCGCATCGAACAACAGGCCGTAACCGGCCGTGGAGTTCAACACCGGTACCATCTCTTTCAGGTTATGCTGGCACAGGTACATCGTCTTGCCCCGCAAGTCGAGGAAATCTTCCATGTGGCATCCCAAACCATAAAGCGCCTCGCCTTCCGACCAGCGGAAATGATTCCTGAACTTCCAAGTCCACCCCACCGTGTCGCGACGAAGCACGTCCATCACTTCCTTCTCTCCGTCGGCCGTTTTCTCGATTCGCCTGCTATCCGGGTCGTAAACGACGTTTTCCATATACGTCTTCTCCGCCTCGCGCGGCATGTCCTGACGCTCGGAAAGCAAAACCTTTCCCGTGCGGGCATCCTTATAAGTAAGGGCACAAGTATTCAAATCCACCCGCACTTCCAGGCTGTCCGACTGCAAAGAAAGCCCCCCTGACACCGAAGCTACCTGAAAAGGAACCTTGTTTTCCGTCCGCTCCACGCATACTATAGTACCGTTCCCCAAAAAATCGGCTTCACGCGTATAACGTACCCTCACGATGTCCGGACTCACGAACTCCACACGCATTCGCCCGTCCGCCGTACGGCAATACACTCCGTTCTCCAACATGACATACCCGTCGTCCGCCGCCGCGACCATAGCCACAGAGCCGACAGAAATAAAAAAACACAATGCTGCACTAAACTTGGAAAAGCCCGACTTCCAAAAACTCGGCCTCGGGTTTGCAGATACCTCTATATCCATATATCTTTCGCTTGTTGTCATGCGGCAAAGATACGGTTTTCCCTTTTTCCTTTATAGGACAAAACCACACAAAAGATAGGACTATATGTACAAGACTTCCGTCGACAATGATTCACCTTGCCATTTTACGTAGGATTTTCGGGAACTGCCAAACAAAAATCAAGGTGCAACAAACGGCTGCGGCGGCATCGGAAACACCCTCGGCGGCGTACACGCCCATAACCCCCATCCAGCGCGGCAACAGTAGAGCCAACGGCACCAACAATATCACCTTACGCAACAAGGCGATGAAAACGGACACCTTGGCCTGGCCAAGCGCGACAAACATGTTCTGGCAAGCCCGTTGCAGGCCGAAAATCGTCATACCGGCCAGGAACACGGGTAAGGTATGCTCCACGGTGGCTATCAGCCGTTCGTCGGACGTAAAAGCCGAAGCGACCAATCCGGGAAACAGAATCATGAAAAGGACAAGCAGCAGGTTGAAAGAAAACATCACCCGGACCACGATTTTAAAGCAGTCCTTCACCCGCTCACGGTTCCCGTGGCCGTAGTTGTAACTCACGATGGGAATAAAACCTTGTGCGAACCCTGTCAGCGGTACGCTGACGGCCAACATCGCACTTTGCATGATGGCCAATGCGCTGATATAGATGTCGCCATACACTTTCAAGCCGCTGTTCAGCACAAAACCCACCAGACTTTCCGTACTGGCCATGATGAACGGGGACACGCCCAAGGCCAATGTGGCGCCGATGATTCTCCTGTCGGGACGCATATACCTCCGCTCGATTCTCAACGTGGCCTTGCGCGAGGTCAGGAAATGCAACACCCACCAGGCACTGCAAGCCTGCGAGAGGATAGTGGCCAAGGCCGCCCCTTTCACCCCCATGCCGAACACGAAAATGAACAGCGGATCGAGACCGATGTTCAGCAGCGCGCCGATGACGACCGAGCACATGGCTATGCCCGGCCTTCCCTGCGTATTGATGAAAGTGTTCAGCCCCACCGAGACCTCCACGAACAACGTCCCCAACAAATACACCGACAAATAATCCATCGCATAACCTATCGTATGTTCCGATGCCCCGATGGCCATCAGCAGGGGACGCATGGACAGGTATGCCGTGGCCGATGTCAGGACGGTGAAAAGCAGGAGCAATACCAGTCCGTTCCCCAATATCTTGCCAGCTCGCTCCCGGTCGCCCTGCCCCAACGCGATGGCAGCCAAAGGTGCGCCTCCCGCCCCCACGATGGAGGAGAAGGCGGAAATCAGGATGATGACCGAACTGGTCACTCCGATACCGGCCAACGCGTCGGTACCGATACCGGGAATATGGCCGATGTAAATACGGTCCACGATGTTATAAAGCAAGTTGACGATTTGTGCGGCCACAGCCGGAAGGGCCATCCGGAACACCAACGGCAGCATGCGGTCCGTACCCAACCGCTCTTCGTATAGATTATTCATGTGTCTGCTCTCTCTTATGACTTCGTGCAAAGTTACGAATTTTAAACGAAAGACAGGAGCAATGACAAAATGTTCCTTCTGACTTTTTGTATTCCGTAATGCCCCGAGAATCGGATATTCCGCCCCGAATCCAGTCGGGACGGAAAATATCGCAGCCACACGGATTCCCGTGAAATCAAAAATCCAGTCCGGTGCGCCCATTCCCGTTATTTTACCACCGTCCGCCTCATTTGCTCCGCACAGTCCGCCGTCCGTGTTTCTTAAAAGCCCGTTTCTGCTTTCGCTTTGTACGCTCCTTCATGTCATCGGAAAAATCTCCAAATAAATTCACGAACGCCCCTTTCAGTACATTCCACTCCCATTGAAGGCCGATTTTCCACACGGAAAAAAGGAACCACTGCCACGACATGCGGACAACACTCCAATGACATGCTCGTATAAAAATCCCGTTCTCATGAGATTGATTTTTTACCCGGCTGCGAACGGCGTACCGATATGCAGCGTTTATGCAAAAAAACACTTGATATACGTATATTTATGCAAACCATCCCCACAGATTCGGGCTGAAGCTTCAACCCGGATGTCAGCCCGAAAGCTTATCCGGCTACTTTTTAACAGAAAAAGAGGTAATTATCCCTATTTTTGTTACTCACCACATCCTATACATCTATGTAAGAGCGTAAAGGGAAGTAAAGAAGGAAATCAAGCCCCAAAACAAAAGACTGCTTGAAAATGTCCCATGATTTGTTACGAAACGTCCCATATTTTTCTTCATTTTTTTTATTACTTTGTTTAAATATTCTAAGAGCCTGTTTAAATTTTCCTGTTTGAAATAAAAAGAGTGCTTCTTCTTTCC
>OFPS01002444.1_pt1 | contig 10723 bp, 6 predicted proteins | sample 1542111 | NCBI WGS metagenome assembly OFPS01 (sample SAMN04209233, study PRJEB22552) | human gut metagenome | biome: gut; material: feces | host: Homo sapiens | place: USA: Oklahoma | reverse complement strand
ACCCCCGGACCGTGCAGAGCCGTCTGGTGCCGGGGCTGTACGCCTGTGGCGAGGTACTGGATGTGGACGGTGACTGCGGCGGTTTCAATTTGCAATGGGCGTGGTCCTCCGGCTGGCTGGCCGGGCAGCTCCGATAAAAAAAGAAAACGAACCGACCCCTATTTCCGGCGGCAGCCGCCGGAAATAGGGGTTTTTGCCGTTTTTGGCAAAAGGCCGCCTCCGACCATTTCCGCCGGAAACGGATGCTATAATCCTCCGCGAAAGGCAAGAGGCTTGCCGCACTGACGCAGGACAGGAGGACGGAGCGATGAACAGGTACGGAAGGACAGGACTGCGGGTACTGGGCGGCCTGCTGGCGCTGGTGCTGGCGGTCACGCTGCTGCCCGCCGCAGTATACGCCGCAGGCGGCGCGTATCAGGTGGACGAGGACAGCGTCTATATGAACATGGAGGACAGCCGCCCTGCGGCCTTGGCGGCGCAGGTATCCAGAGCCCCGGCGGACAACGTGACCATGCAGCTGTTCAACTACACGGGGGCCATCAACGGACAGGGACCGCTGGAGTTCTATCACAGCTGGGGCGCCTCGGTGGACGGAGACGCCAGCGGAAGCGGAGCGCGGCCCAGCATGTCCCCCACGCTGGAGGACAACAAGTGGCCCTACGTCACCGGCATCCCCGGCAGTAAAGCCAGCGGCAGTCTGGGCTATCTGTTCAGCGACAGTGCCGTCCCCGGCAAGACCGTCTATTCCGTGGGGCGCGGCGGCAGCACGGGGCTTTTCCAGCGGGACAGCAAGGGCTATCTCTACTATGACTCTCTGCGGAATGCCGCCAGCTATGACGCGGCCAGCGGGCGGTTTCAGCTGTATGACGGCATCGTGCGGCCCTGGTACACCGGCTATGTGGAGCCTGACGGCAAGACGGTATTCGACGACAGGACGATCGCCTTTAACGGAAACTTCCTGCCGTTCAACGATCTGACCGGCGCCACAGAGGCCCCCAGAGGCAGGAGTCCCGCCGCCTACCGCCTGCCGGATGGCAAGGTGGACCTGTGGTTCGGCATGTCCATGTCCTTTGACTTCTACATGCCCGCCGATGGCAAGATCAACGGCGAGGATATGATCTTCCAGTTCCTGGGGGACGACGACGTGTTCGTCTACATCGACGGCGTGCTGGTGCTGGACATTGGCGGCACCCACGGCGCCAACAGCGGCTCCATCAACTTTGCTACCGGTGATGTGACCCATCCCAGGGAGGGTGTGTCCGGCGCGGCGGAGGCCAATGACTACGTCACCACTACGCTGGCGAAAAAGTTCCAGACCGCCGGTATGACCGGCAGCTTTGACGGCAGCACCTTTGGGGACTACACCAAGCACACGCTGCAGTTCTTCTATCTGGAGCGGGGCGGCAACGTGTCCTACTGCTATCTGCGGTTCAACACGCCTACCCTGCCCAACAACTCCCTGACCGTGGCCAAGGAGCTGTCCGGCGGCGAGCAGGAGCTGAACCGCTATCTCACCGGTGCCATGGACTATCGGTTCCGCGTGCTGCGGCCGGACGGCAGCCTGTACGTGCCGGAGGGCACGGCGTATCAGCTGCTGGAGAACAGCACCGCTGTGGGCAGCGGCGCCGTGGGGGCAGGCGGGTACTTCACCCTGAAGGCGGGGCAGATGGCTCAATTCACCGACATGCTGACGCTGGGCGGCGGGAGCTATGACTATCTGGTGGAGGAGACCATGCCGGACCGGCTGACGGGACAGTACCGGCAGGTGCAGTACACCGTGGGCAGCGGCACCGGCACCACCGTCAGCCCCACGGCGGAGGAGGATTTCACCGGCTTCCGCACCGATACTCTCACCGCCGCGGCCACACAGCTGGTGACGTACCGCAACGTGGTGGATATCAGCGCGCTGGGCGAGCTGCGGGTGACGAAACAGGTGGCGGAGGGCTCCGACGCCGCGGCGGGGCGGGCGTTCGACATTGGCGTGGCCCTGGGCGGCGAGGCGGTGCCGGCGGGCACGCCCTACACCGTGAATGGTGCGGAGCGGACGGTGGAGACGGCGGGCATCGTGCCCCTGGCCCACGGGGAGACGGCGGTGTTCACCGGACTGCTGGCGGGCACGGCCTACGCCGTGACGGAAACGCCGCCGGAGGGCTGGCGCGCCGCCTTTGACGCCGCCGTCACAGCGGAGGGCGTCACCTCCCCCGCAAGAGCCGACGGTGAGGTGCCGGTGGGCGGCAGCGTGGCCGTCACCGTCACCAACGCCACCTATGACTACGCCATCTCCCTGCCGCTGACCAAGACGCTGCTGGGCGCGGCGGCAGGCCAGTGCCAGACGTTCCGGTTCCTGCTGGAGGAGACGGACGCGGAGGGGAATGTACTGCGGCAGGTCCACGAAACGGGCATCACCGTCACCGGTGAGGAAGCTGCCGATGGGCGGCTGGTCATCGGCCTGGCCGCCGGCGACACCGCGCCCCGCTACTACCGCGTCCGCGAGGCGGAGACCGACGGCTTCTGGTGCGGCGGCGAGATGTACCGTGTGGCGGTGCTGCCCAACGGTGTGGATGGCGCGGTGCGTATCACCGTCAACGGCAGCGTATGGGACGGCGGTGCGCTGACCTTTGTGAACCGCACTTCCCGGAGTCTGACCGTCCGCAAGACGGTAGAGGGCGAGATGGGCGACCGGTCGAAGACATTTCCCTTTACGGCGGTGCTGACGGTGGACGGGCAGGCCGTCCCCTTCCCGGCCGGTGAGGGCTACACCGTGTCCGGCGGGCAGGCGGTCTTTGCCCTGCGCCATGGGGAGAGCCTGACCTTCACCGGACTGCCTTACGGCGGGGTCGTGACGGTGACGGAGACGGAGCACGCCGGTTACACCGTCACCAACAGCGGCCGCAGCGGCGACAGCGGCGCGGTGACGCTGGGGGACGGCGGGGAGCTGGTGTTCGTCAACACGAAGCGGGCCGTCCCCGATCTGGGCGTAGCCGGAGGCACCCTGCTGCCGGCAGGAGCGCTGGTATGCTGCGGCGGCGGGCTGCTGCTGTGGAGTCGGAAGCGCCGCGCCTGACCCTTTTTTGTGCTGCGCCGCATGTGCGGTTTTGATACAGCAGAACACATTATATTGCAAGGAGGACTACGTATGAAAAAATGCTTTGCCCTGCTCCTGACGCTGCTTCTGGCGCTGGGACTGACCGCCACAGCCTTTGCTGTGGAGGGAGAGACACCCACGAGGCCCCTCATCACAGTGGACGGCCAGACCTACGAGGACATCACCGAGGTACCTATCACCAAGCTCTATCAGCTGGTAAACGACGGGGCCGTCAGCCCCGCCGAGACGTTCCGCTTCTCCATCGCGGCGGACAGCGTGACGGACTCCGCCATCACCGCTGCGGCGGATATGCCTGTCTTTACGCCCAGCACCTTTGACATCGCCTTCAGCGAGGGCGCCGCCACGGCGGCCGGTGCGTCCAGCAGCTTCGCGCTGCCCCTGCCGGAGTTCTCCAGCGTGGGCATCTATACCTATAAGATCACTGAGAGCGCGGGCAGCACCGCCGGTGTCACCTACAACGGTCAGGCGCTGTATCTGAAGATCACGGTGCTGCAGCCGGAGGGGGAGGGCAAGGTCCGCGTGGCCGCCGTCCATCTGGGCAGTGCGGATGGCAGCAAGCAGGATAACATCCTCAACACGTATTCCGCCGGTACGCTGAACGTAACCAAGACCGTTGCCGGTCTGCTGGGCGACCGTGACAAGGACTTCCGGTTCCATGTGACCCTGACCAGGCAGTCGGGCTATGACATGAACAGCACTATCGGCTTCTCCGTGGCCGGCGTGGACCAGAGCTTCACCCCGGCGTGGGATGACAACGGCCAGTGTACTGTGGACTTCACCCTGAAGCACGGGCAGACCGCCAACCTGGCCAACCTGCCCTACGGCATGAGCTACACCGTCACCGAGGATGACTACACCGGTGAGGGCTACACCACCGCCGTTACCGGCGACAGCGGCACCATCGAAGCTGCCGCCGCCACGGCGGAGTTCACCAACACCAAGGGCGGCAGCATCGACAACGGCGTGCTGCTGGACAGCGCTCCCTACGCGGTGCTGCTGACCATGGCGGCGGCAGGCGGCGCAGCGATGTTCCTGCGTCGGCGCAGCCAGAGGAGCTGACGGCGGTATGACGAGAAGGATACTGGCCGCAGCGGCGCTGCTGGCCCTGCTGACTGCGCTGTGCGTCGTCACCGCCATGGCCGCCGACGCAGCGGTAGAGCTGCCGGTGCGCGTGACGGTCAGCGGCGATGCGCCTGACGTACCGGAGGTGTTCACCCTGACGCTGCGGGCGGCATCCGACGGCGCGCCCCTGCCGGAGGGGAGCCGTAACGGCGCGTATACCTGCGCCGTCTCCGGCGGCGGCAGCGCGGTGCTGACCATCCCCTGCACACGGGAGGGGCGGCATGTATACACGCTGCGGCAGGAGGCGGGACAGCGCCACAGCGGGCAGTACGATGACCGTGTGTACTACATCGCCATCACGGTGACGCCGGAGGGCCGCACTGCGGCGGTGTACGGTGATGCCGACATGCAGGGCGGCAAGTACGACGTGCTGGAGTTCCGCAACCGCTATCACGGTGGGCGCAGCCCCGGCGATGCGCCTACCGTCTCCCCCAAGACGGGGGACGGCGGGATGGCGGTGTACGCCGCGCTGGCGCTGGTCAGCGCGGCGGGCATGGCCGTCACCGCGGGGCAGAAGCGGGATTTTCTGAGAACAGAGGCGGAGGCGTGAAAAGCGTCTCCGCCTCTGTTTCATCTTAATGGATTCTTAATCCGGCGGTTCCTTGTTTCTTAATGGCTTTTTCTCTACCATAGGAGACACAGAGAAAGAAAGGAAGTGTCTCTCATGGAAACTGCTCTGCGGACCGTGAACGCGCTGATCTCGGCGCTGTTTTTTATCTGCTATGCCTATCAATTTCTCTACATACCGCTGGTGCTGGCCAAAAAGCAGCGCCCCCTTCCCTGCCCTCCCTGGCCCCACCGCTATGCTGTGCTCATCGCGGCACGGAACGAGGCTGCCGTCATTGGCGGTCTTCTGGACAGTCTGCGGCAGCAGACGTATAATCCCACGCTGCTCACGGTGTTCGTGGTGGCGGACAACTGCACCGACGGCACCGCCGACATCGCACGGCGCCGCGGTGCCGTGGTGTATGAGCGGTTCAACCACATCAACGTGGGCAAGGGCTACGCCCTGGACTTTCTGACTCAGCACATCAAGGCCGACTATCCCGACGGCTTCGACGGCTATTTCGTGTTCGACGCGGACAATGTGCTGTCGCCGGACTATATCGAGAGGATGAACGCCGTGTTCTCCGGCGGGTACGAGATCGTCACCAGCTACCGCAACAGCAAGAACTATGCCGACAACTGGATCAGCGCTGGCTACGCCCTGTGGTTCCTGCGGGAGAGCCGCTACCTCAATGGCGCACGCATGCGGCTGGGCACCAGCGCCGCCGTGGGCGGGACAGGCTTCCTGTTCTCCCAGCGTATTCTGGACAAAACCAACGGCTGGCAGTTCTACCTGCTGACGGAGGACATTGAGTTCTCTGTCCGTCACATCACTGACGGCGAGATCATCGCCATCTGCGAGGACGCGGTGCTCTACGACGAGCAGCCCACGGATTTCCGTCAGTCCTGCCGCCAGCGGCTGCGCTGGGCCAAGGGCTACATCCAGGTGTTCCAGAAGTACGGCGGCAAGCTGCTGAAGGGCGCAGCCCGGGGCAGTTGGAGCTGCTTCGATATGGCCATGGCCATCATGCCCGCCTTTGTGCTGACGTGCGTCAGCATCCTGGCCAATGTGACGCTGGCGGGCATCGGTCTGGCCGAGGGCGCAGGACTGTGGTTCGCCATGCGGTCCCTGCTGGAGTGCCTGGGCGGCATCTATCTGACGCTGCTGGCCATCGGCGCCGTCACCACTGCCACCGAGTGGGACCGCATCCAGGCTCCCGCCTGGCAGAAAGTGATGTACACATTCAGCTTCCCCCTGTTCATGTTCACCTACATCCCCATCTCCTTTGCGGCGCTGTTCATGAAGGTGGAGTGGAAGCCCATCCGCCACGGCGCGGCGGCACGCCTGCCGGCAAACTTAATGAAAAACTAAACTTCCCCTATTGTGCCGCGCCTCATTTTCCCGTATGATAAACGGAGTATGAAAAGGAGGCGCGGCACATGTATACCATTCTTGTCTGTGACGATGAGCAGGATATTGTTTCAGCACTGGAGATCTATCTGACGGCGGAGGGCTATCGCGTGCTGAAGGCCTACAACGGGAAAGAAGCGCTGGCTGTGGCTGCCCGGGAGGAGGTGCATCTCATCCTGATGGACATCATGATGCCGGTGATGGACGGACTCACCGCCATGGCTCAGCTGCGCCAGACCAGCAACGTGCCGGTGATCCTGCTGACGGCCAAGAGCGAGGACACCGACAAGGTGCTGGGTCTCAACGTGGGGGCGGATGACTACATCACCAAGCCCTTCAACCCCGTGGAGATGCTGGCCCGTGTGCGGTCCCAGCTGCGGCGCTATCTCCAGCTGGGCGGCGGCACGGTGCAGCCCAGCACGCTGGTCATCGGCGGTATCCGGCTGGACGACAACGCCAAGGTCGTGACCGTGGACGGTGAAAACGCCGCACTGACCCCCAAGGAGTACGACATTCTGCGCTTCCTGATGCAGAACGCGGGCACCGTGTTCTCCCCCAGCGAGATCTACCGCCGTGTGTGGGACGACGTGCCCCTCAACGCCGCCGGCGCCATCGCCGTCCACATCCGGCACCTGCGGGAGAAGATCGAGATCAACCCCTCAGAGCCGCGGTACATCAAGGTAGTCTGGGGAAAAGGCTATAAAATGGAGGGCGGTATCAAGTGAGAAAATGGCTGGACAAGGCCTGGGCCAAGGCCGCGGCCTTCGTGCTGACGCTGGTGCTGGGCGGTCTGACCGTGCTGGGCGGCATCGGCATTGGCATACTGGTCAGCTACAACGTCTTTCTGGACGACGGCGCATACCTGCGGCAGACCCTGTATCAGGAGCAGTGCTACGACAGTCTCAGCATGGCCAACGACTATCTCTGCACCCAGCTGGACAGCGTAGGGCTGCTGGACAAGTCGTACTACTTCGTCAACACGGACACGGCCGACTCCGACGAATATAACCCGGAAGCCGCCAAGCAGCTTTTGTCGGAGCTGCCCCGGCTGTTTGCCGATGCATTCTCCCGGGAGCTCTCCTCCTGCCAGCTTGTCGTATCCGACCCGGACACTGGCGAGACATATCTGGCCAACTTTGATCTGGCGGAGAGCGACAAGCTGCTGTATGACACGCAGGAGCTGTATGTCTACCACCTGTCGGAAAGCACGGGTCTTACCTCCATTCAGGTCGCCATCACTGCTACCCTGCTGGAGAAAAGCGGTCAAGCCCCCAGCTACTCCTATCTGGTCTGCTTGTGGCTGCTGACGCATACCGGTCTGACCATTTTCCTCACGGTACTGTGCGGCCTGCTGACGCTGTTCTGCTTCGGCTTCTCCATGGCTTCCGCCGGGCACTGGCATGGCCGCGAGGATATCCACCTGACGTGGCTGGACAAGATCCCCGCCGACGTGTTCGCGCTGGCGCTGCTAAGCGCCTTCTTCATCGGATGGGACACCTTCTATTCAGAATGGGGGCGGGTTCTTTTCTGTGCAGCGCTGATACCGGTCATGCTGCTGTTCCTGTGCGTCTTTGCCGCCCAGTGCAAGGCCGGTTCCGTCATCCGGGGTTCCCTGACCGCCCGGGTGCTGCGGCTGCTGTGGCGCATCCTGCGAGGCGTGACCCTGTGGCTGCGGCGCATCGCCACCGGCATCCCGCTGGTGTGGAAAACGGCGCTGGTGGGGCTGGGTCTGGCGCTGCTGGAGATCGGACTGTATCAGATGAATTACTACGGAGAGTATTTTCTGGTGCTGAAGCTCGTGGAGCTGCTGGCGGTGCTGGCCATCGCCCTGAACCTGCGGACGCTGGAGAAAAACGGCAAGCAGCTGTCAGAGGGCGACCTGTCCACGCCGGTGGACACCAAGCGGCTGTTCGGCGCCTTCCGGCGGTACGGACAGGCCATGAACCGGCTGCAAAGCGGCATGGAGAGCGCCGTGCAGGAGCAGATGCGCGCCGAGCGGATGAAAACGGAGCTGATCACCAACGTGTCCCACGACATCAAGACGCCGCTGACCTCCATCGTCAACTACGTGGATCTGCTGAAAAAGGAGGACATCCCCTCCCCCGCCGCCCAGGAGTACATTGCGGTGCTGGACCGGCAGAGCAAGCGGCTGAAGAAGCTGACGGAGGATCTGGTGGAGGCGTCCAAGGTGTCCTCCGGCGCGCTGCCGGTGGACGTGCAGCCCATAGATGTGAGCGTGCTGTTCAGCCAGATCGCCGGCGAGTATCAGGATCGGCTGGCGGACTGCCATCTGACGCTGGTGACCCAGCCGCCGGAGGGGCAGCCCGTGGTGGCCGCCGACAGCAAGCTGCTCAGCCGCGTCATGGACAATCTGGTATCCAACATCTGCAAATACGCCATGCCGGAGACCCGCGTCTACGTGTCCGGCGTGGTGTCCGACGGGCAGATGACCCTGAGCTTCAAGAACGTATCCCGCGCAGAACTGAACATCTCTCCTGACGAGCTGATGGAACGCTTTGTGCGAGGAGATACCTCTCGCCACACGGAGGGCAGCGGGCTGGGGCTTTCCATCGTGCGAAGCCTTGTGCAGCTGATGGGCGGCACGTTCCGGCTGTCCATCGACGCAGATCTGTTCCGAGCGGACGTGACGCTGCCGCTGGTCCAGCAGGACTGACAGCGAGCGAACGATACAAAAAAGCAGCAGAAAGCGGGCAGAAAATCTGCCCGCTTCCTGTTGCTTTTTTCCGCGCGGCATGGTAGGATGGGAAAAATGTAAAATGACCACAGACAGAAAAAACTTTATTTTTACCCCTCGCCGTGGTATCATGGCAGAAATTGAATATCCGGGTGTGGCTCAACTGGTAGGGCGCGACATTTGGGAGTGCCGTGGCGGTATCCGGAACAGGGCAAGGCGAAACGCCGCAAAGCCTTGTGACACCTGCATTTGCGGGATTTTCCCCGATTGCAGAAAACGGCACAAAAGCGGTTTTGACCACAGGAATGACCACAGACAGAAAAATCTTTCTTTTTACCCCTCGCCGTGATATTATGGCAAAAAAGTGAATATCCGGGTATAGCGAAGTTGGTATCGCGCCTGGTTTGGGACCAGGAGACCGTGCGTTCGAGCCGCACTACTCGGACCAAAATCCCTCTGAAATCGTTGATTTCAGAGGGATTTTCTTATTCTTTGTCTATTGCGGCGCAAATACCGAGGTTGTCATTCTCAACATATCTTTTTGACAAGTGCAGACTTAATATTGTATTTTTTGCCGAATCGCGGTATAATCGATTAACAGTATAACTTTCGTCTGCAAGGCCTACCGCGTGGAAAATTCATCCAGCTTTTCGCTTTCTATAGCGTATAGGAGGTTGTATCATGGAGATAAACAAAGAATTGAAGCATATTGCTGAATACCAAAATTCGATACTTCCTCGCCATCAAAAAAGAACTGAAGAAGCTATTGAAATTATTGCGAACGACGCAATTGAATCATTGAAAAATGGAACATTTGACTTTAAATCTTTTTTGCATTTGGATTTGAACCAAAACGGAAAGCATCGTCAAGTTATCATGTATAAGCCTTTTTCTCCCGAAGAGCTATTATGCATTTTTTTGAAACGGGTGCTGGATAGAAAATTTCATATATCTTATCCGAACAGAAATGAGTATATTCGTACTCTATTCGACACAGCCGCAGCAATCAAAGACATGTCAGATTATACGATATTCAAGTTTGACTTCTCTGATTTTTTTAATACTGTCTCCAGTGAATATGTTTATCACAAGTATATCCAGAGTGCTTCACTTGAACGATACCAAGACAAGTTGATGGCCAATTTTGTGAATGCTACAAAATATACTTTTGCGGGATTAAACACATCGAACATACTGTGTGAAATTATTGCTCGAGATTTTGATCAGCGATTAGTTCAACGGTTTTCAAAGCAAGGAATCATATTGTATAAAAGATACATTGATGATGGAATTATGATATTGAACCGTTATGTTGAGCAAAACGATTGTTTGGAGATAGTCAACGATGTAATAAAGGAAGTGTTTTTATCTCCGCAGGATTCCAAATTGTCCCCGTGTAAAACAGCGCTGAATTTATCAAAAGTAAGATATATTGCAGGGAGATGTCTCGCGGTTGGTGGGCCTTCCGAGGCATTCGATTTCTTGGGATATGAATTTGAATTGAAAAAAATATTGACAAGGCAACAAAAACAAAAAACTGAGTTCCGTTATGGTATTACGCAAGCAAAAATTGATAAGTACACTCAAAAAATTAAAGATATCGTTAAGGAGTATGTCTTATCTCCGCAGAAAGATATCGAACTTTTACGACATCGGATAAAGGCATTTACACATAGATCTGTGTATCAAATAAGCCGGTATAAAAGTATCGTATGGAAAAACAAAGGTTTCATTTCCAATTACTGTGAGTTAAGATTTAGAATGAATTCTCTGACAAACGCTACCGAGGATTTTTTGAAAAACGCTGTTATAAACGCATTTACAAATCAAGGTGTACCCATTC
>OFPS01002436.1_pt1 | contig 10759 bp, 4 predicted proteins | sample 1542111 | NCBI WGS metagenome assembly OFPS01 (sample SAMN04209233, study PRJEB22552) | human gut metagenome | biome: gut; material: feces | host: Homo sapiens | place: USA: Oklahoma | reverse complement strand
ACGATATTAAAAGAAAGGAAACGTGTGATAATTAACTTCCTAATTATCATACAAGGGAGAAAAATGAAGAACAGAAAAAAAGTATTATCATTTCTGCTGGCAGGTGTTCTTACTTTGGGGTGCTTTCCGGTGACAGCCGGAGCAACGAATAACTCAAAGGACGGAACAAAGCCGGCAGATGGAACAACAGTGGAGCAGCCGTTCCCGAAAACGTTGTTTTTGGAGGAACATAATTCATCCAAAGGATTTACAAGATTCCGTATTCCTGCCTTGGTAACTGCAGGTAATGGAGCATTAATTGCAGCAACAGACATCCGATGGGATATTTGCGGAGACGGAGCAGGATTGGATACGGCAGTATCAAGATCCACAGATAATGGAGCAACCTGGTCTTATACGGTAGCTAATTATCTGGGAGATAACGGAAACCGGTTTAATCGTGATTCAACAGCATTTATTGATCCTGCATTGCTTGCTGACGGAGATACAATCTACCTCGCATGTGATTTGTTGCCGGCAGGTCTGGCAGTTGCAAATGCAGCAAGATATCCGGCGAAGGCAGGAAGTACAGGTTATGATACAAATGGAAATCTGCTTCTTGCACTCAGTACAACCAGTGTAAATGGTCTTTCCAGTTCAACAGCACGTGCTGCTGCAAGTTATGATTATCATCTGGAAAAAAAAGCCGATGCGACATCTGAGTCCTGTTATGAGATCAAGAATAACAGTACCAGTGAAGTTGTAGACGGAGACTATACGATCGATGATCATTTTAACATTAAGAGTGCAGACGGAGCAGTAGATACAAACCTGTTCTGTGGAGATACACCGTACTTCCAGTTTCCAACGGATTTTCTTTATATTACAAAATCAACGGACAACGGAGCCACATGGTCAGCACCGCAGCTTGTAGATGCCAAGAATGAATCCGAGCAGGTATTTCTGATCGGACCGGGACGAGGAATTACAACTTCTACGGGAAGACTGATCTTCCCGTGCTATCAGTATACAAGTGGAGTTCAGAGGACATCTACAATCTATTCTGATGATGATGGAACAACCTGGCATCGCGGAGCTACTGTATCAGGCAACAGCTCTGAAGCAGTTATTACAGAAGCAGATGGAAGATTGTATCTGTTTGTGCGTATGTCCAATGCCTATTATATATCTGAGGATGATGGGCTTACATGGTCAGAACCAAAAGAGACAGGTTTTAAGTATAATAACAATTGCCAGTTAAGTGCCATTACATATTCAAAGAAAGTAAACGGAAAGACTGCAATTCTTTTTGCAGGTCCATCTGATACATCAGCACGTAATTCAGGACGTATCTGGGTTGGTCTGGTACAGGATGACGGAAGCCTTCAGTGGCTGGATAATCCGTATGTAGTCAATGATGGTACGCATTATGCATACTCCTGTATTACAGAGACATCAGATGCACAGATCGGTCTTTTGTATGAAGATGAAGATGAGCAGCTTGAGTTTGATAAAATTGCAATTGATGATATCGTAAATGGTGCAGCGACCAGTGGCGTATGGGTTGAAAATGATAACGGTGCTGTAGTTAATTCTTCTGTGATCAATACAGATGCAACGGCTTCTTATGTTGTAAGATGCCTTGATGCAGATGCTGACATTACGGTTTCTTCATCTAACAGAGCAGTGTTGGATGCAACTTATGCAGATGGAAGACTGACATTGACATCCAAGGGGAATGTAACCGGTCTGAAACAGGTGAAAGTAACTGTTAAAGCAGGTGAAGAATCTTTTATTATGAATGTGACGATTACAGATGCAGAAAAGTACAAAGTGGTCAGCCTTGAAAAAGATGAGACCAGGACATTGACAGTAAAAGACGGAAACTATGCAGATGCCGATACATCTTCTGTTGATACAGCAGTAGCGGGAGTTACCGTAACAGGTAAGGATGTACAGGATACATATGAAAAGACGGTGGCACAGATTGCCACAGCGATGGCAACGTTTGATGGTGCAACTGTAGATCTGAGCAAATGTATGTATACATTAGAATCAGGAAGTGACAGCTACACTTATAAAGTAAAAGCTACGGCTGCAAATGGAAACGGGATTTACCTTGGACCAAAGGCATCTTCTACTGCCGGTATCCCGAATGTAACAACAGCAGCCAATATTACCTTTGAAAAAAATCCTTCTGATGCGACATTCAGTATTATGGATAATTCATCAGGCGGCGGTGGAAAGTATTTGTATTTCCACAGTACCGATGCGACAAAACTTCATTTCGACAGACAGAATGTGGCAGATGATAACTGCTGGTTTGAGTTATATACACCGTCCACATCAGCGGAAGATTATGACTTGATCAATGGATTTAAGAAAATAACAAGTGAAAAAGAACTGAAAGCCGGAGTCAGCGTGCTGATTGTGACAAAAGCAGATGCACAGGGTAACAGATATATTCTGCTTTCTACTACAGGAAGTCAGAAGTATAATCATGTGGCAAAACTGGTAAAGCAGACAGCAGCGGCTACAGAGGGAGCAGCGTATCCGGGAACAAGTACCGCAGTATTTGGGGATACGAATGTAAGGGGACTTTCAGAGTGTCAGTATACATTCAAGAAGATCAGCAATGGAGTTTATGCAATTTCAGGACATACAGCAGATGGAGCAACCACATTTGTAACAATGGGAACAGTAGGAATCCCGAACAAAACAGCAAAAGCCAATATTACAGTTGCTGATGTTACAAATTCTAATGGCAAGGTATCTCTGTATGACGGATCAGCTTCACGTTACCTGTATTTCTGGAGGGATGCATCCAAACTTCATTATGACAGACAGAGAACACTTGATACAACAGCATGTGCATTTGAACTGTTTAAAAAGTCCGCAACAGCTTCAGCCGATTCACCGATCAAGGGATATGAGAAGATCACCGGAGCATCAGCGATTGAAGATGGAGGACAGTATCTGATCGCGGCAGAGGTTGACGGAACATACTATGTGATGAACCCGACACTGGATCATTCAAACTTCAGACATGTTGCCAAGGTTACAAATACGATTTACCGGAATCCTGCCGCAGAAGCCAGCACAACGATCAATTTTACAGGAGTTGCGGCAGGAACAACATCCGTACAGATCGGTGACGTAGTTTACTATGTGATCGTAACCGATGACGCAGTTGAGTGTACACATTCTACAACAGTTGTTCTTGATGCAAAAGAAGCAACCTGTACAGAAAAAGGATCTACAGGCGAAGTAGTTTGCGTGGATTGTGGAACAGTTGTACAGGAAGCACAGGAAATCGCAGCAAAAGGACATACTTTTGGTGAGTGGGTAACAGTCAAAGAACCTACGACAACTGAAGAAGGATCGAAAGAAAGAACCTGCTCTGTATGCCAGACAAAAGAGACAGAGACCATCGCAAAACTTCCGGATAAAGAAGACCCGGATCAGCCGGCAACACCGTCAGCACCGGAAAATGTAGCGAGCAGTGAAGTGACAAAAGATTCCATTAAGATCACCTGGGATGCACCGGCAGCAACAGAAGGAATCGCAGGATATAAGATCTATGTCAACGGAGCCGTATATGCAACCGATATTTCCAAAGAAGCAGTAGGATATACACTTTCCGGTCTGAAGGCAGGAGAGACTTATCAGATCCAGGTTGTTGCAGTCGGAACAGACGAGAATGCAACAGAGTATGCGGCAGCAGCACTCAGCGTAACAACGAAGTCTGAAAATAAAGACGACAATAATGGCGGTAATAACAATAACGGCGGTAATAACTATAACGGCGGAAATGACAACAATGGTAATAATGGAAATGCCGGAAATAACAAGCCGTCAGATAACAAAAACACTACAACCGACAAGAATCAAAATAGTACAGTAAATAAAGCAGCTAAGACAGGAGATATGACAAACGTTGTATTCCCTGCAGCAGTGATGCTGCTTGCAGGTGCAGTAGTGGCAGGAGTCCTTTTCAGAAGAAAATGGATGAAATAAGAGTCTGATTCGTTAAAAGAAATACAGAAGAAAAAGATTAGAAAGCGGAAGCAGATGCATTCTTAAGATTCTCTAAACCACCTGAAATCCCTTGACAAATCAGCACATGACCGCTATAGTATTTGTAGTTAAAAAATATTTAACAATTTAGTAAAGAATTAAAGGTGCTGAGGAAGAGGAGTACATCGTTACTGCCGTCAGAGAGAACCGTTCGGGGAGAGGAGCAAAGCTGCCGGTCAGACCGGTTGGGAGAGAAGATCACCCGGCTGAAAGACGGTTTCGGAGAGGGATGATGGAAGGTAGCTTCTGAACCGGATATCTGAAGGGCTGTAAAGTCTGTGGAAGTTCCTGGATTCAGGATTTCAGAATGCAGAGGCAGGGCAGGTAGGATGTCCCGGAGTGGTTTCCGTTAAAGAACTTAAGAGATACAGAAAATTGTCTGTAAGATAAGGTGGTACCGCGAGATTTTCGCCCTTTACATTAGTAAAGGGCGTTATTTATATTATAGACAATTAGAAAAGTAAAGGAGAGATAGAATGAGCAAGGAGCTTGCAAAGACTTACGATCCGAAGCAGATCGAAGAGAAGATGTATGAAAAATGGTGTGAGAATAAGTATTTTCACGCAGAAGTAGATAGAAGTAAGAAGCCTTTTACGACGGTGATGCCGCCTCCGAATATCACAGGAAAGCTGCACATGGGTCATGCACTGGATAATACACTGCAGGATATCCTGATCCGTTATAAGAGAATGGAAGGATACAATGCACTGTGGATTCCGGGAACAGACCATGCGGCTATTTCTACCGAGGTCAAGGTTACGAACCAGTTAAAAGAAGAGGGAATTGACAAAAAGGAACTGGGCCGTGAGGGATTCCTTGAGAGAACCTGGCAGTGGAAAGAAGAGTATGCGGGAACGATTGAGAATCAGTTAAAGAAGCTTGGTATTTCCTGTGACTGGGACAGAGAGCGTTTCACCATGGATGAGGGATGTTCCAAAGCAGTAGAAGAAGTATTTATCAGCCTTTATGAAAAAGGTTATATTTATAAAGGATCAAGAATCATCAACTGGTGTCCGAAATGTAAGACTTCGCTGTCTGATGCCGAGGTGGAGCATGAGGATCAGGACGGACATTTCTGGCATATCAAATATCCGATCGTAGGAACAGACCGTTTCCTTGAGATCGCGACAACGCGTCCGGAGACGCTTCTTGGAGATACGGCGATCGCGGTACATCCTGATGACGAGAGATATCAGGATATTATCGGCAAAAACGTGATCCTTCCGCTTGTAAACAGAGAGATCCCGATCGTGGCGGATTACTATGTAGATAAAGAGTTTGGAACCGGTGCAGTAAAGATCACACCGGCTCATGACCCGAATGACTTCGAGGTTGGGCTGAGACATGACCTGCCCCGTATTTGCGTGATGAATGATGACGGCACAATGAATGAGAAGGCAGGCAGATTTGCAGGCATGGACAGATTGGAGGCCAGAAAGGAAATCGTAAAACAGCTGGACGAGGAAGGCTATCTGGTTGAAATCGAGGATATTACCCATGCGGTAGGCTGCCATGAAAGATGCCACGCACCCATCGAACCCATGATTAAACTGCAGTGGTTTGTAAAGATGGACGAGCTGGCAAAGCCTGCCATCAAGGTTTATCAGGATCAGGAGCTGAAATTTGTTCCCGAACGTTTCGGCAAGATTTATATGCACTGGCTGGATAATATCCGCGACTGGTGTATTTCCCGTCAGCTTTGGTGGGGACACAGAATTCCTGCATATTATTGTGCGGACTGTGGTCATATTACAGTAGCGAGGAAAAATCCCGGAAAATGCGAAAAATGCGGCTCCGCAAATATCACACAGGATGAGGATACACTGGATACCTGGTTCAGCTCTGCGCTGTGGCCCTTCTCCACGCTTGGTTGGCCCCATGAAACAGAGGAGCTGAAGCATTTCTATCCCACAAGCGTTTTGGTAACAGGCTATGATATCATTTTCTTCTGGGTTATCAGAATGGTATTCTCCGGCATGGAGCAGATTGGCGAAAGACCGTTTAACGATGTTCTGATTCACGGCTTGATTCGTGACGATCAGGGGAGAAAATTCTCCAAATCTCTGGGCAATGGGATTGACCCTCTGGAGGTTATCGCAAATTACGGCGCTGACCCCCTGCGTCTGATGCTGATTACAGGCAACGCACCCGGTAACGATATGCGTTTCTACTGGGAAAGACTGGATAATTGCAGAAACTTCTGCAACAAGATGTGGAATGCGTCCCGCTTCGTGATGATGAATATGGAGGACGGCGAAGAACCCAAGTTCCTGATGCTGACCTCTGCGGATAAATGGATTCTGTCCAAGGTAAACACGCTGGCGAAGGAAGTACAGGAAAGCCTGAGCAAATATGACCTTGGTCTGGCGGCACAGAAGGTTTATGATTTCATCTGGGATGAATACTGTGACTGGTATATTGAAATGGTGAAGCCTCGCCTGTATAACAAGGAGGACAGCACAAGAGCAGCGGCACTGTGGACGCTGAAGCAGGTTCTGATCAATGCACTGAAGCTGATGCACCCCTTCATGCCCTTCATTACAGAGGAGCTGTTTATGCATATTCAGGATGAGGAAGAAACCATCATGACCTCTCAGTGGCCTGTTTACAAGGAGGAATGGAACTTCAAGGAAAATGAAGCGGAAATCGATGCCATCAAAGAGGCAGTAAGAAATATTCGTAACATTCGTGCGGAAATGAACGTTGCGCCCTCTAAGAAGGTACATGTTTACGTTGTTTCCGAAAACGAAGGTGTTCGGTATATCTTTGAACATTCCAAGGTATTCTTTAAGACACTGGCGCATGCAAGCGAGGTGACCGTGCAGGCGGACAAGGCAGGCATTGGCGAGGATGCGGTTTCTGTTGTGGTTCAGGATGCAACCATCTACATGCCTTTGGCAGAGCTGGTTGATTTCGCGAAGGAAATCGAACGTCTGGAAAAGGAAAAGACCAAACTGGAAAAAGAGGTTGACCGCGTTGTGAAGAAGCTGGCAAATCAGGGCTTCGTTGCAAAGGCACCCGCGCATGTAATTGAAGAAGAAAAGGCGAAGGAAGAAAAATATAAAGCAATGCTGGCACAGGTTGAGGAAAGACTGGCACAGCTGAAAAAATAAGAAAAATAAAATTTGAATCCCCTTGGAGAAATTCCAAGGGGATTTTACGTTAGGGGGTCGGGATAATTTCGAGCCAGTAATTGTCCGGATCGTTGATGAAATAGATGCCCATTTCGGGATTTTCAAAGCAGATGCAGCCCATTTCCTTGTGCTTTGCGTGTGCCGCATCGAAATCCTCCGCCTGAAAAGCAAGATGGAATTCATTTTCGCCAAGGTTGTAGGGCTCCTTGCGGTCGCGCAGCCAAGTCAGCTCCAGTGTGAAATCGGATTTGCCGTCGCCCAGATAAACCAGCTTCCAGCTGCCGTCGGGGGCTTCCTTGCGGCGAACCTCCTTTAGACCAAGTGCGGCTTCATAGAACGCCATGCTTTTTTCCAGATCGAGTACGTTATAATTATAATGATTAAAGGTAAACATACGAATCCTCCTTAGTGGTGATGATGATGGTCGTGGTCATGTCCGCAGCCGCAGTCATGATCGTGGTGATGGTGGTTGTGTCCGCAGCCGCAGTCATGATCGTGGTGATGGTGATGGTCATGCCCACAGCCGCAGTCATCATCATAGTCTTCGGTGATGGACTGCCAGCCGTTTTCGTTGAATACCATACCGACCTTATCCACAATCAGAACCTTCTGTTCCTCGGAGACTGCTTTGTCGATGGCTTCCGTTATCATATCCATCACATCATGGACGGTATAGACAGGGGGCAAAGCACCTGTCAGATTCTGCATTGCCAGCTTTCTGGTCTGGGTAGGCAGGGTGTCGAAGTGGTTTCGTGTTTTTGTGATAAACGCATCAAAGAGGGCTTTCTTTTCCTCTGCGGTTGCGGCAGGAAGCTCCTCCGGGATATCGAAATGGAACAATTCATCGTTCAAATCACCGAAGAAGCATTCGCGGATGAATTCCTCTGTCATGAGAACCTTTTTGGTATCCGCGGAGAAGCCGGCGAAGGAGCCTGCCTTTTGCAGGGCTTCATATTCTTCCTTACCGATGGCATTTGCTTTATCAATGACAGGCTCAACGGTTGCCTCCAGCTGCTCTGTGAGGGTATCCAGATAAGCCGCTTTTTCGGTCAGAGTCAGCTTATCGCTGATGAAATCGCAGACGATATGATACAAATCGGCATAGGCAGCACTGCCCTCTGTGATGTCCGTGAAGGAATAGGTGAGATAGAACAGGAGAATCAGGGAATTGATATCATGCAGGATGCAGGAGAAATATTCCTCAATCTGCTCCAATGCTTCAAAGGTTTCCTTGAGCTCCTCATAGAAATTTGCAAGCTCCTCATCGGAAAGCTTATGCGGCAGAACCATGCGCTTCTGTCCAATCCATTCTGCGAGTTCGGGGAAATATTTGCCGTACAGGGGATTTTCCTGCGGACTGCAAAAGCCCTCGAAGGCTTTCAGGGAAGCATCGATAAAATCCCTGCTTTCGCCTGCAAATGCGGCATCCAGAGAGGCACGGACGGTGTCATAATATTTATCCCTTGTCATATAGAGGGGGATACACTTGAGAAGCTGCCCCATGTAGGTTTTCTGGTCAAGCAGGGTTTCCGCACTTTCCATAAAGGCGTGGCAGTCTGCAAAGAACAGAGACCATTCCACCTGCTTTTGGGATACGCCGTCCTCCTTATATTTGCGCAGGGCAATCTGGTCGCTGACAAGCGTGGAGATGATGTTCCACTGGGAGAAATAGCTGTAGATGGTTTCGTAGATGGAAAGCAGGCGTTTTTTCAGTTCCATGCAGTCCTCCAGTGCAACCATGCGGGATGCGGCATCGCTTTCGAGTAGATCCTCCAGGCGGATGAGGTATGCCTGGATTTCCTCCTTGATTACCTGCACATCGGCAGGGATTTCATAGGGGAGGGCGGTTACGCCTTTTTCGGCATCCTCCATGGCACTCATGAGCAGCAGCAGCAGAGAGCCGACTGCCTGCTGATAGATATAATCCGCAGAGAGATTTCTTATTTTTTCTTCTAATGCAATATTGGACATAAGAAGTTCTCCTTTCTCAGTTTCAAATTTTCGTATCTTTTATTATAAAGGAAAAATAGCGAAAGTACAAGCAGAAGGGGAAGGGCACGGGGAAACGGGCAAAATAAAAACAGAGAGAGCAATTCCGAAGAAAAGTCCTCCCTGCTTTTTTTATTTTAAGAAAAAGATATTACAAAGCTACTGTGATTACAGTTCCCATTTTGCGCCCATCAGCTTGATGAATTCTCTTGTGATTGCGGAATCGCCGGGCCATGCGGGAGCAGTTACCAGATTGCCGTCTACAACAGCCTCGGAAGCATCAACAGCTACATATTCGCCGCCTGCCAGAGTGATATCGGGGCCAACTGCGGGATATGCGGTTGCCTTTTTGCCTTTCAGCACATTGGCAGCGGTCAGAATCTGAGGACCGTGGCAGATTGCAGCAACGGGCTTATTTGCTGCAAAGAATTCCTGTACGATTTCGATGACTCTGGGGGTCAGTCTCAGATATTCGGGAGAACGACCGCCTGTGATAAACAGACCTGCATAATCGGCTGTATTTACTGCATCAAAATCTGCTGTCAGAGCAAAGTTATGACCTCTCTTTTCGGAGTATGTCTGTTCGCCTTCAAAGTCGTGAATTGCTGTACGGATAATATCGCCTGCTTTTTTATCGGGGCATACAACATCTACCTGATAGCCCAACATTTCCATTGCCTGGAAGGGTACCATTGTTTCATAATCTTCTGTGAAATCGCCTGCTAACATCAATACTTTCTTTGCCATAAGAATTCCTCCTTTAAAGAAAAAGCGTGACAGTTTTTGAGAAAAAACTGCATTTTTATGTAATAAAAATGTTTTCTTTTTTATTTAAGTCTTATTATAGACCTGTTGGGACAAATTGACAAGGGGGTGGGCAAAAAAAATCCATACAAAATAACTAGCGTTAAAATTGTTGAATATGAATGAAAAAAAGAGTAAAATAGGAGCGGACGGAGGTGAAAAAAATGAAAAAACAACAGGCAATTTTGTTTGATTTGGATGGGACGCTGCTGAACACACTGGATGACCTAACAAGCAGTGTGAATGTGACCTTACAGGCGCACGGCTTTCCTTTGCGGAGGAAAGAAGAAATCCGAAAATTTCTTGGAAATGGGAGTGAGTTTCTGATGCGGTCGGCTTTGCCTGAGGGGACGAAGGAGGCGGTTTTTGCGGCTTGTCTGGCGGAATATCAGGCATATTATAAGGCACACATGGCGGACAAAACCGCGCCCTACGAGGGGATTTTGCCTTTGCTGAAAAGGCTGAAGGAAAGTGGTCTGCGCCTTGGTGTGGTATCGAATAAATTTGATACGGCGGTGAAGGGGCTTTGCGAAAGATATTTCCCCGGCTGCATTGATGCGGCGGCAGGAGAGAGAGAAGTCGAGGGGATTCGGCGCAAGCCTGCACCCGATATGGTCTTTACGGCGGCGGAGCGGCTTGGCGTGAAAAGAGAGGACTGCCTATACATCGGGGATTCCGAGGTGGATTTACAGACGGCAAAAAACGCAGGAATGGACTGCATCAGCGTTTGCTGGGGGTTTCGGGATGCGGAATTTCTGAAGCAGGCGGGTGCGACA
>OFPS01002421.1_pt1 | contig 10843 bp, 7 predicted proteins | sample 1542111 | NCBI WGS metagenome assembly OFPS01 (sample SAMN04209233, study PRJEB22552) | human gut metagenome | biome: gut; material: feces | host: Homo sapiens | place: USA: Oklahoma | reverse complement strand
CAACTTTTGAATCTATGGATCGCCGCATGCCGAAAATCGAGGCATGCCTGAAGGCCAACGGCCTGGAGTCTCTGGACGCTTGCAACGAGATGCTCCTCGCTAAGGGCATCGACTGCGACAAGATCGTGCGCGGCGTGCAGCCCATCTGCTTTGATAACGCTGTCTGGGCATACACCCTGGGCACCGCCATCGCCGTCAAGCGCGGCCTGACCGACGCTGCCGAGTGCGCTGCTGCCATCGGCGAAGGTCTGGAAGCATTCACCATCCCCGGCTCTGTTGCTGAGCAGCGTCAGGTCGGTCTGGGCCACGGCAACCTGGGCGCTCGTCTGCTGAGCGAGGACACCACCTGCTTCGCTTTCCTGGCAGGCCACGAGTCCTTTGCTGCTGCTGAGGGTGCTATCGGCATCGCCCGCACCGCAAACAAGGTCCGCAAGACCCCCCTGCGCGTCATCCTGAACGGCCTGGGCAAGGACGCAGCTTACATCATTTCCCGTATCAACGGCTTCACCTATGTGCAGACCGAGTACGATATCCCCACCCAGACCCTGACTGTGGTCAAGGAGATCCCCTTCTCCGAGGGTGAGCGTGCAGCCGTTAAGTGCTACGGCGCTAACGACGTTATGGAAGGCGTTGCCATCATGAAGAAGGAGGACGTGCAGTGCTCCATCACCGGTAACTCCACCAACCCCGTCCGCTTCCAGCATCTGGTTGCCGGCACCTACAAGAAGTGGGCTATCGAGAACGGCAAGAAGTACTTCTCCGTCGCTTCCGGCGGCGGCACCGGCCGTACCCTGCACCCCGATAACGTGGCTGCAGGCCCCGCAAGCTACGGCCTGACCGACTCTCTGGGCCGCGTGCACGGTGATGCTCAGTTCGCAGGCTCCTCTTCTGTGCCCGCACACGTTGAGATGATGGGTCTGATCGGCATGGGCAACAACCCCATGGTCGGCGCCACCGTTGCCTGCGCTGTTGCTGCAGCTCAGGCCAACGCCTAAGTCTTTCCTAAGTTTCAGCGAGGGGGAGCTGCTTTCCGAATGAGCAGCTTCCCCTTTTTTGCTGATAGATATCCGAACACAAGCAACCCAAAACAAGAAGGATGAAACAATGAAAAAGAATCAGATCCGCAAGAGCGTGGCTGCGCTGGCCATGGCGGCTGTTGTAAGCGTCAGCCTGTTGGGCTACGGCTGCGGCAGCAAGTCTGCCTCCTCCACCGCAGGCGTGTCCGGCGAGTTCACCGGTACAGCCAAGGGCATGGGCGGCGATGTTACCGTCACCCTGACCCTGACCGACGGCAAGATCACCGGCTGCACCGCCGAGGGCAAGGACGAGACCCCCGGCATCGGCACCATGGCTCTGGAGCAGTTGCCCGGCGCGATTGCCGAGAGCGGCAGCATTGCCGTGGACGGCGTGGCCACCGCAACCATCACTTCCGACGCCATCAAGGAGGCTGCTGCTGCCGCTCTGGTCGCAGCCGGCCTGAACGCTGATGACTACAAGACCGAGGTCAAGGCCGAGGAAAACAAGGCCGAGGACTCCACCATTGACGCAGACATTGCCATCGTGGGTGCAGGCGGTGCAGGTATGACTGCTGCCATCACGGCTGCTGCCGAGGGCAAGAACGTGGTCATTCTGGAGAGCCAGCCCATGGTGGGCGGCAACTCCGTGCGCGCTACCGGCGGCATGAACGCCGGCAAGACCGTGTATCAGGATGAGAACGAGTTCGGCGAGTCCGCAGGCGTGGAAAAGACCCTGAAGACCGCTGCTGAAAAGTATGCCGACAACGCTACCATCACCGCTCTGGCAAAGACCGTCTCCGAGCAGTGGGCTGCTTATCAGGCAGCCCCCAAGGGCTACTTCGACTCTGTGGAGCTGATGGAGCTGGACACCATGATCGGCGGCAAGGGCATCAACGACCCCGCTCTGGTGGAGACTCTGTGCTCCAACAGCGCTGACGCCATCGACTGGCTGGACGAGCACGGCATCACTCTGCACAGCGTTTCCAGCTTCGGCGGCGCATCCGTCAAGCGTATCCATCGCCCCGTGGATGCTGAGGGCAAGACCCTTTCTGTGGGCTCTTACATGATCCCCCTGCTGCAGGAGAACTGCGACAAGGCCGGCGTGCAGACCCTGCTGAACACCACCGCTACCGAGCTGCTGACCGATGCAAACGGCGCTGTTGTGGGCGTGAAGGCTACCGGTTCCACCGGCGAGACCATCACCGTGAATGCCAAGGCTGTGGTGCTGACCACCGGCGGCTTCGGCGCAAATCTGGACATGGTCACCGAGTACAAGCCCGAGCTGAAGGGCTTTATGACCACCAATGCCGCAGGCGCACAGGGTCAGGGCATTGAGATGGCTACCGCTGTGGGCGCTGACACTGTGGACATGGATCAGATCCAGATCCACCCCACCGTGGAGGCTAACACCGCTGCTCTGATCACCGAGGGTCTGCGCGGCGACGGCGCTGTGCTGATCAACGCCGAGGGCAAGCGCTTCATCGATGAAGTGGGCACCCGTGACGTGGTTTCTGCTGCCGAGATCGCTCAGACCGGCAGCTACAGCTGGCTGGTGGTGGATCAGGCTATGGTCGATGCCTCCAGCGTCATTCAGGGCTACATCAAGAAGGGCTACACCGTGACCGGCCAGACCTACGAGGAACTGGCAAAGGCTATGGGCGTGGACGAGGCTGCTTTTGCCGAGACCATGAAGACTTGGAACGGCTACGTTGCCGCCAAGAACGACCCCGACTTTGGCCGTACCAGCTTTGCAAAGGCTCTGGATAACGCTCCCTACTACGCCATCAAGGTTACCGCAGGTGTGCACCACACCATGGGCGGCCTGAAGATCAACACCAACACCGAGGTGCTGAAGGCTGACGGCTCTGTGATCCCCGGCCTGTTCGCAGCAGGTGAGGTGACCGGCGGCGTGCACGGTGCAAACCGTCTGGGCGGCAACGCTGTGGCCGACTTTACCGTCTTTGGCCGCATTGCCGGTGCAGCTGCCAGCAAGTACGCTGCATGAGCATAAAGCCAAAAAACTCTGACACCGCCGCCCCCAAGGGCAGCGCGTGGAAGAAAAATGTGATCTTTGCACTGGTGGTGCTGGCACTGGCCGCAGGTATTTTTCTTGCGGTGCGGGCGCAGCACCCCGCCAAGGGCAGCGGCTTACAGGCCGTTGTGGATTTCGGTGACGGCGTTACCGAGACCCTGCCCCTTGCGCAGGATCACGATTACCTGTACGAGGTAGGGGACTACATCGTGCATCTGCAGGTGAAGGATGGTGCCATCGCGTTTTTGGACAGTCAGTGCCCGGACCATGTCTGTGAGCAATTCGGCTGGCTGGACAAGGACGGCGCATGGGCCGCCTGTGTGCCCGCAGGGGTGTATGTGGTGGTAGAGCCCATCACAGACGCAGGGTAAAAAAGAATAAATCAGCCGGGCCTTCGGGTCCGGCTGATTTTCTTTTTGAGGAAAAAACGGCAAAAGAACCCTCTCAGGCATCGCTGTGCGATGCCAGCTCCCCCGAAGGGGGAGCTTTTTAGCGTGAGCCGATAGTTGCAGAGAATCTCCCCCATCTGAGATTCTGAAAAGCCTGCGGGCTTTTCAGAACCCTTTTTCACAGGAAGGAGAGCAGAGGAGAGGCAGTTTGAATCGTATTATATAAAGATATGCAACTGCTCAGCGGCGCACAAAGAAGGACGTTCTTTGTAAAAAAAGTCTGAAACTTTGTGGAAATGCCGTGAAACGAAAATTGGACGCTTGTTTATCGGGGCAAAATGCGATACACTACAAATAAGAGCTTCTGACGGGTGCTTTTGCAAAAAGCACATTGTCATAAAAGAACCTAGGAGGAACGGCAAGAATGATCTGGAACAAGTCTAAACAGCCCGCCGACCCGCAGCAGGACGCAGCGGCTGCACCCAAAAAAGGCGGTGCGGCAGCCTTTGCCCAAAAGAACTGGAAGTGGCTGGTGCCGGTGGCCATCGTGGTGCTGGCAGGCGGCTGGTGGCTGCTGAAGCCCAAGGGTGCAAAGCCCGCCAACGTGGATACTTCCTATACAGAAGCAGTGCCGGAGACCCGGGATGTCTCCAACACGCTCAGCGGCACTGGCACGCTGAAGCCTGCCAATACTTACAGCGTCAAATCGCTGGTGCCCGGCAAGGTGCTGACCGGCGGCTTTGAGGAGGGCGATATCGTGGAGGAGGGCACTGTGCTCTACACGGTGGATTCCTCCGATGCCACCACCAAGGTGGAGCAGGCTGCCATCACCCTGCAGCAGGCGCAGCGCAGCTACGACAAGACCGCCGACCATCAGTATGTGCGTGCCGAGGTGGCGGGCGTCGTCAGCAGCCTGAAGGTGAACAAGGGCGATGAGGTAAAGAGCGGTCAGGAAGTGGCCGTGGTGCGGGACAGCTCCAAGATGAATCTGGTGCTGGAGTTCCCGGCTGCGGATGCTGCTAACTTCTCGGTAGGGCAGACCGCCCAGGTGACGCTGGACGGTACTTTTGAGGTGCTGCCCGGCACTATTACCGCTGTGACCGGCACCGATGCCCTGAGCACGGGCAACCTGCTCACCCGCACTGTGACCCTCTCGGTGTCCAATGCGGGTGGTCTGACCACGGCACAGGCTGCAACGGCTACTATCAACGGGGTGAGCTCCATTGCAGCAGCCAACTTCCAGTATCAGGCCGAGCGTACCCTGACTGCGCTGGCTTCCGGTACCGTCACCGCCATCAATGTGCGGGAGGGCGGCAGCGTGAACAAGGACGATATCATCCTGACCCTCAGCGGTGAGGAACTGACAGAGTCCATCCAGTCTGCCTCCGAGACCCTGCGCGGCGCGGAACTGTCCATGCAAAATATGCAGGACGCCATGGATAACTACACCATCACCTCGCCCATCAGCGGCACCATCATCGAGAAAAATGCCAAGGTGGGCGATGCCCTGAGCACCGGCAGCGACCTGTGCACCATCTACGACCTGAGTTATCTGGAAATGACCATCAACGTGGACGAGCTGCAGGTCAGCAGCCTGAAAGTGGGGCAGTCCGTACAGGTAACCGCAGACGCCGTGAAGGATAAGACCTACGAGGGCGTGGTCACCCGTGTGTCCATGAAGGGCGACACCAGCGGCGGCACCACCACCTACCCGGTGACCGTGCGCATCGACGAGACCGATGGTCTGCGCCCGGGCATGAATGCCAACGCCGAGATCGTGGTGGCACAGGCCAAAAATGCGCTCACCGTGCCCAACGCAGCTATCGTGCGCGGCGGTTATGTGCTGGTGCGGCAGGACTCGCCCAGCGCCGTGAACGCCGATGCCTCCATGAGCGCACCGGAGGGCTATGTGTACGTCAAGGTCAAGACCGGTGTCAGCGATGACAACTATACACAGGTGACCAGCGGCCTGTCTGAGAGCGATACCATCGCCTACGACCCCAGCTCTGTGAGCAGCGACAGCTACTACGACTACGGCTCTGGCGGCTATGACGATATGGACGGCGAAGTGATCGGCGGCGCCGGAAACGCCGCAGACCTCACTGAGGGCGGCGAGGAGACGCTGCCGGAGGAGACCGAAAACGGTGAAGCCCCCGCAGCGGACGCTGAAGAGCCTGCAGAGGGCATCGACCCCGCCGAGGCCGGCGCGGTCGTGGTGGATTGACGCAGGAGGGATGAATGAGCGCTCTGATCGAGTTTGATGCGGTGTGCAAATATTACCAGATGGGCGATACCACGGTAAAGGCTGCCGACCACATCACTATGAAAATCGAAAAAGGCGAGTTCGTGGCCATCGTGGGCCAGTCCGGCTCGGGCAAATCCACCTGTATGAACATCATCGGCTGTCTGGATGTGCCCACCCACGGTACCTACCGGCTCAACGGCCGGGACGTGGGCAAGATGAACCGCAACGAGCTGGCCGCCATCCGTAATGAAATGCTGGGCTTTATCTTCCAGCAATACAATCTGCTGCCCAAGCTGAACCTGATGGAAAACGTGGAGGTGCCGCTGGTGTATGCGGGCATCTCCCGCGCCGACCGCCACATCCGCGCCCGGGAGGTGCTGGAGCAGGTGGGGCTTGGCGACAAGCTGAAAAACCGCCCCAACCAGCTTTCCGGCGGCCAGCAGCAGCGTGTGTCCATTGCGCGGGCACTGGTGCGCAACCCGCCGGTGATCCTGGCCGACGAGCCCACCGGTGCACTGGACTCCCACACCGGCCGCGAGGTGCTGGGGCTTTTGCAGCAACTGCACAAGCAGGGACATACCGTGGTGCTGATCACCCACGACAACTCCATTGCCGTGCAGGCCGACCGCATCATCCGGCTGGAGGACGGTCAGGTGGTGTATGACGGCGACTCCCACGCACCGGAGGCCATGGTGCAGCCTACTTTGCTGCCCGAAACGCCGGAAAAGGAGGAACAGGCATGATCTTTGAAACCTTCCGGCAGGCCATCCAGAACGTGTGGAGCAACAAGCTGCGCACCTTTCTGACCATGCTGGGCATCATCATCGGCGTGATGGCGGTCATCGTCATTGTGGGTCTGGGCAACGGCATGACCAAGAGCATGCGGGACAGCTTTTCCGCACTGGGCACCAACACCCTCAGCATTCAGGTGTGGGGCTACGGCTCCCGTACCGTGCCGGTGGAGGAGATGTACGATATATGCCAGCGGCATTCCGACCTGATCAAGGCGGTGTCGCCCCAGATCGAGTTCAGCGGCAATGCCAGAGGTACGCTGAAGATTGGTACCACCAGCTACCGCTGGTCCAACATGAGCGGTGTGGACGAAAACTTTACCGAAATGAAGAATTACCAGATCGTTCAGGGGCGCGGCCTGCAGTACATGGATATGCAGGACAACAAGCAGGTCTGCGTCATCGGCGATTACCTCAACCGCGTAGCCTTTGGCGGCAACGGTGTGGGGCAGACGCTCAAGATCGGTGCCAACAAGTTCCGCGTCGTAGGTGTGCTGTCTGCCAAAGTCAGCGACCCCACTATGCAGCAGGGCAGCGATGACGACTGCGTTTACCTGCCCTACACCACCGTGATGCGGCTTTCCAGCCAGAGCGCGGTGAATAACTACACGGCTGTGATGACGGACGAAAACTTTGCCAACGAGGCCAAAACCACGATGGAAGAGGAGCTGCAGAAGATCCTCAAGACCGAAAACGGCTACTATGTGTACAGCGCCAGCGAGTGGCTGGAGGAAATGAACAAGATGATCAACATGGTCATCGTGATACTTACCGGCATTGCCAGTATCTCGCTGCTGGTGGGCGGCATCGGCATTATGAACATCATGCTGGTGTCTGTGACCGAGCGCACCCGTGAGATCGGCATCCGCAAGGCGCTGGGAGCAAAGGAGCGCACCATTCTGGCGCAGTTTGTGGTGGAAGCAGCCACCACCTCCGCGCTGGGCGGCGTTTTAGGCATTGCGCTGGGCTATGCGGTGTCCATGGCGGCAAACAAGGTGCTGCCCATGTTCATGACCGATACCACCGTTACGGTAAGCCCCTCCTTCAACTCCATTGTGGTGGCCTTTGGCATCTCGGTGGGCATCGGCGTGCTGTTCGGCTACCTGCCGGCGCGGCGCGCAGCCCGGCTGAACCCCATTGAAGCATTGCGCTACGATTGATCGCGGCGGCGTTATAAACAAAGAACAAGAGGTACGACCAATGAAAAAACGGATTCTCGCATTTCTGCTGGCGGTCAGCATTGCGGTGTCGGTGCTGGTGCTGCCGGTCTCGGCGGCCAGCATCAACAACACGGCCCTGCAGACGGCTATTACTCTGGGCGCTGTGCCCACCGGTCAGGAACTGAGCGCCAACATTACCCGCGGCGCTTTTGCCAAAATGCTGGTGTCCTTTTCCACCTACCGGGAGAGCGTAGGCGCGCAGGGCACGGTGGGCACCCTGTACCGGGATGTGCCCGGCAGCTCCCAGTGGGCACCCTACATCCGCATTGCAGTGCAGCAGGGCTGGATGAACGGTTACACCGACGGCTCCTTCCGCCCGGACAACACCGTCACGCTGGAGGAAGCCTGTGCAGCGGTGCTGAAGCTGCTGAGCTATAAGACTACCGACCTGACCGGCTCCTTCCCACAGGCACAGCTGAACAAGGCACAGCAGATTGGTCTGCGGGATCAGCTGACCTGCACGCAGGGACAGGCCATGACCTACGAGCAGAGCACCCTGCTGCTGTACAACGCCCTGCGCGCCAACACCGCCAGCGGCAGCGCCTACGGCAGTTCGCTGGGCTTTACGGTGTCCAACGGTCAGGTGGATACCTCTTCGGTGCTGCTCAAGAGCCGCAAGGGTCCCTTTGTAGCAGAAGAGGGCACCCAGCTGCCCTTTACGCCGGTGAGCGTCTACCGCAACGATAAGGCCTCTGCTTCGGCAGAGCTGAACAAGTACGACGTGTACTATTACAGCGAGAGCCTGCAGACGGTGTGGATCTACACCCGCCGCGCCGCAGGCCGCATCACGGCAGTATCGCCCAGCGCCAGCGCGCCTACCGCGCTGACCGTGGCGGGCAGCAATTACACGCTGGGCAGCTCTGCCGTGGCATCCAAGATCTCCTCCCTGAACGGCGGCGGCGTGGGCGAAGTGGTCACCCTGCTGCTGGGCATGGACAACGAGGTAGCCGATGTGATCACCGGCGAGGAAGCCGACAGCGTGTTCTACGGCGTGGTGCAGACTGCCACCCGCAGTCTTGTGGAGGATAACGGCGCAGACGTGCTGCAAAAGATCTCGGTGATGTGCACCGACGGCATCACCCGCACTGTGAATATCGACAAAAGCCTGAACTACCCCACCGGCTGGCTGGTGGAGATCAGCGTGACCCCCGAAGGGGAGCAGGTGACTGCCATCGAGTCCAAATCGGTCAGCGGCACCATCAACGACACCGCCACCGCGCTGGGGGACTATGCTCTGGCCGATGACGTACAAATCTTGGAAACGACATCGGAGGGGTTGGCTGGGACGGTTCGTCCCAGCCGAATAGCGGGGACAAAGCTGAACGCACTGGCCGTGCGCTACTATACGCTGAATGAGCAGGGACAAATCGACCGCCTGATCCTGAACGATGTCACCGGCGATCTGTGGAAATACGGCGTGCTGGACGATGTGAAGAATCTGGCCTTCAACGCCAGTTCCATTCTGGGCACCCTGACCGGCAGCGGCTCCTCCGGCTCGGGGGATAGCTCTTCCGGGGACAGTTCTTCCGGCTCCGGCAGCGGTTCCACCGGGGACGGCTCTTCCGGTTCCGGCTCTACCGGCGGCACCACCAACACCACCACCGTGGTGGACGATCTGCGCAGTGTGCTGGTGCCCACCACCAGCGAGATCCTGTGGGGCGTGATCGACGGCTCGTTGCTGAGCACGGTCTGGAACCGCATCACCAGCAGTTCCGGCTCACTGCTGAGCATCGGCCTCAAGCAGCTGGCCAACATTACCGGCCAGCCCATGAGCACCATCCTCAACTTTGTGGGCGGCGGCGCTACCTACATCTGCTACGTCAACGGCAGTCAGGCCAGCTTTTCCACCTCCATCAAGTATCCGGTGCTGGCGGGCGGTTTGGCAGTGCGGCAAAACGTGAACGGCACTGTAAAGGCCATGATCCAGCTGATGCCCATGAAGATCGACAAGGTGGGTGCAGCCTCGGTGATAAGCAACGGCATCCGCTACGAGACGGCTGACGATATGCAGGTGTACCTGTGGTACAAGGGGCAGTATTACGCCACCAAGCTCTCTGAGGTGAACTCTGAGGGCTACTACCTGACCGGCTGGTACGATAACTTTGGCTGCGCAGCAGGCAAGCGCGTGCGGGTGATCGTGGCAGTCAAAAAGGACTGATGGACTACTATGACCCCCGGCGCAGGGCGCTGCGGGCGGTACGGCAGCTGCTCTACCCGCGCGAGTGCCCTTTCTGCGGCCGGGTGCTGGGGGATGTACGAGATTGCCCGGACTGTGCAGTGCAGCTGGAAACGCTGCGTCGCAAGCCGGGCATCCGGCTGGACCCGGCGCAGCACTATATCAGCAATCTGGCCGGTGCGGCTGCGCCCTACCGTTACAGCGGCTGTGTGCGGCGCGGCATCCTGAACGCAAAGTATCAGGGCAAGCCGTGGCGGGCTGTGGAGATGGGCAACCGTCTGGTACAGCTGGCCTTTGGCGGTGAACTGACCGTGCAGTACGGCGAGCTGCTTCCGCAGCCGGTGCCGTGGGCGGCCATCGGGTACGACCTGATCGTACCGGTGCCGGCCTCCGGTAAAAGGCGCGGCTACAATGTGCCGGAATTGATGGCGCTGCCGCTGGCCAAGGCTATGGAGGTGCCGTTGGCACCGCAGGCACTGGAGCGCACCCGCGCCAAACGGCATCAGGCCGGTCTGCCGCTGGAACAGCGCATAGCCAACGTGGCAGGTGCTTTCCGGGCGGCACAGCCGCAGCAGCTGGAGGGCAAGCGCATCCTGTTGGTGGATGACGTCATCACCACCGGCACAACAGCTGCCGCCTGCGCGCAGGCACTGCTTCACGCCGGGGCAGACAGCGTGTTCGCGCTGGCCTTTGCTACGGTGGAGTTTGGCGCACCGCCGGACGACACCACCCCCATCCATGAGGACGATGAGGAAGATGTGTATCGCGATTTTTGAAAATAACGCTCTTTCGCGCATCCTTTTGGCGGGCAAAAGCCGGGACAGTAAAATGTAAAAACTACACCAGAAATTTGGAAAAAGCGCTTGACAAAACGGACAAAGTCGGGTATACTAATCAAGCTGTGAGCGGCAAACGCAAACAGATATCCGGGTGTAGCGCAGTTTTGGTAGCGCGCTTGAATGGGGTTCAAGAGG
>OFPS01002412.1_pt1 | contig 10872 bp, 11 predicted proteins | sample 1542111 | NCBI WGS metagenome assembly OFPS01 (sample SAMN04209233, study PRJEB22552) | human gut metagenome | biome: gut; material: feces | host: Homo sapiens | place: USA: Oklahoma | reverse complement strand
GAACGAGTTCCTGACTGATGCGACTTTTACCGGCTCGCAGGGACCGTTCTGGTGGTTGCCGTTACCAATTCTCCAAAACACAATTTTAGTCGCTGTAAATCAGTCATTTATAAATTCTTGTCTCGTGATACAAAATCAGCGAGGGACAAAAACGGGACAAAACCACGGAAAAATAAAGTCAAGAACACTTTGCCCGAAATATCCCTTGTGGAATACCTATGTTTCGTTTGCAAAGGTACAAATTTGTCCCTTGAAAAACGAGGGGAAATCCCTATTTCTCTCATTCACAACACATTTTCCTACCATTGTACCCCAAATGTGGTTATTGCAAACGGTTTTGACCTCAAACGGCTTGGTTTGCGAAAATTGGGTGTTAAATTTTGTTTTGCACTCTGTTGGACATTTTCAAAAACGAGAACTGGCAATAGAACCAAAGATTTGCCACCCTTATTGTCCAATCCTTGGTTTTGTGAATGTTTGAACGATAGACATTTGAAGAAGCTGAATTTCAAGTAAGTGTCCGACCAATCTACCACATTGCAGCATGGCAAAATAGAACCAAAGAATTGAAAATCAGCACTTTTAATAAACCATAACGGCTGCTTGAATATCATTGGCAACAATATACCTTTGCAGCCGAAATCGATAACGAAATAAACAAAATATCAGATTTATGACAGAAAAGAACGCATTAAAGATGAACCTCGACCATGAGCGCAAGATAGTGGAGCTTCAGTCGAGAGTGAACAAGTTGGAGAACCTTTGCTATATGACAAAGGAAGTGTTGAACCTTGAAGAGGCTTCCGCCTTTCTCGGCATTGCCAAGAGCACGCTCTACAAGATGACGCATCTTAACCAGTTGCCGTACTTCAAGCCTGCTGGCAAGCTCATCTTCTTTGAGAAGAAAGCCTTGCTTGACTGGGTACGAGGAGCAAGAGCCATGTCGGAGGAGGAGATAAGACTGGAGGCTGCAAACCGTCTGAATGAAATGAACAATAGACCATAGCATCATGACGAAAGATGAACTTGTAAACAGTCTGCAAAAACGTGACCCTCTGTTGGCTAATGCGGTCAGCAATATGGTAGACTACATTTCCGACCGCTTTCCTGCTGCTTACCCAAGCAAGGAACAGACGGAATCCGTCAACGCTTACCTGCATTCTGTATTTGCCGACGGTGATGGAACCATGTCGGAAAGAAACTGTGAGCATCGAAGAATAGCATCACAGAAAATTACCATCAATGCCATACAAGTGCTTGACAGTCCCCAACTTGACCGACTGCAACGTGTGCTTGACCATATCGCATACGACAAGGAGTATTATATGCCAGAGAGAGGCTTCGGCATGAGGCGATAGTTTCTCTTTTGACGGCAGAGAGTTTTCCGCATAACAGCAAGAAAAGATTCACACAACAAAAATAAACAACGATGAACAGTAATATTTTCAACAGCATTATCCTGAGTAATGAACAAGTAAACTATCTGATGGGTGGCACGGCTGGCATCAATCGCCTTTCATGCCTTTATCAACTCATTCAGATGGTGACACGACAGATTGAAACCTCGAATGAGGTTGGGGAATCCACAACAGAATTGTGGGAAGTGAACATGTCAGAGGTGGCTCTATCCAAACTATGGAAGTGTGACAGAAAAACCGTCTCCAAGATGCTTGACCACATGAACAAATTGGGCATCCTTTCTTCTGTACAGACAAGACGAGGAAGTGTTCACACATTGCTCTGCATTTCAGCATGGATTGTTGACGGCAAGAAATATGTCAATCCTCACTATGTTCCCATCAACCAAAGAGACTGTTCCGGCAAGTCTAATACTATGACTTCCACAACCGCCTTTCCCAACAAAGAAGATCCACCCTTCAAAAATGGCGGTACTTCTCCAACACAACTTGCCAACAGTTCCTTTTCTTCCCTAACTTCAGGAAATGGTGATAATGGCGAGGAGGAAGATGTTCCACCGCCAAGCGTCTCTGACATGGAACTGGAGGCAGAAGCCAGAAGGCAATTCTTCAAGGAACAGATGGAAGCGGAGGATGCCCCACAATTGCTGTTGCTTGGGTAATTTGAGAACCGTAATACAACAAGTCTGTGAACTGGTGCAACCACAGTGCGTAGCGTGCTTGTGCGTAAACTCTGATAGCAGTGCTATGCAAGAAATACCAATGTCATACAAACGCACTTCGTTTGTCCGAATGCCAATGGACTTCTTGAACGCTCGCAAGCTCGCATTGGGTTGCACACTTTTATAGAAGCAATACTTGGTATGAATAAGAAAAATATAGAAAAGGAAGCACCAAAATACACGAGCCGCCTGATAGTAAGGCTTACGCCACAGCTTCATAAGGAGATAGCGGAATATGCAGCCCTTTGCGGACTGACCACAAGCGCATACGCACGCAAGCGGTTGGAGGGCAAATATCCCAAACAACGCTTGACTGACAAAGAAATGGAGGCTTTGAACAGCCTTTCGGATGCCAGGGGCGATATACAGAAATTGTTTGGCTTTCTCAAAGGTCGTTCGCTAACGGAACGTGAGAACATTCTACGTAGCGAATTCTTTATGAAACGATGGAGAACAAGTGCAGAGGTTATCTTGAACCGCATGATTGAGATAGAGAAATACTTAACCCAATAGAACATACGACATATATGATAGCAAAAGCAAAGGTAATAAGTCATGGCGCAAATGCCATACGTTACTCAGTAGATAAGGACAAGGCAGAGATTGTTAAGACCAATCTTTTGCCCGATGATATTTCCCCAACGGCAATATGGGCGAGAATGCTTGCCTTGCAGAAGAAGTTTGAAGGCAAATTGAACCGTTATCATCCGCTCAAACGGAACATGATACGTATCGAGGTTTCCCCAACCTCGGAGGAAACGCAAGGTTGGACGATGGAGGGCTGGGAGAGGTTGGCGGATGACTTTATCCGTGAGTTTGATGCTGTTGACCTTTCAGCCAAGTCGAAGCGCAAGAGTGCAAAGGCAACCAACCTCAAAGACAGCCAATATGTAGTTGCGCTTCATCGTGACAGCAAGAGTGGCATTATGCACCTCCACATTGATGCGAACCGCATAGACATAAGGGGCAACGTGAATGATGCTCATTATATCTATGAGAGAGCGATGGCTGCTGCCGCCAAGGTTGGGCAACAGCGTGGATGGAAAGATGCACAAGAGGTGAGCCGCCAAAATAAGGACGCGATAACCAATGATTGTCTTTCCGTTTTGACTAAGATGCCGTACTTTGATTGGGGACTATACACAAAATGCCTCACGCAAATGGGATATGATGTCAAACTGCAATCCGACAATAAAGGACAAGTGCGTGGCTATGCCATCAAGCGTGGTAACTCCATTTATAAGTCCTCGGAACTTGGCAAAGGTCGTTGTCTGATGCCCTCAAAGATTGAAGGCACTTGGGCAAAACTACATCATCAAGAATTGGAGAAACCAGTTTCAACTCCAACAAAGAAGACCCAACAACCAAAGATTATGACTGTACCCAAACCCATGCCTACTGCGGACAACACTCCAAAGATACGTCACTTCGACTTTTATACGGACGAGTTTCATCATTATCCTGTTGATATTCCTCAGAATTGTCTGGATGTCATCGATAAGAATATAGCTTTGGATGCCGACAATGTGTTTGCCAGGATTGGTGATGTGCAGAAGACCGCCATTCTTCTCTTTGCTGAATACATTGATGCTGCCACAACCATTGCCGCCCAGTCTGGCGGTGGCGGAGGTGGTGCTACCTCAGGTTGGGGACGTGACAAGGACGAGGATGAACTGTCTTGGGCGTATCGCTGCGCTATGATGGCTAATCGACTGTGCAGACCTCGCAAGAAGCAAGGGTATGGCAGATAACCGAATGTTCAACCAACAACATTGAAACTATGCCAATAGGTAAAAGCAAAATATCGGATATAGATTTCGGATCTTTCGAGAACTCGATTGACAAGAATATCGAAACGGACAAGGCTTCGGACAAGTTTGACCAACAGCTTCAAGCCTATAAGGATGCTGGCAATAGTTTGACTTCGGCAAAATCAGAACTTGAAACGGCAGCATCTTCTTTAAAGGAAGCAAAGGACAACTTGAATAAAGCCTCCGATAAAGCGGACGCTGTTACAAAAGCCATTGATAGCTTTATTGCCAAAGTGAGAGATATAAAATTCAAGGCTAAGGTTGATGATGCCGACATTGAGAAACTGACAGATGACAGAAAGAAACTCATTGGTGATGAGTCCAAACTTCTTGAAGACCACCGAAAGGCGAATAAGGAAATCCTCACTCGCCATTTCTATGATATGTCTAATATGATGTCAAGAAATGAAGGAGTTTGGTTGTCGAATGGTTGGGTAAAGACTTTGCTTTGGATATTCTTGCCTTGTTTCCTTTACACTGTCATTTCGATTGTCTATTTTGTTGCATCATACATAGAAAAATAAGTGGAGGATGGGGTGATTTGAAATCACCTCATCCTTTTGCCGTTTATAACCAATGCTTATTTTCCTTCCCTATTTTCCAAGAGACTTGAACATCTTGGTGATGCACTTTTTCTTCTGCTCCATGTTCGGGTGAACATAGAGGTTGAGAGTTGTAGTGATGTTGGCATGACCAAGCAATACACTTACGGTCTTGTAGTCGCAGTTGCTCTCAATGCAACGAGTGGCAAAGCTGTGGCGCAGTCCATGATATTTCAGACGTGGAATGTCAAGACGCTTCATCAACCGATGATAGTAGTTGCGGTAAGTCCGTGGCTCTGTCGGTTTCTCCTCATTGGTCAGCACATAGAAATCATCGTTTACCACCTTTTTCAGAGGCTTCACCATTGCCAAGAGTTCTTTGTTCATCGGTATCTCACGGCATGAGTTCTTTGTCTTGGGCGTGTTGAAGACCAACTCTGTGTGCTTACGCTCACCATCAACAATGTAGATGCGCTCAATGGTGCGGTTCACGGTGATTGTGCCGTTGTCGGTATTGATGTCCGACCATTTCAAACCGCAAATCTCTCCGATACGCAAACCAGTGGTCAGACTGATATAGATGCCGAGGTTGCGGAACGTGAAGTTCTGCTTGATGAAATCGAGGATTTTCTTGTGGTGTGCCACCGTTAGCACTTCAATTTCCTTGTTCGTCTCTGTCGTAGGGTACTTGATGTCCCACTCACAATAGTTCATCCATTCGTTCTTTACTCCGAACTTCATCACCATCTTCAAGACAATCAGAATGTCTTTCACCGTTTTTATGCTTAGTCCGCCATTTAGTTTCTGCAAAACGAACTCCTGCACAAGTTTCTCACTCAGAGCCTCACAATCGCCAAACGATGGCAATATGTGGTTCTCCAAAACTAACACATAAGCAGCATATGTGGACTGCTTAACGTAGCGTTGCTTGTCAGCTTTCCAAGCCAACGCAATTTCTCTAATCGTTTTTGTTGTCATTGTAATCCTTAATTTTGAAGGTGTACATAATAATTAGAGAAAAGTAGCCTCTTATGTCCCAAATCTCAGATTCCCTGAGTTTGAAGGGGAGTGGGAAGAAGAACGACTGGCAGACATCGCAGATTTGTATAAAGGTACTGGTATATCCAAAGACCAACTGTCTGATGATGGTGAGCCTTGTATTTTATATGGAGAGCTTTACACAAAGTACAAATCGGAAACAATAAGAGAAGTCATTAGCAAAACAAACATCAACAATACTAAATTGGTAAAAAGCAAGGCTAATGATGTAATTATTCCTTGCTCTGGTGAAACAGCAGAGGATATCGCAACAGCTCGTTGCGTCCTCAATGGCAATATTCTTTTAGGTGGTGATTTGAACATTATACGTTTGCATGGATATGATGGTGCATTCATGAGCTATCAGTTGAATGGCAGACGCAAGTATGACATTGCCAAAGTTGCGCAAGGTGTGTCTGTAGTGCATCTCTATGGCGAACATTTGAAAGGGGTAAAGACCATCAATCCATGTTTGGAGGAGCAGAAGAAAATTGCCAAACTTTTATCACTCCTTGACGAGCGCATCGCTACCCAAAACAAAATCATTGAGGATTTGAAGAAGCTAAAGTCTGCGATTATTGAAAACGTATTTGATGATAAACATTCAGAAAGACTACAATTGGATAATGTTGGATCATATATTCGTGGATTAACTTATAGCAGTAACGATGTTGTTGAACATAGTGGCACACTTGTTATGCGCTCAAACAATATTGTTAATGGAAGTTTGCTTGATTACAATAACAATGTTGTATTCGTTAATAAGCAAATGTCAGCAGAACAGCAATTACAAAATGGAGATATTGTTATCTGTATGGCAAACGGAAGTTCTTCTTTGGTTGGCAAATCTTCTTTCTATGACGGCAATTGTCATTCACCTATAACCGTTGGGGCATTTTGCGGTATATACCGTTCTAAAGAACCAATTGTAAAATGGTTGTTTCAAACAAACAAATACCGTAGATATATTTGGAACTCTTTGCAAGGTGGTAATGGTGCAATTGCAAATTTGAACGGAGAAGATATACTAAACATGTCATTTTCAATCCCTAATGCCCCCATCAAGGACACTTGTGTAAAGATGCTAACATCGGTGGATTCTGCTCTTGAAAACAATATGTCGCTCTGTGCATTATATACTTTACAGAAGCAGCACCTGCTCCGCCAAATGTTTATATAAACATCTGGCGAAGCAGATACTGCTTTTGCTTGTTCAATAGTTCTAATAAATCTGTTTCCGTTTTTATCTTCTGCCCCAATGTGAATAGGCGCTTTCCTATTCGTTGCTGCATTTCAAGAGAGGGAAGAGAAAAAGGTATATTACATAGTCCTTCAAAAGACAAGCATTGTCTAACACTTCCCTCCAATCTCTTTTGTATTTCACAATAGAAATGCTTCGATTCAAAAAAGAAATCAATGTATTCAGGTGCTACGTTTTCTTGGGTTCGGAAGCAAATATACATAGGACTAACGATGCCTTTTTCAAAAGTTGTCAGGCGAGCAATAGAACCAACGTTTATTCGTGCAGGATTAAAGGCAAAGTCGTTCTTTTCTACGATTTTGTAGTTAGAAGTATCTTCGCTTGCAACATTCCTATTTTCAAATTGATCACTCTGCTTTATGAACCCTTGACGATTGCTAACCGACAAGACGTTTTGAATCGCATTGTTTTTATTACGCTTAGAAATCTGCTCAATGACATTGCCTATATGCGAAGTGGTTTTAGTATTAGGCGTATATTCAATTTCAATAATCGCAGACCTACGAACTTCAAAATCCTTAATCAGAGGAATTAGAAATGATGTATTTGGAAAACTTAGAAAAGATATTGGCTTAAATGCAAAGGTTGGCGATGTTCTTAGTTATGAGCAGCCACAACCATATATTGTTGAAGATACTGAATATACAGCAGGAGGAACTCCAGTATTAACTGCCAACAAAGCCTTTGTTTTGGGTTACACATCAGAAACTGACGGAATATACGACAAGGGCGATTGCATAATATTTGACGATTTCACTCTTGATTGCAAATATGTTGATTTTCCCTTTAAGGTCAAATCATCTGCTATCAAAATTCTAACGGCAAAGAACAAAGAACTCTTGCGTTATACATTTGAGTTTTTGAAGTATCTTGATTTGTCAACCGATGAGCACAAAAGGCATTATATCGCAGAAACACAAAATCAAGAACTTTTCTTGCCAACTGCGCAAGTAGTTAGAACTATAGCCCATGCTTTTTCTGCATTATCATCACGAATGAAAACTGTTACAAAGCAAAGAGATATGTTTGAATTACAAAAGCAGTATCTGCTTCGCCAAATGTTCATATAAACATCTGGCGGAGCAAATATTGTTTCTGCATACTTAGGCTTGTTAGAATGCTCTTTTCCACCAATAGCTTGCTATCTATTGCAGATAACGACTGAGCATATTGGAGTTGTTCTGTATATGATGGGCAAAAAAACTTGGCTTTGCCATAATCCTTGAAATATATGTGAGGTATAGCCATACCTGTCTTATAAGGTTCAAAGTTGAATACTTTCAGCAGATAGTAAAGGTATTGGAGTGAATAGCCTTCTTTTGCTTGTAATGTATTCAAAGTTCCTGTTGCAGAACATTTGCCTGTAACGTAGGAAACGGTTCCTACACCAGAACCATCTTTGATAATATAAACGGCTTCACCCTCTGTATTATAATTATCGAGGTAGCCAACGATGCCATTTGCTCCATAAACTGGATATGCACCATGTTCACAAACATCACTTTCTTGTAAGGTGGAAGAACTGCATTCTACGCACTCTGACAAACGAACATTAGTCTTGTTGCTGTGAACTATCTTCTGTGCAATTCCTCTGATTAAGGTTTGCAACTTGTCTATGATTTTGTTTTGAGTGGCGATGCGCTCGTCAAGAAACCTAAATAACGAAGCTATTTTGGTCTGTTCCTCCAAATTAGGAAATGTAACCTTGTTTGCCAAAACTTCTTGATTACCGATTTTCATATCATGCTTTGCACCAATACGCACTATAGGCTTAAAGTACCTATTTGTACGATTAGCCGATGAAAAATAATACTCAATAAATTGTGCATCTACATTGTTCTTGATATTATACACAGCATATAGTGTAGAAACGATACCATCTACACCTGTATTTGCTTTAACTATGCCGTATGGATATTCTTTCAAAGGGCTTTTGGTGTATACTATATTCCCATGTCTAACAACATGATATGGCAGTACACTTGCTCCTGCAAATGAACGGCCGAGTAGTTCGATTTGATTTACAACACCATAATCCCCAGAAACAGACAAGACATCAGTTTTGTCAAATTCACCTTTCTTGTTTCGTTCTTTGTTCTCGGTTAAATAATCACTCAAAAGTGATGTTGTCCACTCCCCTTGAAACTCAGGGAATCTGAGATTTGGGACATTGAGTTTCTTATGTTCGTTATTTATTGTCGTTGTCATTTTTAATCCTTAATTTAAGTTCACCATTGCGGTTCAGTTACATGGTAGTTACATACCTTTTTCCCTATTTTAGAAAGGATTAGAGGCGATTTTGATGTGCTTTCTCGACTTTCAGTTACATACCAGTTACATGTTTTCATGTTTCCTCGTATGAATGTCAAATCATAAAAGCAAATACCAAAATTATTCGTCCTTTGTACTTTTCTCTGTTTCCTTTTCTATTTTTTCTTCCAATTCTTTGATGGATGGAATGGTTCCCTCCACCTTTTTAGGATACAACTTAGATAGTTCGTACTCGGAGATTCCGATAGGCTGACTGCTACCTTCTAAAGCATACTGGGCTATGGTGTTGCTCTTTTGCTTACAAATGAGTAATCCTATGGTCGGGTTATCTCTACCTTCTTGGCGCAAGAGGTGATTGCAAGCTACTACATAACCACTTAGTTGTCCTGCATCTGGAAAGTCAAATTCTCCAATCTTCACTTCTACCACAACATAGCAAGATAACTTCAAATTGTAGAAAAGCAAATCAATGAACTTCTCTTTTTCGTCTATCTGCAAACGATACTCCTTGCCAACATACGCAAAACCTGTACCCAATTCCAACAGGAATTTCGTAATGTTAGCCAGTAAAGCATCTTTCAATTTGCGTTCATTGTATTTACCACGAACACCAGTAAAAGAGAAATCATAAGGGTCTTTTGTAATTTCTTGTGCAAGGTCGCTATTCATATCGGGCAAAGTCTTCTTGAAATTTGTCAATGCCTTTCCACTTCTTTCATAGAAGTCTGTTCCAAGGAAATTCAACAGCATAGAACGACTCCAACCGTTTTCCATTGTTTGGCGAACATAGAACAATGCTTTATGAGCATCCTCCGAACACTTGTCAATGATATAACGATGATGTCCCCAAGGTATAGAGAATAGGATAGTGTGCAAATCTTCCACAAGTTGTGGAAGATTTGTATTCTCTGATTTTTCCACAGCTTGTGGAAGACTTTTTTCAAGAGGCGAGTACAAGCAATAGAATCGTTTTGCATAGCGGACAGATGTTTCAGAAAGTCCGTCAGCATCAGGCAGTTTATGTCTTAAATCACGACTCAGTGCCGCATAAAAGCCACTACCATATTTGTTAGACGCTTCTTTTGTCTCAATATCCTGTCCTAACTCCCAATAAAAACGCAGCATTTCAGTATTCACCTTTACTGCTGCCCTTATTTGACTTTTGCGATAACGCTTGCATAGTTCTTCGACCCACTGCAAGTAATCCTTATCCAATATGTTTATTGATTCACTCATTGCTTAAACCTCTTAATTAAAAATTGCACAAAACTGGCAGAAAGACTATTCAACCAATCCCAGTTCTTTCAAATAGCCTTCAATCTCCTTGTCAAGGTCGGCACGTTTGGCTTCCAACTCCTTGATTTCCTTCATGACGGCATGAATGTCGATAGGCTCTTCTTCCTCGAAAGTATCAACGTAACGAGGAATATTGAGATTGTAGTCGTTTTCTGCCACCTCTTGCAGTGTGGCAAGATGGCTGTACTTTTCTATTTCTTTGCGCTCACGATAAGTATCTACAATTTTCTTGATGTGTTGCGGACGGAGTTTGTTCTGGGTCTTTACCTTTTCAAACTCCTTGCTTGCATCAATGAACAGGATGTTGTCATCCTCTTTACGGCATTTCTTAAACACCAAAATACAAGTCGGAATGCTTGTGCCATAGAAGATGTTGGCAGGGAGTCCGATGATGGCATCCACATAGTTCTTCTTCTCAATGAGAAAACGACGGATTACGCCCTCGGCATTACCACGGAACAACACACCATGAGGAGCAACACAAGCCATTGTGCCACCCTCATTAAGGTGGTA
>OFPS01002406.1_pt1 | contig 10891 bp, 10 predicted proteins | sample 1542111 | NCBI WGS metagenome assembly OFPS01 (sample SAMN04209233, study PRJEB22552) | human gut metagenome | biome: gut; material: feces | host: Homo sapiens | place: USA: Oklahoma | reverse complement strand
AGATATCAGAATATTAAAGAATGAATTAAGATGGAATGAAGTAGTTTATCGTTAGAAAATGGAGGTAGTATCATGGAAACAAAGCAAATGATCGCAGATGGAAAAACAGCATTGGGAATCGAATTTGGATCAACAAGGATCAAAGTTGTACTGATCGACAAAGATCATCATCCGATCGCATCCGGAAGCCATGACTGGGAAAATCGTCTGGAGAATAATATATGGACTTATACATTAGAAGACATCTGGAGTGGACTACAAGACAGTTACCAAAACTTGGTAAACGACGTGAAAGAAAAATATGATATTACACTAACTAAGGTTGGAAGTATCGGATTTAGTGCGATGATGCATGGATATATGGCATTTGATAAAGATGGAGAATTGTTAGTGCCATTCCGAACATGGAGAAATACAATGACAGAAGAAGCTTCTGAGAAATTAACGGAAGCATTTTCTTATCACATTCCTCAAAGATGGAGTATCGCACATCTGTATCAGGCAATTTTAAAAGAAGAAGAACATGTAAAAGATATTGATTATCTGACAACACTGGCAGGATATGTCCATTGGAAATTAACAGGTGAAAAGGTACTCGGTGTTGGAGAAGCGTCTGGAATGTTCCCAATCGATATCGAAACAAAAGATTATAACCAGACGATGATCAAGACATTTGACAACCTGATCAAAGATAAAAAATTTGGATGGAAATTAGAAAATATTTTACCAAAAGTTTTAATAGCTGGAGATAAAGCGGGTATCTTAAGTGAAGAAGGAGCAAAATTATTAGATCCATCTGGTAATCTGGAAGATGGAATTCCTTTATGTCCTCCAGAAGGAGATGCAGGAACTGGAATGGTTGCGACAAACAGCGTGACAAGAAAAACAGGAAATGTATCTGCAGGAACAAGTGTTTTTGCAATGATCGTTTTAGAGAAAGAATTAAAGAAAGTTTATGATGAGATTGATCTTGTCACAACGCCATCAGGTGATCTTGTGGGTATGGTACATTGTAATAACTGTACATCAGATCTGAATGCATGGGTGAATGTATTTAAGGAATTTGCAGAGGCAATGGGAATGGAAGTGGATATGAACAAATTGTTCGGAACTCTTTACAATAAAGCACTGGAAGGTGATCCGGACTGTGGCGGACTTCTGTCCTACTGCTATTTCTCCGGAGAGCATATGACGGGATTTGAAGAAGGCCGTCCGTTATTTGTCCGTTCCCCTGAGAGCAAATTTACACTTGCAAACTTTATGAGAACTAATCTTTACACCTGCCTTGGAGCTATGCGCGTAGGATTAAATATCCTGATCGATCAGGAGCATGTCAAGATTGACAGACTTCTGGGCCACGGCGGACTGTTCAAGACCAAGGGTGTCGGACAGCAGATCCTTGCGGATGCAGTGAATGCACCGGTATCTGTTATGTCAACTGCAGGTGAAGGTGGTGCATGGGGTATTGCGCTTCTTGCTGCTTATCTTGTTGATAAGAAAGACGGAGAGACTCTGGATGAGTTCCTGGATAACTGTGTATTTGCCGGAAATGAGGGAAGTACGCTTGATCCGGAGCCGGAAGGAGTCAAAGGATTTAATGAATTTATGGACAGATATCTGAAGGGTCTGCCGATCGAGAGAGCGGCCGTAGAGTCAAAGATCTGGTAAGAATGATAAGACCGCAGGGTACTGTGAATGGCACAGTGCCCTTGTGTTGTATAAAAAGAACTGCGTAAAGGAGAAAAAGTATGCTTGAAAAATTAAAAGAAGAGGTATATAGAGCAAATATGGACCTGCCGAAGTACGGGCTGGTAACATTTACCTGGGGAAATGTCAGTGGCATTGACCGTGAAAAAGGTCTGTTTGTTATTAAACCAAGTGGTGTGGAATACGATAAGCTGAGACCGGAAGATATGGTAGTTGTAGATCTTGAAGGAAATAAAGTAGAAGGTGAATATAATCCATCTTCTGATACTCCGACACATGTGGTCCTTTATAATGAATTTCCAAATATCGGAGGAATCGTACATACGCATTCTGAATGGGCAACGAGCTGGGCACAGGCAGGAAGAGCTATCCCATGTTATGGAACAACGCATGCGGATTATATTTATGGAGAAGTTCCATGTGTCCGAAATCTGACAAAAGAAGAGATTGAAGAGGCATATGAGAAAAATACGGGTGTTCTGATCGCAGATTATTTCCGTAAACTGGATTATGAAGCTGTCCCGGCAGTACTTTGCAAGAATCATGGTCCGTTTACCTGGGGTAAAGATGCGCATGAGGCAGTGCACAATGCAGTTGTACTTGAGGAAGTGGCAAAGATGGCATGCCGCTGTGAACTGATCAATCCACAGGTGAAACCGGCGCCACAGGAACTGCAGGATAAGCATTATTACCGGAAACATGGTGCAAATGCTTATTATGGACAGATTAAAAGATGATAAAGGATTCCCGGTGAGGAATTGTGAAAGAGTACTCCGGTGGAGTTAACTTGTGAATTATCCACTGAATATGGTTCAATTCAAAAATTCTAAAGTATCAGGAAGTACAGGACTTTGCTAAAGGCGATACATAAAATGCTGAACTCGCATCAAAGATGCTCAGACAGCAGCATTTTATGCATCAACGCAAAAACCTGCACATTCCGATACTTGGACGAATTTTTTCAGGCGAACTCATTTCAGAGGATAATTACAGGTTTTCTCCGTCGGAGTTTTTTCAATACCGCACCGGACTTTATCTGGGACAGCGGCGACGCCGGAGGATACGTGGGGATATGACAGCGCGCAGCGCGACCAGGAGCCCACCAATTAAAACAAAAGAATCTCTGGAAATATAAAAGCTCCCTGTCGGGAAACCTCTGCAGGAATTTATAGAAACACTTAGAGGATTCTCTTTCTGTGTTATGGATTGAAAAGTGCATTGTCTGAGCCGTAAGGCGAGTTATGCACTTTTTATCCATGGTTTTAACAGAAGGAGAATACTCCTAGTGTTTCTGAATTCAGAAGCTGTTTCCAGACGGGGAGTTTTATATAACAGAGAAATTCATTTTGTTTTAAAGCTCATTTAGTAATCTCTTCCGGTAAACACGGCCACGCTCCTCGGCCGCATCACGAAACTTCTGTCAATCCGGACTTCCTGTCCTTCCGGATAGCAGTAATGCCCGTTTCCATCTCCATACGTATTGACGCTCAAGTGCCATGCGCCTCTTCTGTGAAGATTTGGAAGCGTGATCGTGACGTCTTCCCAGAAAGTATTGACTGCGACATAGATCAGGTCATCTTTTCCTTTTTCTTTATCGTATCCCGCAAAGCTCACACAGAAGGTACGTGCATCTCGTGGAATATCTGTTTCCTCTGCATTCAGATTATGTGTATGGATAGAATCCATGCCGCAGACGGATGCGGGCAGCTGTTTGTGGATGACCGGATGCTTTTTGCGGAAGGCGATCATAAATTTAAAGAATTCAAACAGATCTTTGTTCTTTTCGAGCATACGCCAGTCCAGCCAGGAAGTAATGTTGTCCTGGCAGTAGCTGTTGTTGTTTCCGAATTTGGTATTCCCAAATTCATCACCGGCAAGAAACATTGGTGTGCCGCGGCTGCACATAAGGACAGCACAGGCATTCCGGATCATACGGCGGCGAAGTGAGAGGACTTCCGGATCATCGGTCTCACCTTCGGCACCACAGTTCCAGCTGCGGTTGTCATTGGCCCCGTCTGTGTTATTCCAGCCGTTTGCTTCGTTATGTTTGTCATTGTACGCATATAGATCGTACAGTGTAAAGCCGTCATGACAGGTCAGAAAATTCACGCAGGAATTGTAACCGGCATAGTTGCTGTGGGTATTGTCGTAATAGCCACCATAGAGATCACCGGAACCGGAGATACTCCAGGCTGCATCCCATGCATTCCAGGAATCCCCTTTCAGATAACTGCGGAGAGAGTCACGGTATCTGCCGTTCCATTCTGCCCAGCGGCCGCTTGCAGGGAAGCTTCCTACCTGATAAAGACCGCCGGCATCCCATGCTTCAGCAATCAGTTTTACGTTGCTTAAGATTGAATCATCGGCAAGAGTACGGAGCAGAGGCGGATTATTCATAGGAGAGCCATCTTCATTTCGGCCAAGGATACTTGCCAGATCGAAGCGGAATCCGTCTACGCGGTAATTGATCGTCCAGTAGCGCAGACATTCGAGGATCAGCTGCTGAACGACAGGGTGATTGCAGTTCAGAGTGTTTCCGCAGCCGCTGAAATTGTAGTAATTGCCATCAGGAGTCAGCATATAGTAAATATTGTTGTCAAATCCCTTGAAACTGAAGGTGTTTCCTTTTTCGTTTCCTTCAGCGGTGTGATTGAAAACAACATCCAGGATTACTTCAATCCCGTTGTCATGAAGTGCTTTGATCAGTGTTTTCAATTCCGTACCTTCCTGGTTATGTTCATTTGCAGCGGCATAGCTGCTGTTCGGAGCAAAAAATCCGACAGTGTTGTATCCCCAGCATTCGAGAAGTTGTTTGCCATCTACGGTACGGGAATTCATGGTCTCATCAAATTCGAAGATAGGCATCAGTTCCACTGCATTGATTCCCAGTTCTTTCAGATAAGGAATTTTTTCCATAAGTCCGGAAAAAGTTCCTCGATGCTGAACACCGGAAGAAGGATGATGAGTAAAATCACGTACATGCAGTTCGTAGATGATCAGGTCACAGAGCTCTTTTTTTGACTGTGGCATATCGCCCCAGTCGAAACGGTCTTTGACGACACGTGCATGATACGTATGGTCCCAGCGGATTCCCCAGGTACGCTGACCGGCAACTGCTTTGGCATATGGGTCGAGCAGAATTTTATTTTTGTCAAAGAGCAGTCCTTTTTCCGGACAGTATGGTCCGTCTACACGGTAGGCATATTCAAATTCATCAATGTTCAGTCCATATACGATCATGGAATAAACATTACCGATCTTGTAAGCTTCCGGAAAAGGAAGTACAGCAAAAGGTTCTTCCTGTGCACGGTGGAACAGAAGCAGTTCACAGGAGGTTCCTCCGCATGTGTGAATGGTAAAATTAACACCATTCTGCAAAGGAGTAGCCCCGTTCAGATCGTAAATTCCCGGACGGACCGGAAAACCGGCGATTTCTGCCATAGGGGAAGATTCATAAGGATGGTCAGATACAAATTTCTGATGATAGGATTTCATTTTTTTCTCCATTTCTGAAGCTCCCGGCCTGATGTACAGACCGGGAGCTTGTTTTGTATAGATTCTTGTGTCGGAAAATTTTTATAAATCGTTTGTCAGATGCAGCTTATCAAGAATATAGAAGATAAGGCTTAAAGCCATGGCTACTACACAGGCAAGGACCATTCCGGTGAGTTTGACGTTGCCAAGATTCAGGGCGATTCCGGAAAGGCCTACGATAAAGACTACAGAAGTCAGAGCCAGGTTACGGGATTTGCTGTAATCCACCTGATTGTCTACGAGCATACGAAGACCGGAAGTTCCAATCATACCGTACAGCAGGAAGGAGATTCCACCGATAACCGGTCCTGGAATCGTGTTGATCAGGGCAGCAAGTTTGCCGAGGAAAGAGCAGCAGATAGAAAGAACTGCAGCACCACCAATGACCTGAACGCTGTAAACTTTTGTCATAGCCATAACACCGATGTTTTCACCATAAGTTGTAGTCGGCACAGAACCAAGACATCCGGATACGGTAGTTGAGAAGAAATCTGCAAAAAGGGAACGATGAAGTCCGGGATCTTTCAGCAGATCTTTGCCTACGATCTTACTTGTCACGATCTGATGGCCGATGTGCTCGGAAGTAACAAGAAGCAGTGCCGGAAGAATGGTCAGGATTGCCTCCAGATTAAATTTCGGTGCCTGAAAATTCGGAAGTGCAAAAAAAGCAGCTTCTTTTACAGCAGTAAAATCAAGAATTCCGCAGGCAGCTGCGGCTGCATATCCGGCAATGATCGCGATCAGGATTGGAATAACGGATAAAAATCCACGGAACAGGATCTGGCCAAATACAGCAACACCGAGTGTGACCAGAAATACGATCACATTTTTCATATCGATCTGTTCGTCCAGAAGTCCGGCAGTGCTTGCTGCGCTTCCGGCAAGCTCCAGTCCGATCAGTGCAACTACCGGTCCCATGGCTGCGGTTGGAAGGACAATGTCAATCCAGTTAGTTCCACACTGACGGATGATCAGAGCAACGATCATACCGCAGATGCCGAGGACAACAAATCCGCCCAGAGCATACTGGAAACCAAATTTGGAGGCAACCAGGAGTCCAGGTGACAGGAATGCAAAACTGGAACCAAGATAGGCCGGTGCTTTACCTTTGGTGATCAGAATGAACAGAAGTGTTCCGATACCGTTCATCAGAAGAACGATGGCAGGGTTGATACCGAACATAAAAGGAACCAGAACAGAGGCACCGAACATGGCAAACATATGCTGGATGCTTAAAGGTATTAACAGATTAACAGGTACTTTGTCTTCTACTTGGATAATTTTTCTTTCCACGTTACCCTCTCTTTCTTATCTGCATGCGGCAGATAACATTTAACTAAGTGACCGTTTACAAACGGTTACGATTCTGAACAATTATACCATAGAGGAGCTTTCATTACTATTTAAAAATAAATGTGCAGAATGTAAAAATAATATGCAGGAATAAAAAGTGGATGTGAGTGGGGGAGGTGGTTATAATTTGGACAAAAATAGGGTGCATATTGGTGAAATGTTGTTGCTTTTTTCAATATTTTATATTATAATCTTGTTTGTAAAAAGAATTTACCCTTCAAAAATTTTTTTTACATAACCCCTTATTTAATTATTTATACTCCCCTTGAAATACCCGGTAGCTCCCCTATCGGGTATTTCTCTGTTTAAATATGGAAAATCATGGAAGTTTTCTGGCTGTTTTATAAAGAATCCAGGCAGTTATGAATAGTATCCTGTTCTTCTGGTCATAATAATGGATGTAATGAAATTGCTGCAAACAGTAATCTTACATTACAAAACGAACCAGGAGGAATGGACAAATGGCAAAAAATTACGAAAATGAAAACAAAGCAAAAAACTACAGCACAGATAAAACTTCAGACAAAAATGCGATGGACAGCCGAAACAGTTCCAAAAACAGCTCTAAAAATGCTTCCAGAAACAGTTATGGAAACAAAACATCCAATGCATATGACAAAGAGCAGAATGATTATTCTGGCAGATACTAAGGAAGAATAAAACAGGATTTTCCCTTCTCTTGCAAAGAGGCTCGCTATGTGCCAGCCTCTTTTGCTGCCTGCAGATAAGGATGGTATTGCTTGGGAAGATTGAAGAGGCAGATCGTGCACCGAAAAGAAAAGGGAACATATGATAAATAAAAAAGGAAGGTTTGTCATGTTTCCTATTGAAACGATCTCAGCCAGGATGCTTGATTATTATGTGGGGCGAAACGATGCTTTGATCATAGATCTGCGAGAAGAAAAAGCATATGCCGAAAGTCATGTGCGGGGGGCTGTAAATATTCCATATGAAACACTGGAGAACAGAAAAGATCTTCCAATGAATAAGATACTTGTTTTTTACTGTGACAGAGGCGGTGCAAGCATGGCAGCCGCAAGAGAATTTGTCAGACGGGGATACAGGACACGTTCGGTGATCGGTGGGGTTACGGCGTACCGAGGCAGAAATCTTGTGAGTGGAGACAGGTAATGAAATCTTGTAATTTCCCTGTAACCATGATAAGGTAAGAAAGAGAAAATGTTATTATTCAGAGGAGAATTAAGTATGAAATACATGTTTGCATCTGATGTGCACGGCTCGGCATACTATTGCCGGCTGATGCTGGAGAAATATAAAGAAGAGCAGGCAGAACGCCTGGTGCTGCTGGGCGATCTGCTTTATCACGGACCGAGAAATGACCTTCCGAAGGAATATGCACCGAAAGAGGTCATCAAAATGCTGAATGGCATGAAAAATGATATTTACGCAGTAAGAGGTAACTGTGAAGCGGAAGTGGACCAGATGGTTCTGGAATTCCCGGTAATGGCAGATTACTGTATTCTGGCAATTAACGGACTTACTTTTTATGCGACGCATGGACATGTCTATAATGAAAATAATCTTCCACCGTTCCACGAGGGAGACATTCTGATACATGGACATACACATGTGCTGAAAGCAGAACAAAAAGAAGGGTATATCCTTCTGAATCCTGGATCTGTATCTATTCCGAAAGAAGGAAATCCGCCTACATATGCTGTTCTGGAAGACAAAACATTTACGATTAAAGATTTTGATGGAAATATCATCAAGGAAATGAGGCTTGGATGAAATATATGGAATTGATCGCACCGTGTCACTTTGGCATGGAAGCGGTTCTGAAACGCGAGATTCTGGATCTTGGGTATGAGATCAGTAAGGTAGAAGATGGCAAAGTTACGTTTCTGGCAGATGCGGAAGGTATTGCACAGGCCAATATGTTCCTTCGTACGACAGAGAGGATTCTGCTGAAGACCGGAGAGTTTAAAGCAGTGACATTTGACGAACTTTTTGAAAAAACAAAGGCGATCCCGTGGGAAGAATATATTCCGAAGGATGGCAAGTTCTGGGTAGCAAAAGCCAATTCTGTAAAGAGTGCGCTGTTCAGTCCTTCTGATATTCAGTCCATCATGAAAAAAGCAATCGTAGAACGCCTGAAAAGTGTTTATGGAATTTCCTGGTTTCAGGAGGATGGTGCAAGCTTCCCGATTCGAGTAGCCTTTATGAAGGATGTGGCTACGATCGGGATTGATACATCCGGAGTTTCTCTTCATAAGAGAGGCTATCGTCAGATGACTGTCAAAGCTCCGATCACTGAGACGCTGGCCTCTGCACTGATCATGTTGACGCCATGGAATAAAGACCGCATTCTTGTGGATCCATTCTGCGGAAGTGGTACTTTCCCGATCGAGGCAGCTATGATTGCGGCAGATATGGCTCCTGGCATGAACCGTTCTTTTCTTGCGGAAGACTGGAAACATCTGGTTCCGCGCAAATACTGGTATGATGCACTGGAGGAAGCGCAGGACCGTGTGAACCTGGATATAGATACAGATATTCAGGGATATGATATTGATCCGGAGGCACTGAAATCTGCCCGTGCCAATGCGAAGATGGCAGGAGTGGATAAGCTGATTCATTTTCAGCAGAGAGCAGTCAAAGATCTCAGTCATCCGAAACCATATGGATTTATCATCACGAACCCGCCATATGGAGAACGTCTGGAAGAAAAAGAAGCACTTCCACAGTTATACAGAGAGATTGGAGAGAGTTATAATCGTCTGGACAAGTGGTCTATGTATCTGATCACATCTTATGACCGTGCGGAAAATGATATTGGACGAAAAGCGGACAAGAATCGCAAGATTTATAATGGTATGTTAAAAACATATTATTATCAGTTCCTGGGTCCGAAACCACCAAGGAGGAAAAAAGATTGAAAAAAGTAATTTTTGCAACCGGTAATCAGGGAAAAATGAAAGAAATCCGTGAAATACTCGGAGATCTGGATATTGAACTTCTTTCCTTAAAAGATGCCGGAATTCATGCAGATATTGTAGAAGATGGAAAAACGTTTGAAGAAAATGCACAGATCAAGGCAAGGACCATCTGCAATCTGACAGGCGAGATCGTTCTGGCAGATGATTCAGGACTGGAAATCGATTACCTGAATAAAGAGCCGGGAATTTATTCCGCACGTTATATGGGAGAAGACACTTCTTACCATATTAAAAATGCAAATCTGATCGAGAGACTGGAAGGTGTGCCGGATGAAAAGAGAACTGCAAGATTTGTTTGTGCGATTGCGGCGGCATTTCCGGATGGAACGATGAAGACTGTGAGAGCAGCGATGGAAGGCAGAATCGGATATAAAGAGAGCGGAGAAAATGGTTTTGGTTATGATCCGATCTTTTATCTTCCGGAATATGGCTGTACTTCTGCCGAACTTTCCATGGAAGAAAAAAATAAGATCAGCCACAGAGGGAAGGCTCTGCGTGCGATCAAGGATGAACTTCGATGAAGGTACTGATCGTCAGTGATACCCATGGGCACGATGAAAATCTGGAAAGAGCGGTGATGATGGAAACGCCGTTTGATATGCTGGTACATTGCGGAGATGTGGAGGGCCGTGAGATTTTTATCGAAGCTCTTGTGGACTGCCCCTGCTGTATTGTTGCCGGCAATAATGATTTTTTCTCAGACCTTCCGAGAGAAGAGGAGATAGAACTTGATGGAAATAAGGTTCTTGTCACGCATGGAAATTATTATGGTGTGTCTATGGATATTTCCGGTGTCGCAGAAGAAGCAAAGTCCAGAGACTGTGATGCTGTGTTCTTTGGACACACGCATAAGCCTGTAATTGAAGAAATAGACGGTGTTCTGGCCATTAACCCGGGAAGTCTGTCCTATCCACGCCAGCACGGCAGAAAGCCAAGCTATGTGATCCTTGAGACTGATAAAGACAGAAAGATGTCTGCCAAGATCAAATATCTGTAAAATGATTTAAACAAGTATGTATAGGGGACTCTAAATTGTTCGGGTTAAGATTCAGGGAAAACAAAATAATAGAATGTCAAAACAGCAGGAAATCTTCTCCATACGAGAGAGAAGTCTCCTGCTGTTATTCTATACATATCCTATTTGAAAAACGAAGAAGTCCTTTGCTTCTCAGCCAAGGGTGTGCAGAGGGAATGGTAAGTCCCTTTGCAATCCTTATGATTTAAATAAAATGCGGATGACAGGACTTGAACCTGCATGTCGTAGACACCAGAACCTAAATCTGGCGCGTCTGCCAATTCCGCCACATCCGCATATGCTATATTATTTAAAAAACCGG
>OFPS01002404.1_pt1 | contig 10893 bp, 8 predicted proteins | sample 1542111 | NCBI WGS metagenome assembly OFPS01 (sample SAMN04209233, study PRJEB22552) | human gut metagenome | biome: gut; material: feces | host: Homo sapiens | place: USA: Oklahoma | reverse complement strand
TACATTTTGTATTCCGCAATCGGGTCAAGCGCTGAGGAGGGCTCGTCAAGCACGGCAATGTCGAAATCGCGTGCAAACATTCTTGCCACCGCAGTTTTTTGCGCTTCGCCGCCCGAAAGGCCTGCGCCGTTTTCGTCAAACTCGCGGGTTAAAACGGTGTTTGCGCCTTGCGGCAGGGTGCTCACTTTGCCGTATGCACCGCTTCGCTTTAATGCCTCTTCGGCAAGGATTTCATCCTCGGGCGAGCATTCGCGGCATATGATGTTTTCGTTTACTGATAAAGCAAAGTTTTTATAGTCCTGAAAAACCGTTGCAAATTTTCCGCGCAGGCTTTCAAGCTCATATTCTTTTAGATTTATGCCGTTATAAAGTATTTCGCCGTCGTTTGGGTCATAAAAGCGAAGCATCAGCTTCACGAGCGTGGTTTTTCCCGCGCCGTTTATGCCCACCACGGCAACGGTTTCACCCTTGGTGATTTTAAAACTTAAATTTTGCAGGGAATATTTCTTTGCCGCGGGATATTTGAAGCAAACATTTTTAAATTCGAGGCTTTCAAATTCACCCGCCTTTTTGCTGCCGGATTTGATTTCCGTTTCGCAATCGAAAAAATCGTGCAGATTTTGAAAATAAAGTGCCGCTGCGGATAATTCCGAAAAGCCGTTTGCGATTCTGTTTGCCGCTTCACGCACGGAATTTATTGAAGACAGCACAACGGAAAAGCCCGAAATCTGCAAATTTCTTGTTACCGCGAATTGATATCCCGCATAAGCGTATGTTCCTATTATCGGAATGAATTCGCCCAAAAGCGAGCTTAGCATGCTGTATAAAAACAGCTTTGTGCCGTATCTTTTTAAGATTGCAATATTATCCGAAACGGCGCGGTCAAATCTTTTTATGATAACGGAAAAAATGTTTGATGTGCGGATATCTTTTGCATAATCCTTTAAAAATAAGGTTCTTTGCGCATATGCTTTTATTCGGTTGTTCGTTGTCATTTCCAAATCGCGCTTATAAATCGTTTTACTTTTGATAAGCTCAACCGCAAAAACAAACAGCAACGGAAGAAGAAAAATCAAATAAGAAGCGTCTATCGCCGCCACAAGCCCAATGACGGAGAAAAATGATATTATTCCCGCAACCACATTTGCAAAGCTGTAGCTGAAGGCTATGAAATAACCGCTTGTGAGTATTTCGGTGGCTCTTTGATATTTGTCATAAAATTCCGGGTTTTCATAGCAGCTTATGTCTGCCTCGGATGCTTTTTTGAAAATCATATTGTTCATGGCCTTGAAAATATCTTTTTGAATAACAAGGCCCTTGTAATCGCTTACGCACATTATAACTTCGCTTAAAAGTGAAACTCCGGCAAAGGCAAGCACGGTTTTTGCGTAATATGCAAAATCGTATCCTCCCTCAATAACGGAAAGCAGCGCTTTTAAAAACAGCACGCTTTGCAAAAAGTTTGTGAAAAGCATGGAGGATACCATTGCGATAACCTGCCACAGCATAAAGGTTTTGCTGCATTTAAAAAGTATTTTCAGCGCATAGGCGATGTTTTTCAGTATGGGCACTTTTGTGTTTTCGTGAACTTGTATCCAGCCCATTTTTTAACCTCCTTAATCAAGTGTCGGAAAGCAGGTGCGTTTTCACCTGCTTGCAAGTGAAAATTATCTTAAGTAAGATTCTTTCGGCATATTCTTTTTTGCCTTGCCGTTTTTGCATAAAAAAGCCGCCGGCAATCAAGCCGGCGGCGCAAAAAGCAATGGCAATATATTATAAACTGCCCGGGGGATTTGGGAAGCTTATTTATATGCGGCATGCGTGCGAACACAGGATGATTTTTTGAAATAATTATATAAAGTTGTGCTTTTGCCGTAATAATATGGCATATAGGTTGATGTGTTTCTGTATTTTCTCATTATGTGTTCGCCTCCTTTTCGTGATTATTTGCAAATATTCGTTAATGAATTTTTTGTAGTATAGCACATTGCACAAACTTTGTCAAATCAAACCGATTTTACATAAATTTGACATAATTTGAATTTGCATTTGATTAAGTGTTGATAAGGTTTTGAGCAGATGATATACTAAAAATATACAGGCAATTTATCGGGCACATATTTCATAAATGCTTGTTTATTGTTTGGTTTATGTCAAATATTTTTAATTTGAGGTAGAGTATGGATATATTTTCGTTTTTCTCAATGCTCGGCGGGCTTGCGCTGTTTCTTTACGGCATGAATTTAATGGGCAACAGGCTTGAAAAGCTTTCCGGCGGTAAGCTTGAGCGTATTCTTGAAAAGATGACGGATAAAACTTATAAGGGCGTTTTGCTCGGCTGTGCCGTAACGGCTGTTATTCAGTCATCTTCCGCAGTAACGGTTATGGCGGTTGGCTTTGTAAACTCCGGCATAATGGAACTTTCAAGGGCAATCGGTGTTATCATGGGTGCTAATGTGGGCACAACCGCAACGGCTTGGATTCTTTCGCTTACGGGAATAAGCGGCGACAGTTTAATTATGAATCTTTTAAAGCCATCCTCTTTTGCACCCGTTCTTGCTGTTATAGGCGTGTTTCTTTTGATGTTTTCAAAAAATGAAAAGCGCAATAATGTGGGCGGCATCCTTGCGGGATTCGGCATTCTTATGATGGGCATGGAATTTATGAGTGATTCTATGTCCGGCCTCGCAGAAAGCGAAAAATTCGTTTCGGTTTTCACCAAATTCAGCAATCCGGTTCTCGGCATTCTTGTTGGCATGGTGCTTACTGCCGTTATTCAGTCTTCCTCAGCTTCTGTGGGTATTTTGCAGGCGCTTGCTCTCAGCGGCTCCGTTTCTTTTGCAACGGCTTTTCCGATTATTCTTGGTCAAAACATCGGCACTTGTATAACTGCACTTATTTCTTCAATCGGCACAAGCAAAAATGCAAAGCGCACGGCTGTTGTGCACCTTTATTTTAATGTTATCGGCGTGCTTCTTGCAGCAGCTTTGTTTTACGGCGGCAATGCCATTTTCAAATTTGATTTTCTTAACGACAGCGTCGGTGCGGCGCAAATAGCTATGATTCATTCGGTGTTTAATGTGGTTTCAACTCTTGTGTTGCTTCCCTTTACAAAGCAGCTTGAATTTCTTGCCTGCAAAACCGTTAAAACAAGTGATAAGCACACTGCAGAGGCTCCGCTTCTTGATGATCGCTTTCTTATTAACCCAAGCTATGCGGTTGAAAAGAGTGAGGAACTTACGGATAAAATGGCCGATCTTGTTGAAAATTCCGTTTCCACCGTATTCTCGCTTGTTAAGAATTATTCTGATGAAAAGGCCGAAAAGGTTAAGGCAAATGAAAATAAGATAGACAGATATGAGGAAGTGCTTGAGGCTTATCTTGTTAAAATCAGCGCAATGAATTTAACGGATGAAGACAGTAAAAAGGTTTTCCTTCTTCACCATGCAATTGAGGAATTTGAAAAAATCGGCGATTACTGCGAAAATGTGCTTAAAATCAAAAAGAGCATTATTAAAAGCAACACTGTTTTCTCTGAAAAAGCAAAATATGATCTTTCGGTTATGATTGCGGCCACAATGAAGATAATAAATCTTACGATGGATGCCTTCAGAAACGGTGATCTTGAAAAAGCACATAAGGTTGAACCGCTTGAATCCGTTATCGATAAATTGAAAAAGGAACTCAAAAACAGGCATCTTAAAAGAATTGAAGAGGGCAAATGCTCTGTTGATCAGGGTTTCCTTTATCTTGATATGATAAATGCGTTTGAGCGTATGTCCGATCACTGCTCAAGCCTTGCAGTTTCAATGATTGAGCTTGAAGCAGGCGATTACAATGTGCACGAATATACAAGAGAACTTAAAGCCACGGATAAGAATTTTGTTGAAGCGGTTGATAAGTATCTTGAAAAATATTCACTCAGCTAACAGGCTGTGTGCTGAACGGAGGTTTTAATATGCCGTTAATTTATATTCTTGAGGATGATAACAGCGTTCGCGAGCTTGAAGCATATGCGCTTCAGGGAAACGGATTTGAGGTTAAGGGATTTGAAGAGCCTAAAAGCTTTTACAACGCGCTTGATACACAAAAGCCCGATCTTATAATAATCGACGTTATGCTGCCCGGCGAGGACGGTGTTTCTATCACCAAAAAGCTGCGCGCAAGCTCGGAATTCAAGCGTATTCCGATTGTTATGGTAACGGCAAAGGATTCGGAAATAGACGCTATTAAAGGGCTTGACGGCGGCGCGGATGATTATATCACAAAGCCGTTTTCCGTTATGATTTTTATTTCGCGCGTTAAGGCGGTGCTTCGCCGTGTTTATGAAAGCGACGAACGCCGTGATTACACCTATAAAACGATCACTGTTGACGATAAAAAGCACAAGGTTTATTCAAACGGCAAAGAGATTGAATTAACCTTTAAAGAATATGAAATATTAAAATATCTGTTGCGAAATAAAGGCATTGCCGTAACAAGAGAGCAGTTGCTCAATAAAATTTGGGGATATGACAGTGAAAGCGAAACCCGCACGGTAGACAGCCATATTCTTACTCTTCGTAAAAAGCTTGGCGAAAGCGGCGCCCTTATAGAAACCATTCGCCATGTCGGTTATAAGCTTGGTGATTAAATGAATTGGAGAATTTTTAAAGGCGCTTTTGCGGCTTCGGCATCGGCGGTTTGCGTTGCCGTAATCATTTCTGTTATCATTGCTCAGTCTTCCTATTCGGAAAGCGGCATAAGCATGCTCACTGTTTATATTCTTGCCGGTTCATTGCCGTCGCTTGTGCTTGCTGCATTTTTTTCTCTTGCGGCTGCATATGGCGTTTCAAAAAGTCTTGCGGGCGAAATTGAAAAAATGGGCGAGGATATTAAAGAAATCAGTAAAAACTGCAAATATGAGGAATTGCAGCCCTTTGCCGATAAGGTGCAGGAGCAGCTTGATGAAAAAGAGCGCCTGCTCAATATGAAAAAGCGTTTCACTGCAAATGTGTCGCACGAATTAAAAACTCCGCTAACTTCCATATCCGGTTACGGAGAAATGCTGCAAAGCAATATGGTTAAGCCGGAAGATGTGCCTCAAATCGGCGGAATTATTTATAAGGAATCTCAGCGCCTTATAAATTTAACGCACGATATTATTCAGCTTTCGCAGCTGGAGGAATATGATTATAAGCCGATAATAGATTATGTTGATCTTATGCCGGTTGTTAATTACTGTGTTGATGTGCTTAAATTTAAAGCGCAAAAAAAGAATGTGGAAATCACCGTTCACGGCACCGATTGCAAGGTTAAGGGCACAAAATCGCTTATAGAAGAGCTTGTGTATAATCTTGTTGAAAATGCCATTAAGTATAATGTGGACGGCGGTAAAGTAACCGTTGATGTTTCCGAGGAGGATAATCAGGTTTGCTTAAAAGTTTCAGACACGGGTATCGGCATACCGGAAAAATATCTCGGCAGGGTGTTTGAACGCTTTTTCAGGGTTGATAAGTCCCGCTCAAAGGCCACGGGCGGCACGGGGCTCGGCCTTGCAATAGTTAAGCACACGGCGGAATATTTGGGCGGCGGTGTTTCGGTTAAAAGCAAGGAAAACGAGGGCACCCAAATCACGGTTATACTTGCAAAATAGCCGGAGATAAATTATAATAATGTTATTATAATTTTAGTAGCGCAGGTAATTTAAATGTCTATTAAGCAAGGCGATTATTTAAAAGAATTAAGAGTTAAAAACGGCCTCAGCCAAGAAAAGCTTGCAGAGCGTCTCGGTGTTTCAAGGCAATCCGTTTCAAAGTGGGAGCAGGGCTATGCCGTGCCTTCGTCAGATAATGTGCTTGAGCTTTCTAAGCTCTATGGAATTTCGGCAGATAATATTCTGAATTGTGAAGCTCCTCAGGCTGCCGAAGATGAAAAATCTTTAAAAAAGGCTGCTTTGGGCGAAGAAATTTCAAAATCGCAAAAATCGCAGCAGACTGATGTGCTCAATGATGCAGTTGCCGAAAAAGAGCACGAAACAAAAAGCTCGGAAAAGCATAAAAAGCACAGCTGGCTGTTTGCCGCATATCCTTGCATTGCCGTTTTTGTAACACTTGCGCTTGGTGCGTTTAATTCCGCACTTTGGAAAACCTCGTGGATTTTTCTGCTCACCATTCCGCTTTATTACACAGGCTCAATAGCAATCAGAAAAAAGAATCCGCTGATTTTTTGCTATCCCGCAGTTGTTATTATTGTGTATTTGCTTTGCGGATTTTATGCCGGTTTGTGGCATCCTTTGTGGATTCTTTTTGCCACAATTCCGATTTATTATATTGCATCAGGGTATGCATATAAAAACCATAAGCGCAAATAATCAATTTAATATTAAAGCTAAGCCGCACGGAATATCGCATAACCGTGCGGTTTTTTTGTATGTAAACTGCTGTGTAAACAGAAGTTGCGCCCTGTGTAAACCAAAGTTGGTGGTGATTTTTGCTGCGTTTTGATATCCTTGAATCACGGCAAAGGAAATGCCGCAAAATCAATTATCTATTATATTATGGGAGAACACAGTAATGGCAATTTACAAAAAAGAACATTTCGGAATAGCAAGAAAAATAGTTTCAAATATGACCTCTGAAAGCTGGGAGCAAATCCCGCATATGTCTGCAAGCTATGAAGCAGATGTGACAGATTTTCTTAAGGAATGTAAAAAACTTAATGCAGGCTCAAGTGAAAAGATAACTATAAATACGGTTATGATGAAGGTTATATGTGAGGGCTTGAAGGCTGCGCCGAAGATGAATACAACGCTTGATTTTAACAGAAATCTTGTTAGAGGCACTTTAAATTATCATGATCAAATTGATATTTCAATGCCCACAATGCTTTCAACCGGCGAGATGATGACTCTTAATATGCACGATATGGGAAACAAAACGCTTGATGAAATGGCGGCTGCGGTTAATGACACAATCAGGCGTGCCAACAACAGCGATATGAATGAGGTTATGTTTGAGGTGTCTATGGACAACACTGTAAACGGGTTGAAAAAAGGCAAGCTCAAGCAAACCCTTTGCCGCCTTTTCGGCTCTAAGATGCCGGGCAAGCATAAGGTTCACACTCTGTCGGGCCAAGCAAAGAAAGATTATTATGCAATCCCCGAAAAGGATAGGCTCACAAAGCATGATATCGAGCAGGGCACAACCACTGTTTCCAATCTTGGCTCGGTGTGCAGAAATCAAAAGGGAATGTGTATGCTGCTTGAGATTATTCCGCCGCAAACAACGGCGTTTGCCATCAATGCCGTTCAGGAACGCCCTGTTGTTGTTACAGATGAATTCGGATGCAAAAAAATTGAAATTCGTTCCATTATGCCGATAACAATTGCAGCAGATCACCGTGCACTTGATTTTGGCGATTGTGTTCCGTTTTTGAATAAGCTTGATGAGATTTTTGCAAATCCGCAAATCATTTATGAATGGTCGGGCAGGGATTTCGGCAGCGGAAAATTGGAAGAGGCGTGCTGATAATTTATATCGAAATTTAATTCTTTGCGGCGGTGAAATAATTTGCCGCAGCAAATGAAAAGCGAGCAGCGGTAATTTTCCTCGCTGCTCGCTTTGTTGCTATATTGTGCTTTGTTGCGCTTAATAAATCAGTTGCCTAATGTGAAGGTGTATTCAAGATAATACATATTATTTTCATCGGTGTTGTCGTAAAGCTCAAATACAACATCGCTTGTTTGGTCGTTAAGCGTGTAAGCCCTCTTAACCTTTGATGTGGCGCCCGGCTCGGTTGCAGTGGTGTCTGCAAGGTCGGTGTCATCGCTTGTGCCGAGAACTGTCCTTATTAGTGTGTTATCGTTTTGCTTAACGATTGTGTAAAGCGCCGAATCAAAATCAATTGCTGTATCCGAATTGTTTTTGAAATAATATGTAACAATTATTGCCGGTTTGCCGTTTGCATCTGTTGTTTTTGAAACATCGGTAACATCGCAAACGAAATTGCCAAGCTCGTCGCCGTCTACAAGATTATCTGAATTGTCGCCGATTGCATCGGAAATGTAGGAATCAAGCTGGTCGGGATTTTCGGCAATCTTAGTTGCGGCCACGCCGCCGATAACGCCGCCGATAACGCCGATAACAATATTTAAAATAAAGCTTACAAGTGCGCAAATTCCGCTCACTTTGGCTGTTTTGGGTCTGTCGTTCTTTTTTGTGAGAAAAATTATAAGGCCGGCAATCGGAATGAAAAAGGAAAGAATGGCAAGGCCAACGCTTGCTTTTTGTTCAACGGGCTGCTGCGGCATGCCGTAAGGCGGCACCTGCGCGCCGTTTTGCGGAGCGTAATATGCCTGCTGAGGCGGAGCTTGGTAGCCGGGTTGATTATAATTGCCCTGCGGTGCTTGGTTTGCCTGCGGAGCATAATATGTGCCCTCCTGCGGAGGAGTGGTGTAGCTTTGGCCCTGCGGCTCTGTGTAGGAAGGTGCGCTTTGCGCTCCCTGTGCAGGCTCGTTGATTTGCTCGGGCTTAGGCTCACTTGCAGGCTGAACTTGCGCATTTGTATTCGGTTGCGGTGCGCCGCCGGATGTGGTTTCGGTGTTGTTTAAATTGTTTTCGTAATCAGCCATAATGCCAATCTCCTTTGCTGTTGTTAAAATCATAATACCATATATTGTGTTATGATGTCAATAAAAGTTATATTTTGTATTTGGGAAATGGTAAAAGAACCGTAATTCTCTTTTTGCTTTAATTGATTGCGCCGCTCATTGTGAGATATTCGTCAATATAATCGCCGTCCGCTTGATCTTCGTTGTTGTGAATTTCAACATTGATATCGCGGTCCTTGCTATCAAGCTTGTAAATAGCCTTGATTTCGGCGGTTTCGCCGGGAGCAAGCGTTTTGTTGAAGGTTATATCCGCTGCGCCCTCTGCCGGCAGGGTTTCATAAATCGGTGAACTGTTTTGGTAAACCTTCACATATAATGCCGATAAAAAGTTTGCGGGGTATTCTGAATTGTTCGTGAATTCGTAGGCTATCACAACAGCGTCGTTGCCTTGGTAATCCTTGGCGTATTCGGCGCTTTTAACAATGCATTTGTAATCGGAAATTGTGTCCGTCACCAAATTTGAGTCCGTTTCGTAAGAATAGTAATCGGTGTCGTCGAAAAAATCGTCAAAGCAGTTATAAATGGTTTCCGTTGCGAACAGCATTACCACGCAAAGAAGCACATAGGCGATTATTCTGGTGATGTAGCTCACAAGCGCGCATATGCCGCTTGCTTTTGCCGTTTTCGGGCGGCTTTCACGCTCCACAAGGAAAATGATAAGCCCTGCAATCGGCACGAAAAACGAAAGCAGCACATACCACACATTTGCCTTTTGCTCAATCGGTTGAACGGGGTAAACGCCGGCCGGCGGATAATAAGCTGCCTGCTGCGCAGAATAAGCATTTCCTTCAGGTGCGCTCTGTTGGCCCGGCTGAGTGTAATAAGCGTTTCCGTCGGGTGCTCCCTGAGGAGTCGGCTGTGCCTGCCGTGGGTTAAAATATGTTCCCGCTTGCGGATTCGCATAATACGCCGCTTGCTGCGGATTGGCATAGCCCTCGCCGAAAGCCGCTTGATTTTGGCGCTCGGTAAAGTTGTTTTGATTTTGAATGTTTTGGTTTTCTGCGCCCGATTCGGCTGTTGGTTTGTTTGTTTGATTATTATTTTCGTAGTCGGCCATGGTGCCAACCTCCTTACTGTTTATATAAAAAGTATATCATACGGAATTTAAGGCTGTCAATCGCCGCGGCGGCACGCAATAACCGCCGAGGTAAAAAATATAATATGAAATTTGTGTATGTTGCATAGGCAAATCGAAATATATTTCAATCAGTGTGTTTTGGCACGGAGCTTTTTATTGAAACTTCATTGTGAATACGCTGAAGTCTTTTAAATTCGGGCAATAATAAAAAGCATCACAGTCGGTCGTCATTCGGCTTTATCGTCTGTGATGCTTTAATATAATATTTTTTGTTATTCCTCGTGCCAGGGCAGTTCAATAACAGTCGGTTCGTGGTGAACGGCAGGAAGATATTTTTCCACAATATCTTTTGTTTTAAATTTTAGGCTTGATGTGTTAACACAGGGGTGGCAGCCGAGCGTGTCGCTTTCAAAAACAGCTTTGTCTACCACAAGGCGAACACGGTTTTCGCTGTCGTTCATAAGCCCCATAATTGAAACCGCACCGGGTGAAATATTAAGGAACTTTTCCATATATTCCGGCTTGGCAAAGGACAGGCGCGCGGAGTGGATCTGGGCGGATAGATCCTTGGTGTGGAACACCTTGGTATCCGGGATCATCAGCAGGTAAAACGCGGTTTCCTGACGGTTACAAAGAAAAAGATTTTTGCAGATGACCGCCTGCAGCGTTTTGTCAATTTCCTGGCAGACTTCCATCGTCATGGCCGGGGCATGGTCAATGCGGTTATATTCGATCCCAAGACTATCCAGTAAATCATAGGTACGGGTTTCTTTGGCCAATCTGCCCGTAGTATCCATCGGGCGGCCTTTTTGCAGTTCCATCAAAACATTCCCCTCTCTTCGATTTGTATGCTGTCTATTATATCGCAAATCGTGCCAGCCCGCCTGCAAAAATGTGGTTTCCGTTCAGGTTTTCAGATTCTGTTCGGTTCAAGTTTTCCGCAATCGCATAATAATCCGTACGCCGCTGTTATAAACAAAATCATTCATTCGATCATCATGCCTCACGTTCGATTTGCATTTTATTTTTAAGGGATACTTTGCGTATACGTCCCTCATGTAGCATGAGAGCAAGAGGATTCCAGAATTTTTCTGTGCTAAACTGACATTTAATTCTTAAGGCAATACCGCACAATTCCCGCCTTACGGCTTAAGCACCGCTCCGG
>OFPS01002386.1_pt1 | contig 10973 bp, 9 predicted proteins | sample 1542111 | NCBI WGS metagenome assembly OFPS01 (sample SAMN04209233, study PRJEB22552) | human gut metagenome | biome: gut; material: feces | host: Homo sapiens | place: USA: Oklahoma | reverse complement strand
CTCTTTTTCAAAGCCAAGGAGGTTGTCCTTTGTATATTCTCCGACATCCGGCATTCTGATCTGAAACTCTTCTTTCTGCTCCTCGCTCACCACATCGAACAGGCTCATCTGACCGACCATGGAATTTTTCTTTTCCTGCTGCATATGGTCGACGATCTGAATATAAATACTCATGAACTGCTTTCTTGTTCCCCCCAGGACATCCAATGCCCCGGCTTTGATGAGATTTTCCACCAGCCGTTTATTCATCAGCTCCCGGCTCGAAATCCTAGTAATAAAATCTTCCAGATTTCTGAACTCTCCGAGTTCCTTTCTGTCATTCACAATGGCACGGATCACCGGGCGGCCGATACTCTTGATCGCAGCCAGTCCATAACGGATATCTCCGCCGTCTACTGAAAAATCCGCCTCCCCTTTGTTGATATCCGGCGGAAGGATTCTGATCCCCATCTGACGGCAGACGTAAATATATTCTGCAACCTTGGTCGGATTATCGATCACAGAAGTCATCAGGGCTGCCATATACTCTACCGGATAATAGTATTTCAGCCACGCCGTCTGATAAGATACTACTGCATAAGCAGCCGCATGAGACTTATTAAAAGCATATTTTGCAAAATCGATCATCTCATCATAGATCTTATTTGCAGTCTGCTCATCAATCCCGTTCTTGATACATCCCGGTACACCGGTCTCTTCATCGCCGTAAACGAAAGTTTTCCGTTCCTTTTCCATGACCGCTGCTTTTTTCTTGGACATGGCACGACGCAGAAGATCACTTCGTCCAAGTGTATAACCTGCAAGATCACGCACGATCTGCATAACCTGTTCCTGATATACGATACATCCATAAGTCGGTGCCAGGATCGGCTCTAACTGCGGGCAGTCATAAGTGATGCTATCCGGATTGTTCTTTCCCTTGATGTACTGCGGGATGAAATCCATCGGTCCCGGACGGTATAAGGAGATACCGGCAATGATATCCTCCAGATTCTGCGGTTTCAGTTCCTTCATGAAGTTCTTCATTCCGGCACTTTCAAGCTGGAATACGCCATCGGTCTTTCCTGTTCCGATAGACGCCAGAACTGCTTTATCATCATAATCGATTTTATTAATGTCTATTGTCTTACCGCTGCTGATGCTTGCCAGACGCTCTGCATCCTGTATAACAGTCAGGGTACGCAGACCCAGGAAATCCATTTTCAGAAGCCCCAGTTCTTCCAGTGTTGTCATCGTAAACTGTGTCGTCACTGAGCCGTCCGATCCAAGAGACAATGGCACGAATTCTTCAATCGCACGCTGACCGATCACAACTCCCGCTGCATGCATGGATGTATGTCTCGGAAGACCTTCCAGTCTTCTCGACATATCGATCAGTTCCTTAACCTGTTCATCTTCCTGATACAGTTTCTTGAATTCCGGATTCATCTTCAGTGCCTTATCAAGCGTAATATTCAGCTCTGTCGGCACCATCTTTGCAATGCTGTCTACAAATGCATACGGAAGGTCCATGACACGTCCTACGTCACGGATGACTCCACGTGCTGCCATCGTACCGAAAGTTACGATCTGTACTACCCGGTCTGCGCCGTATTTTCTTCCTACATAATCAATGACTTCCTGGCGTCTCTCAAAGCAGAAGTCCACGTCGATATCGGGCATGGATACACGTTCCGGATTCAGGAAACGTTCGAACAGAAGCTGATATTTGATCGGGTCGATACTTGTAATTCCCAGACAGTACGATACGATACTTCCGGCCGCCGAACCTCGCCCCGGTCCGACCTTGATCCCCTGTGTTCTTGCATAATTAATGAAATCCCACACGATCAGGAAGTAATCTACATATCCCATGGATTTGATGACCGACAATTCGTATTCCAGACGTTCTTTCAACGAATCATCCCCGTCCGGATACCGTTCTTTCAATCCGTCAAAACAAAGTTTATTCAGATATTCCCAGGAAGTATATCCTTCCGGCACATCATATTTCGGCAGTTTGGTGACACCGAATTCAATCTCTACATTACAGCGGTCTGCAATCTTCTGCGTGTTCTCCAACGCCTGCAGTGCATATGGAAATAACTGCTTCATCTCTTCTTCGGACTTAATATAATACTGGCCGCCTTCGTAGCGCATACGATCTTCATCTGCCAGCTTTTTACCCGTCTGGATGCATAACAGAATGTCATGCGGTTTTACGTCTTCTGCGTAAGTATAATGCACGTCATTCGTCGCAACCAGTTCGATCCCTGTCTCCTGTGACATACGGAGCAGTGACTGGTTCACGATCTGCTGTTCCTGCATTCCGTGATCCTGTAATTCCAGGAAGAAATTTCCTTTTCCGAAAATGTCCTGATACCTTAGTGCTGCTGCCTTTCCTTCTTCATACATGCCGCGCAGGATATTCTTCTGTACCTCACCGGCCAGACACGCACTGAGCGCAATGATTCCTTCATGGAATTCCTGCAGCACTTCCAGGTCTACTCTTGGTTTATAATAATACCCTTCCGTAAATCCTCTGGACACGATCTTCATCAGATTATGGTATCCCAGATCATTTTCCGCCAGAAGCACCAGATGATAATAACGGTCATCCCCGCTTCCGACAGCTTCTTTATCGAATCTCGATCCCGGTGCAACATAGACTTCGCATCCGAGGATCGGTTTAATCCCTGCTGCTCTTGCCGCACGGTAAAAATCGATCACACCATACATGACACCATGATCCGTGATCGCCACGCTGTTCATCCCGAGTTCTTTTACCCTGGCTACACACTCTTTGATTTTATTTGAGCCATCCAACAGGCTGTACTCTGTATGGACGTGGAGATGTGCAAAGCTCATAGCTTTCTCCTTTCCTGATTCTATCCACAATGATAAAAAAAGGTGCCCCCTCAGGGAACACCCTTTCAAACATCACTGTTCGTCTTAATCTTCTTTTCCACTTCCAAGAAGCATGAATTTTACAAGTTTATCGATATCCTCTGGCTCATGAGCAACGATTTCCAGTTCCGGAATCTCTCCGTTAGAGAAAATGTTTGCCATAGATACATACTGAGATAATTTTGACTTTAAGTTCAGTCTGTCACCTTCGCCTGTTACAAGTTCAACTTTTCCTTCACAAGAATCAACTACTTTGAAAAATCCTTCGATATCTGTAATGTTCTGTACTTTCATTTCTCATTCTCCTTTTTAATCATCTTATTCTTATCACTTTTATTATACCTTATTTCTTTTTCATTTCAATATTCTTTTCAGAAATTTTTATATGTCCTTCTTTAAGAAGTCTTCCAACGGCACGTTTGAATGCATTTTTACTTAATCCGAATTCCTGTTTGATTACTTCCGGATCTGCTTTATCGTTAAATGGAAGCTTTCCACCGTATTCTTCCATACGTTTCATGATCATCGCCGCATCGGCATCCATCTGAAGAAATGCTTTCTCTCTGACGCTTAAGTCAAGCTTTCCGTCTTCTCTTACTTTCAGGACTCTGGCGGATACACGGTCTCCGACTCTTAACCTGCCAAATGCTTCTCTCTTCGGGATCAGTGCACTGTAGCAGTCATCCACTGCCACGAACACTCCGAAGTTATCACTCGTCTCGTAAATGATTCCTTCTACATGATCATCCTTTTTATATGGAGAATCTGTACGAAGCTTTTCGTATACTTTCATTGTCGCACAAAGTCTTCCGGACTTGTCCACATACAGTGCGACAAGCACTTCATCACCTTTTTTTACTTTTGCAGTCTGTTCTTTGAACGGAAGCAGAAGGTCTTTTTCCAGTCCCCAGTCAAGGAACGCCCCGATTCTTCCGGTATCTGCAACTTTCAATACTGCCAGTTCATCTAACGTGATCTTTGGCTCCTGCGTTGTTGCGATCAGACGGTCAGACGAATCTTTATACAAAAATACTTCTACAGGATCTCCGACTTCTACATCTTTTGGTACCTGTTTTTTCGGAAGCAGGACTTTGTCATCTTTATTACCAAGATATACCCCGAACTCTACTTCTTTAACGATCATCAATCTTCTTTTCTTTCCTAAATAATCTGTTAATCCCATATTTTTCCTCTCTGTTTCCTTTTCTCTTTTTCCAAAGTGTATATGTTTTCTTATTGTATCAGCATCCATATAAGAATGTCTATGCAAACTTAAATTCGATCACTGCATACGGTCTGGCCTTTTCATTGCAAAGCTCTATAACCGTTCTGTCCTCTTCTATGGCAATCCTCGGATAGATCACATCACCATATACCGCTGATTTCTTATATTCCACACGCATCTGGTGCACTTCTTTATCTTTTGGCAATGATTCCAGTGCCATCTGTACATATTGGCAGTTGTTGACATGCTCATTCGTATCAATATGATATCTGCGTACCGGAAAACTTTCCAGTTCTTTTGCCTCTTTCGGAAGTGCGATTTTTCTTGATTCATATTCCATCTCATACGGATCTCCTACCCCGTATGGTGCAATCTCCGATTCTTCCGGTCTTGACGGACGTCCCTTTTCCATGTCCATATATACCCACAGCGAATTTGCATATGCTACATCTTTTCCTTCACTGTCTGTCATACAGAAATTACGTTCTCCAAACAAACCGTTAAAGTCCGTCGCCCATGTACTTGTCTGTATCTTTTCACCGATCTTCGGATAACGTTCTACCACTACCTGCCAAGATGACAGGATCCATGCCCGCTTTTTTTCGCTGCAGTGTTCGATTCCAAGTCCCAGATCTTCTGACTGGAATGTACTGCAGTCCTGAAAATAATTTACGATTCCCGGCAGGGTAATTCTTCTGGTATGATCCACTTCACTGAATCGTATTCTTCCATCTATCGTATATTGATTGTCTCTCATTTTAGTCTGACTCCTTTGCATGATCTTTTCCGAAGAAAAACCACTTTATCTTAAATTCTGAAGTGGCCGTTACCATTTCATATTCTTCTGCACTTAATGCTTCTTTCAGTTCTTTCTTTCCATCTTCATCTACCACTGCACAGGTTGCATTGGTAAAACACAGATTTGGATAAAGTACACACCACCAGTTATGTCCATTTCCCTTCCCAAGTACAATTCTCAGTGCTTCGTAATTTCCCTCGGGAAAAATGATATCTCCATACCGTTTGTCCGGAAAATAGCAGGTGGTCACCTCCGCTTTCGCCCGGTATGATACTTTCTCTTTTTTCAATATTTTATCTGCTGTATCCGTCAGTTCTTTTTTGTGGGTCAGGGTCCATGCTTTTGTCGCCTTTGCATCCCTTCTTTCGGCTCTGGTCATATGTGCTTTCATATACTTTAGAACCGCATCCCGCACTTTCAGTTTGATTCTCTGATCATTTGCACTGTCACTTTCTGCGATCACATGAAAACGGAAGACTTCTTTGGCCAGTGACTGCTGTGTATCGCTAAGTTCTGCATGTACAATTTCCATACGCCAGTTCATAATGCCCGCTGTCAGTATGAACGATATCAGACAGGCTATGAGCAGGCAGATCGTTTCTCGTTTCATCTATGTATCTCCTTCCTGTATACTGCATTTTTCTGATACAGGAAGTCTTGACACAGCTTATCTTATCTATACACTTTTACAGTCTTTTAATTCTGTTTTGTGCGAATCACATCGATCACAGTGGTCACCTGGTTATCAATATGTTTACACATAATATCTGTTGCCGCCTTCTTCTCACCTTTACTGATGTATTCTATGATTGCGGCATGCTCTGCGATCAGCTGTGGATGTGCTTCTTCACGTTTCAGATATTCCACACGATAACGATACATCTGTTCTCTTAAATTATTCAGAAGCTGGATCAGTTTCTGATTGTCTGTTGCCATATAGATAATGTCATGGAAACGTACATCTGCTTCAGCGATCTCTGTAATATCTTTACTCTTTAAGATCTTCTTAAAATCTTCCGCAGCTTTCTTCATCTCTTCGATCTCTTCTTTCGTGATCTTATCACATGCAAGCTGCACAGCCAGTTCTTCCAGTGCTTTTCTTACTTCCAGAACGTCCCGCATATTCTTTTCTGTGATCTCTGCTACCTCAGCTCCTTTTCTTGGAATCATCAGTACCAGGCCTTCCAGTTCCAGTTTGCGGATTGCTTCACGGATCGGGGTACGGCTTACTCCGAGTTTATTTGCAAGCTGGATCTCCATCAGTCTTTCTCCCGGTTTTAACTCTCCTCGCAAGATCGCCTGTCTCAAAGTATTGAACACGACATCTCTAAGCGGCAGATATTCATTCATATTTACTTTAAAATTCGATTCCATGCTTATTTCCTCCTTGCATTATGTATGCCTGTCACATACACCTGCTTTGCCAATTGCTTTTCTCTTATCTTCGCTGCTGCTTTTCTTGCTTTCTCTTTGCTGTCATAAATTCCAAAAACGGTCGGCCCACTGCCACTCATCATAGCATTCAGAGCTCCATGTTCTTTCATTACATTCTTGATCTGTTCAATAACCGGATATTCTTCGATCGTTACCTTTTCCAGTACATTTCCCATGCTCGAAGCAACTTTTTCGATATCATGAGCCTTCAGTCCGTCTATAATACCATCAATATCCGGATGATCCTCTATCTCATGCGAATCCAGTTTTTCATAGACCAGCTTCGTCGATACACTGATCGGCGGTTTTGCGATCAGCACATGACATTTCGGGCAGGCCGGAAGTGGTGTCAGTATCTCTCCGATTCCTTCCGCAAGAACAGTTCCCCGCATAACGCAGTACGGAACATCCGCTCCCAATGTCACTCCTCTTTCCATCAGTTCTTTCTGTGAAAGACCAAGTGAAAACATACGGTTAATCCCGAACAGAACTGCCGCTGCATTCGAGCTTCCTCCTGCCATTCCTGCTGCCACCGGTATGTGTTTATCAAGGGTGATCTTTACACCCTCTTTTACGTCGAACTCTTTCATCAGAAGGTCTGCTGCCTGATATGCCAGGTTATTCTCATTCACCGGCAGATAAAAAAGATTCGTCGACAACTCTATTCCCGGCTTTTTCGTCTTTTCTATCCGGATCTGGTCGTACAGGTACACTGTCTGCATCACCATACGTACATCGTGATATCCGTTCTCTCTCCGTCCCAGAACATCCAGACCCAGATTGATCTTTCCAAGTGCCTTCAATTCCATTTTATCCATTCTATTTGTCTCCTTACATTTTGTATACAATGTGCTTATAGTATACTCAAATTTTGCTTAAAAATCAATATTTTATCGCCTTTATTTACATCTTCTTTTTCCATATGATTCACTTCTTTTATATTTTCCACAGTCGTATTATATTTTTTCGCCAGATTCCACAATGTATCCCCGTTTTTCACAAAATATCCCACAATGCCGGGTCTGTTTTCCAGCTCCTCGGTACTCATCGGGGTGAACTTTGCGGATTCAATATTTTGCACCATAACAGGCTCTTTCTGGAAGCAGTTGAATGCCAGCACAGCCTTTACTTCCACCTCTCCGTTTCCCATAAGTCCTACGGAAAGCTGCTCAACTGTCCAGTCCAGTTCTTCTGCTTCAGGTTCTCCGCCCCCATTCTCTAAAAGATATGTAAACGGCACCATTCCCTGCCATACACCAAACGGCATCTGATCATCTTCCCTGACATACAAAAACATCAGATGAAGAACACCTTCGATATGGATTCCATCTTCTTCTGCTTTCGTAGATTCCGGCTGTATCTTTCCTTTACAGTAACAGATCTGAAGAATATTGTCTTTTAGTTCCGGAAGTGTCAGTTCTTCGGCGATCCTGCATTTTGAATGGTTCTGAAGCTTTAAGCGGAAGCACTTCTTTTCTTTTATATCCGGAACGCAGACATGATCCAGCATATACATATCTTCAAGAATCTGGATTTTTTCTTCTTCATATACAACAAGACGTACTTCCAGTGTCGCCTCTATACCAAGAATACGCATTTCCCCGTTTTCATCCATGCGGGCTTCGACATTCACATCTGTAAGATTCAGACTGGCCTGATGATACATTCCCGGCACAGTCCCCATACATTCTATCCTTCCCTCATATGGAACCGTCCTGTTTATCCAGTCTGTCTTTTCTTCCACACTTTCATAGAGGCAGAATATATTCAGTTCTCCTTGTATCAGGAGTTCATCCGTTCCAATCTGTGTATCTGCTTTTCCGCCTGTCACATCCGTCCAAAGAATCGTACCGATATTCTCTTTTGTCCCGCTAAGAGACACCTCTTCTTTAATCCGGTACGTATCCTTTCCTGTTGCAAATACCTTCAGAAGTTCTTCTTCTTTTGTCTTTTTAAATACAGGATTTTCTCCTTCTATATCTGTTGTGAGCTCTTCTCCCACACATTTTTCCATTCCGATCGTAATCTCTGCAAGTGTCTTGATATTCAGTTTTCTTGAATGGATTACCGTTACCGTAAGATCAACATCTGCTGTCTTTAGTACCAGATTTCCATCCGGCTCCTGTTCAAGATAGATCATTTCTTCAAATGGAATCCTTCCTTCCAGGCTTGCAGGCTCCGGTATCGTTTCATCTGCAGTATACAAAACTCTGAATTCCAGTTTGCCTGTCACTTTCAGATAATTTTCTACCTGTTTCATCTCTTCCACCTGTAATGTCCCGTCACTTATTATAATCCTGCCTACATCCTTCTTTGCATCCGGAACATTATAATCATCATCAATATAGAACTGGTCATTTACCGTCTTTCCGTTCTGAAAAGTACGGATCTCCTTTTTTAAATACTCCATTGACACTTCCTGCCTCCTCTTATTCATATATGATCTGTTTATCCGTATATGGTATCTTTATGACAATATATGGATATGTCTTTTTCTTATGCGTCTTTTCTTTCTTCTGTGGCCCGAGAAGTGTTGTACGTACGACCACTGTATGTTCCGTCTCATAACACTCATTCACTTCGATGCTGTATCCTGTCGTTTCCTGCCGTCCGTATCCTTTTACTATATAAAGGTATCTGCCTTCATTCCCCGTATCTGCATAACTGATCCACATCTCCGACTTTTCGGCTTCTGCAATCTCTTCTTTTAATTTTTCGGGGATTTCTTCTTTCTTTACGATCTCATATTCTATCTCTCCTGTTTTCTGTTCTTTTAACGTGCCAAAACTACAGCCGGTAAACAGCAACATCACTGCGACGGCTGCCGCGGTCCATCTTCTTTTTTTCATGCTGCCCTTCTTTCTGACACTTCTATTTTCTCTTTACTATCTTACACACTATGGGTGTAAAAAATGCCGGATTTATGCTATCATAGAAAATGCACAGAGAACCTGGCAGCCATTACAGAATCTTTGACAACTGGCAGTTTCTCTTGCATACTTTGGTAGCAAAATGAAAATAAAGGAGATTAATTATGATAAGACTTATTTTTGTCGCCTTATTCGTAGTTCTATTTCTGATCATCGGTATTCCGGTTCTTGGAATTGAATGGCTGATCGGCAAAGTCAGCAAAAAAACTATGGATTATTCCAGTCTGCGGCTGGTTCAGTGGGCATTTAATATGATCATTAAGCTTGCCGGTATCGAACTTACCGTGATCGGAGAGGAGAATATATCGGAAGGACCGGTTCTTTATATCGGAAATCACAGAAGCTTCTTTGACATCGTTATCACTTACGCCAGATGTAAGAATCTGACCGGTTATATTGCCAAAAAGGAGATGCTTTCTATCCCGCTTCTTCGCACATGGATGAAACGCCTCTATTGCCTCTTCCTTGACAGGGAGAATCCAAAAGAAGGACTGAAGACCATCCTGCAAGCAATCGATTATGTAAAACACGGTATTTCCATCTGCATCTTCCCGGAAGGCACCCGGAATAAAGGGGAAGAATTATCCTTACTTCCGTTCCATAACGGTTCCTTTAAGATTGCAGAAAAGACCGGCTGTCCGATCATACCGATGAGTCTTAATAACACCTGTGATATTTTCGAAGGACATTTCCCGTTCATCAAAAAGACTCATGTCATCTTAGAATATGGCAAACCGATCTATCCGAAAGAACTGGATAAAGACGAGAAAAAGCGTATCGGAGAATATTGCAGTAATATCATCAGTGAAACCATTCATAAGAATCAGGCACTTGTATAGTGCCTGGTTTTTTTCTTTTACATTTATTCCCTTAAGTGCTATAATAAAACGGTATAACTAAAAAAAGAAATGTACTGCAAACAGCAGAAAAAAGGAGTTTGAAAATGAGCAAACGAAATCTTACCTTGCTGACAGATCTGTACGAACTTACTATGATGCAAGGATATTATGAAAAAGGGCAGAACGAAAATGTCATCTTCGATGTATTTTTCCGCCAGAACCCTTGTAACAACGGATATTCTGTATGTGCAGGTCTTGATCAGGTAATCGATTATATAAAGAATTTGCATTTTACTTATGATGATGTAGACTATTTAAGAGGTCTTGGAATCTTCAAAGAAGATTTCCTTCATTATCTGAGCGGCTTCCACTTCAGCGGTGACATCTATGCCATCCCGGAGGGAACAGTCGTATTTCCGAAGGAACCTCTTCTGAAAGTGGTTGCTCCGATCATGGAAGCACAGTTAGTAGAAACAGCTATTTTAAATATTTTAAACCACCAGTGTCTGATCGCTACGAAAGCTTCCCGTGTTGTTTATGCGGCACAAGGAGACGGTATCATGGAGTTCGGACTTCGACGCGCCCAGGGACCGGATGCGGGACTGTACGGAGCAAGAGCTGCTGTGATCGGTGGATGCGTCGGAACTTCCAATGTACTCGCCGGCGAAATGTTTGATGTACCGATTATGGGAACGCATGCACACAGTTGGATCATGACTTTCAAAGATGAATATACTGCATTTAAAGAATATGCAAGATTGTATCCTGATGCATGTACACTGCTTGTCGATACTTATGACACATTGAAATCCGGTGTTCCGAATGCGATCCGTGTTTTTACCGAGATGCGCGAAGCAGGC
>OFPS01002353.1_pt1 | contig 11113 bp, 10 predicted proteins | sample 1542111 | NCBI WGS metagenome assembly OFPS01 (sample SAMN04209233, study PRJEB22552) | human gut metagenome | biome: gut; material: feces | host: Homo sapiens | place: USA: Oklahoma | reverse complement strand
ACGTCCATCCCCGCCCGGCGCCAGAGAAAAACGGGCCGAATCAGCCGAGCAGACCGGAAAGTCCGCCGCCGAAGTTGGGCGGAAGCTCGCCACCGTTCGCGTCGAGCGCATCCTGCAGCCCGGCCGGAAGAGCCGGATTCTGCGGCTTCTTCATGAAGGCGGACCCGCCGGACTTGCCGGAACCGGAGCCCTTGCCGGCGAGCTTGTCGCGCAACGCCTTCTCCTCGGCCTCGCGCTTCATCGGATTGCCGGACTTCGAGCCCTTCTTCTTGCTCTTGCTCTTGCCCTTCTTGCCGCCGCCTACCGCGGGGCCTCCGAAACCGGGGATGCCGCCCATGGCCTTGTTGCTCATGCGCTTCATCATCTTCGCGGCCTGCTCGAACCGTTGCAGCAGCCCGTTGACCGCCGAGACGGTTACGCCGGAACCATAGGCGATGCGGGCGCGGCGAGAGCCGTCGATGATCTTCGGGTTGCGCCGCTCTTCGGGGGTCATCGACCGGATGATCGCTTCGGTGCGGTCGATCTCCTTCTCGTCGAACTGCTCCAGTTCCTTGCGGTGCTGCGCCATGCCGGGGATCATGCCGAGCAGCGACTTCATCGAGCCGAGCTTGCGCACCTGCTGCAGCTGGTCCATGAAGTCGTCGAGTCCGAACTCGCCTTCCGCCATCTTCTGGGCGGCCTTGCGGGCCTCCTCCTCGTCGAACTGCTTCTGCGCCTGTTCGATCAGGGTGAGGATATCGCCCATGTCGAGGATGCGCGAGGCCATGCGATCGGGGTGGAAGACCTCGAAGTCCTTGAGCCCTTCGCCGGTCGAGGCGAACAGGATCGGCTTGCCGGTCACGCTCGCCACCGACAGCGCCGCACCGCCGCGGGCGTCGCCGTCGAGCTTGGACAGCACCACGCCGGTGAAATCCACGCCCTCGTCGAACGCCTTGGCCGTCTGGACGGCGTCCTGGCCGATCATTGCGTCGATGACGAACAGGATCTCGTTGGGATTCACGGCATCGCGGATGTCGCGGGCCTGCTGCATCAGCGCTTCGTCGACGCCCAGTCGGCCGGCGGTATCGATGATGACCGTGTCGTACAGCTTCTGCTTGGCTAGCGCGATCGAATCGCGGGCCACCTTTACCGGGTCGCCGGAGGTCTCGCCCGGCGCGGACACCGAGTCGCCCCCGTCGGACTGGACGCCCTTCTCGGGCGCGTACACCGGCACGCCGGCGCGTTCGCCGACCACCTGTAGCTGGGTCACGGCGTTCGGACGCTGCAAGTCGGCGGCGACCAGCAGCGGCGTGTGGCCGGAATCCTTCAGCCAGTAGCCGAGTTTGCCGGCGAGCGTCGTCTTGCCGGCGCCCTGCAGACCGGCCAGCATGATGATCGTCGGCGGGTTCTTGGCGAAGTTCAGCGGCCGGTCCACGCCCTGGCCGAGCACATCCGTCAGCTCCTCGTTGACGATCTTGACCACCTGCTGCGCCGGGTTGAGCGCTTCGGAAACCTCGGTGCCGAGCGCACGCTCGCGAATTCGACCGGTGAAGGAACGCACCACGTCGAGCGCCACATCGGCGTCGAGCAGCGCGCGGCGGATCTCACGGATCGTGCCGTCGATATCCGCCTCGGAAAGTTTGCCCTTGCTCTTCAGATGCTTGAACGCATTCGAGAGCCGGTCTGTCAAAGAACTAAATGCTGCCATAATGTTCCTCAGTCTAGCGTTTCACGCGGATAGCGGATGAAATGGGTGCGATTGCCTACTTCAGCGACCAAGTGGAGCCTTGCGGACCGTCCTCGATGGCGATGCCGGCCGCGCCCAGCGCGTCACGGATCGCGTCGGCACGTGCGAAATCCTTGGCCTTGCGCGCTTCGGCACGTTCCGCAAGCTGTTCGGAAACCAGCTTGTCGAGCGCGTCATGCTCGGCGGAATTGGCTCCGGCACCAGCCGCACCACCTGCGGCACCGTCGGAAACCCACGGCTCCGCCAGCGGATCCAAGCCCAACGTGTCGAGCATCGCACGCACGTTCACCAGCGCCTCGCGAACCTCGGCCTTCGCCACGTCCGAATCGGCGCGGTCGGCCAGCTTCGACAGCAACGTGTTGCCGGAACGGATCGCCGTGAAAATCGCGGCGGAAGCGCCCGAAACGTTGATGTCGTCGTTCATCGCGGCAACGAAATCGGCGGGAAGCGCGTCGGCGGAAATCGCCATAATCTCTTCTCGTGACGGCTGTTCGCCGACGGCAGCGCCCGCGCGCTCGATGAAGTTCGCCACGCGGTCGTACGCGGACTGCGCCTCGGCAAGCGTCTGGTCGGACCATTCCAGCATGGAACGGTACTGCACGGAACCGAGGGCGTAACGCACCACCCAAGCGGAATGCTCGGCCAGCACCGCCGGCACGGACAGGCCGTTGCCGAGCGACTTCGACATCTTCTCGCCCTTCGCGGTGACCCAGGCGGAATGCATCCAGCGCGCGGCCGAATCGTAACCGGCGGCGCGCGTCTGCGCCATCTCGTTCTCGTGGTGCGGGAATCGCAGATCAAGACCGCCGCCGTGAATGTCGAACATGTCCTTCAGATAGCGGTGGCTCATCGCGGAGCATTCGATATGCCAGCCCGGACGGCCCGTGCCGAACGGGGTATTCCAGCGCGCGTCGAGCGGATCGGAATCCTTCGGAGCCTTCCACAATGCGAAATCACGCGGATCATGCTTGTCTTCCGACATGTCCGCAGGATCAACCGGATTGTACTTGTCGTTGCCCGCATTGTCGACAGACGGACCCATGGCATCGGCCACTTCGGAAGCAGCATCAGCCACAGCGGTCTGCTTCTGATGCGTCAACTCGCCATAGTGCGGCCAGCTGGCAACGTCGAAATACACGTTGCCGGTCGGATCGCCGTTCTCGTCAGTCACCACGTAGCCGTGGCCGTTGTCGATGATCTTCTTGATGAGGTCGATCATGTCGATCATGTGGCCGGTGGCGCGCGGCTCGTACGTCGGCGGCTCCACGCCAAGCTTGCTGTACGCCTCGGTGAACTCGCGTTCGTAGATATACGCGCGCTCCCACCACTGCTGGCCCGCGGCGGCGGCCTTGTCGAGGATCTTGTCGTCGATGTCGGTGACATTGCGCACGAACGTCACATTGTAGCCCAGTCGCTCGAACCAGCGGCGCACCACGTCGAACGCGACGGCGGCGCGGATGTGGCCGATATGCGGTGAGCTTTGCACGGTGGCGCCACACACGTAGATACCGACCTGACCTGGTTTGATCGGCGTGAAGGACGACACGGCGTGCGATGCGGTGTCGTACAGCTTCAGCCCCGCGGCGGCCTTCGCCACCGCAAGAGCGCCGGAAGTGTTGGTATTCTGCGGTTCCTGCGTGTTTGTCATAGTCATGAGAATATTGCCAGAATCGGACATGGCCAGCGTTGCGTCCGTAAGTTGTTGGCAAGCACAATCCGCATGTTTGTTCGCAGGTTCGCCGGTGCTTCCACACGCGGGTTTACGAACATATTCGCGCCGATCGAATCGAAATTTGTGGACGAAATGTGTTTGCCGTTTACGTAGGTGATGTAACAATGGTTGTATGACGCAATCGAAAGTGCTGATTCTTCAACATGTCCCGTGGGAGAAACCGGGGCGCATTTTGGATAGCTTGGACGACTTGGGTATGTCGTACGAAATCGCGAACGTCGCGAAGGAAAAGAAGCCGGATCTGCCTGATTTCAAAGAGATTTCCGGCGTGGTGATCATGGGCGGGCCGATGGGCGCGCTCGACTTCGACAAATATCCGGGACTCAAAGCGGAAGGCAAGCTCGCACGGGCGGCAGTCAGCGTCGGCAAGCCGGTACTGGGCGTGTGCCTGGGCCATCAGATCATCGCCACCGCGCTGGGCGCGAAGCTCAAAAGCGGCGATGCGCCGGAAATCGGGTTCGCGCCGATCAAGCGCATCGACAAGCACGACTTCTTCTCCATGTGGAACAAGACGTTGGACGTGCTGCACTGGCACAACGACGTGGTGACCCTGCCGGAAGGCGCACAGCCGTTGGCCAAAAGCGCGAAGACGAAGAACCAGGCGTTCCGGTTCGGTTCGGCGCTTGGCCTGCAATTCCACCTGGAGGTCACCCCCACGTTGTTGGACGAGTGGCTGGACGAGCCGAGCATGGTGAAGGATTTGAAGGCCGCCGGCGGTTCGAAATCGCAGCTACGTGACGCCTTCGCCGAATACAATCCGCAGCTGCAGCCGATGGCCGATCAGGTTTTCTCCGGATTCGCGGCCCGGTGCAGCACCTATGCCGCAACGCTGGAGCGCTGATAAGCGTTCTGCCCGCTACACGCCCCACTGAATCGCCAGCTGAGTGCCTTCCGTAGGTGGTTCCTGAGTTCCGTAGGTGGTTGGGTGATGGACCAGTGTTTCGGAAAGGCTGAATTTAAGGCTTTTCTTCGTGCGGTATCCGAAGACAACCACCTACGGAAGCGGAAAACCACCTACGGAATCTTCTAGGGCGTTTTCGTTGCCTACATTCCAAGGTCTCCTGTCTACGTTTCGCATCATGCAGCTGGTGAGCAAGCCCCAAATACGTGTGCGGGAGGCGGTGTTCCGCCGACGCGCTACATTGGTGAGTTATGCCGACTTATGATTTGGGACTTGAACACGTTTCGCTCGCTTTCGCGACCAAGAATATTTTCACCGATGTGACGCAGGGCGTATTCGAAGGCGACCGCATCGGCATCGTCGGCCGCAACGGCGACGGCAAATCCACGCTGCTGCACCTGTTCAAAGGCACTCAGGAGCCGGATTCCGGGCGAGTCACCAAGCGCGGCGGACTGACGTTCGGCATGCTCGACCAGCGCGACCCGCTGGACGACGACGCCACCGTGCGCGCGGCCGCGCTGGAAGGCCGCGAGGATTACGAGTGGGCCGCCGACAACAAGTCGCGCGAGATCGTCGAGGCGCTGCTGGGCGGCATCAACCTCAACGCCCGCGTCGGCTCGCTGTCCGGAGGCCAGCGACGCCGCGCCGACCTGGCCCGGCTGCTGCTCAAGGATTGGGACATCCTCGCGCTCGACGAGCCCACCAACCATCTGGACGTCGTGACGATCCACTGGCTTGCCGAACATCTCAAGAACCGCTGGTCGAAAGGGCAGGGGGCGCTGCTGCTCGTCACCCACGACCGCTGGTTCCTCGACGAGGTGTGCGAGTCGATGTGGGAGGTCCACGACGGCGTGATCGACCCGTTCGAAGGCGGCTACTCCGCATACATGCTGCAGCGCGTGGAGCGCGACCGACAGGCCGATGTGCGAGAGACGAAGCGCCGCAACCTCGCGCGCAAGGAGCTCGCCTGGCTGTCGCGCGGCGCCCGCGCCCGCTCCACCAAGCAGAAGTTCCATGTCAAGGCCGCGCGGGAGCTCATCGCCGACGTGCCGCCGGTGCGCAACACGTTGGAGCTGAAGCAGATGGCCACGTCGCGTCTCGGCAAACAGGTGGTCGATCTCATCGACGTGACGCAGATCTTCGAACATGCGCAGGGCGAGGCGGACATCGACGCGATTGATCCGGACGTCGCCGAAATGGAGGCGTCGGCATCCCGCGTGGACGTGGTGCCGGCGATGTACGCCGAACCGCAGGCGCACGGCAGCGTCGAAGTCGCAGTCGACGATTTGACCGATCCGCGATTGGTGGACGCCGGTGTGCCGGAAGCGCGGCAGGCGGCGGCGCAGGCGGAACAGGACGCGCAACAGCAGGCGCAATCGCAAGCATCACAAGAAAATTCCGACGAAACGGAAGCGGCGGAAGTGACATCCGCGGCGCGGAAGGTCACCGTGACCGGCCGTAAGATCCTCGACGACGTGACGTGGCTGATCGGCCCGGGCGACCGCTTCGGCATCGTCGGCGCGAACGGTGCCGGCAAATCGACCCTGCTGAAGATCCTCGACGGCACGATCACCCCGACCGCCGGCCATGTGAACATCGGCAAGACCGTGAAGTTCGCGGTGCTTTCGCAGCGGCTCGACGAGCTGGAGAAACTCGGCAAATACAAGATCAAGGAAGTACTGTCCCGCTACAAGCCCAGCTATATCGTCGACGGCAAGGAAGTCACGCCCGGTCAGCTGATGGAACGGCTCGGCTTTGAATCCGCGCAGCTGATGACGCCGATCCGCGACCTGTCGGGCGGACAGAAGCGCCGCATGCAGCTGCTGCTGATCCTGCTGGATGAGCCGAACGTGCTCATCATGGACGAGCCCGGCAACGACCTCGACACCGATATGCTCGCCGTCATGGAGGATCTGCTCGACACGTGGCCGGGCACGCTGATCGTCGTCAGTCACGACCGGTACCTGCTGGAGCGCGTCACCGACCAGCAGTTCGCACTGATCGGCGGTAAGGTGCGGCATCTGCCCGGTGGCGTCGACGATTATCTCGATATAATCGAAAAAGCGAAGACCGCAGCGCCGGCAGGCGTATCGGCTTCGCAGAAGGAGCCGGCCGGCTCCGGTGTCACTGCCACGGCGGACGACGCCCCCAAGCTCAGCGGCAAGGAATTCCGCGAGACCAGCAAGCGCATCTCCGCCATCGAGCGCAAGCTCGCAAAGCTGGAGGAGCAGAAGACCGCGCTCGAAGCGGATATGGCCGCCCATGATCCGAGCGACTATGAGGGGCTGAACAAGCTCAACGGGCAGCTTCAGGCCGTCTCCGACGAGTCCGGCGCCTTGGAGACCGAATGGATGGAATTGTCCGAAAAACTGGAGTAATCGCCGCGCGGTGCGCGACCTTACTTCATCATCTCTTCATAGATGCGCTTGCAGTCCGGGCAGACGGGGTATTGCGACGGGTCGTGCTTCGGCACCCAGATCTTGCCGCACAGCGCGACCACGGGCCGGCCGGTGAGCTTCGATTCGGCGATGCGATCGCGCGACACATAGTGCGCGAACCGGTCGGCGTCGCCATTGTCGGAACGGTCGGTCTGCTCCTCGGTTTCCGGACGCTCCAGCACCGCCGTCCCCGTGCCCTGGTCCGGGGTGGACAGCGGCGACACCGGATCCGCGAGATCCGCGGCGATCCCTCCTGCGACGGCGGATGTCGGCTTCAGCTGTGTTGACGGTTCAGATGACATTTCGACTCCATTCCTTCATCCATGACGACATCATAGCGGCGAATGGCCGGCCTGTCTTCCGCCGGCATAGATTCATGATAATGCCCGCATGCTACCGCTGCATGTCCGGCGTCTGAGCCCCGGCTCGCTCGTATGCGGGCTGTCCGGCGATTCGCGGTAGGCTATGCATATGACTATCGCAGTATGCCCAGGATCGTATGACCCCGTGACCGCGGGACATTTGGATGTCATTGAGCGGTGCGCCCGTTTTTTTGACGAAGTGCACGTGGTCGTGGCCGTGAACGCCGCGAAGACCCCGATGTTCCCGGCGCATACGCGAGTGGATATCATTCGTCAGGCGCTCGACCACGACGGATTCCCCGATGTCAAGGTCGCGTCCACGACCGGCCTGATCACCGACTACTGCAAGGAGATCGGTGCCACCGTCATCGTCAAGGGCCTGCGGCAGAACGGCGATTACGAGGCGGAGCTGGGCATGGCCCTGGTCAATCGCAAGCTCGCAGAGGTGGAGACGCTGTTCCTGCCGGCCGACCCGGTGCTTGAGCATATTTCCAGCTCCATCGTCAAGGACGTCGCCCGGCATGGCGGCGACGTGACCGGCATGGTGCCTGATGGCGTGGTGCCGATGCTGGACGAGGCGTTGAGCCATGAGCGTGGCGAGTGATGTCGCGACGCGAATCCCATATGATATTGTCTGGGTTTTCCGGTCGCTGATACGTGACCGGAATAAAAGTAAAGAGATGCAGCATGGATGAATCAACGAACGATGGCATCGTCAACGTCGGTGACGGCAACGACGGCGGCGCCGCCATGAATCCCGCGACCGGCACCGAGCCGGCCGCGCAGTCGACCGACGCCTACAGCGTCACGTATGCGGCCGCGGCGCGGCTGAACGATGCGCCGGAAAGCGCGGCACCTGCCAGCGTGTGGGACGAAATGTCGCACAAGCCGCAGCCGGCCGCCGCTGCGACGCACGAGAACAAGCCGGACATATCCGATTACGCGAAGCAGTCCAAGCCGACGTTCCCGATCAGTCAGCTCCCCGATTTGCGCGAGACGCTGGATCCGAAGGCCGACATGAACCCCGAGGAGGTGAAGTCCCGCGAGGAGTTCACCACCGTCTATGACATCATCGACTCGATGGAGGCGACGCTGGAGGCCGCGAAGACCAGCCTGTTCGCGCCCAGCATGGTGCGTGTGGACCGCGAGGAGTTCGCCGGTCAGCTGGACGAGCTCAAGCGGATGCTCCCGGTGCAGCTGGAGCGCGCGTCCGCGCTGATGCGCGAGGCCGAGCGGCGCTTGGAATCCGCGCAGACGCAGGCGAACGCCATCATCGCGTCGGCGCAGAGCCGTGCCGCCGACACGTTGGACGAGGCCAACAAGCAGGCGCAGATCCTCGTCGGCCAGGAGAACATCACCGACAAGGCGCGGCAGCGTGCGCGTGCGATTCTCGACAAGGCGCAGGCGCGTGCCGACCATCTGACCAATGGCGCCGACGAGTACTGCACGACGGTGATGACCGGCCTGCAGGAGCAGCTCGGCAAGCTCAGTCACGACGTGCAGGCAGGACTCAACGTGCTTGAGGAACGGCAGCGCGCGGCGGGCGAGCAGATGCCGCACCTGAACATCAACGATTATCCGGAAGCGCAGTAGGGGCGCGCCGGAGTGTAACGGAACGCGCAACAGCATGCGCGGCAGCAGCAGGGAGGAGATTTGTATGGCACGACCGGAGGATTCCGCATGGGCGGTCAGCGTGGCGCAGGTGGCGTCGCGGCCGGGGCAGTCCAAGACGGTGGACGCGGTGTTTCCCGCGCCGAGCGGCATCGGCGATGAGGTCATCGGTGTGAAGGAGGGCGCGGACGTCAGCGTGCACGGCTCGTTCGACTCGATAGTCGACGGCCTGGTGCTGACCGCTCGCATCGAAGCGCCCGTCGCGGCCGAGTGCACACGCTGCCTCAAGCCCATCAAGCGCGATTGGGGTGTGGACGTCGTCGCGTTCTTCCCCTACGAGGAGAGCGCGAAGGCCCGCTCGCACGGCAAGCCCAAGAACGAGGACGTGGAGATCGTCGCGGGGGAGGACGAGTCCGAGGACGTGTATCCACTGAGCCGAGACGGGGCGTTCGCCGACCTGGAGGCGCTGCTGCGTGACACGCTGGTGGAGGCGCTGCCATTGCAGCCCCTGTGCCGCGAGGACTGCCGGGGACTGTGCTCGCAGTGCGGCGTCGACCTCAACGAGCACCCGGACCATCATCATGACGTGACCGATCTGCGGTTCGCGGCTCTGGCCGGGTTGAAGGCCCAGCTGGAGGCCGAGGAGCATGGCGACAAGTAACGGTGGGCGATCGGCGTGCGGGTCTGGGAACCTGCTCGCGCGACGCCGCGACATGCCGTTGTACGGGCGATGCGTTAAGATACCGTACGCTTAAGCTCAATTGTTCGAACGAAACAGAGGAATAACAAATGGCACTGCCTAAGTACAAGACCTCGCGCGCCAACACGCACTCGCGTCGCGCGAACTGGAAGGCTACCGCCGCCCAGACCATCGCATGCCCGAACTGCGGCGCTCCGGCGCTGCCGCACATGGCTTGCCCGAGCTGCGGTTCCTACCGCGGCCGCGTGTACCGCGCAGCCATTCGCTCCGCTCACACCAAGTGATCGCAGCCGAATGCCGATAGCGAAATGAAGACCCTGCCATCGACGGGTGGCAGGGTCTTCGTATATTGTCGCATTGCCATCCGGACACTGCGCGTATGCGTTCAGGGCGTGCGCGTGCGGCCGGATATGGTGGACAAGGAGAAAAACATGACTGAACCTGAACCGCGCGAAGAGCTGTTCTCCGCGCTGGGCGTCACCATCAGCCCGGATCTGCTGATACAGGCGCTCACCCATCGTTCGTTCTCGCACGAACACCCCGGCACATCGAACTATGAGCGGCTGGAATTCCTCGGCGACGCCGTGCTGGAACTGGTATCGACCGAGACGCTGTTCACGCTGCATCCCGACATGACCGAAGGCCAGCTGGCGAAGATGCGTGCCAAGGCCGTTTCGGAGGAGGCCCTGTCGGCGATCGCCCGGGACAAGTTGCACGTCGGCCCGTTCATCCTGCTCGGGCACGGCGAGGCGGAGTCCGGCGGTGCCGAGAAAAGCTCCATTCTGTGCGACATCGTCGAATCGCTGATCGGCGCCACGTTCCTGGAGCACGGCATCGAAGGCGCGCGCAAGGTCGTGCACCGGCTCATCGACGACACGTTGGCGGAAGTGGCCACCGAAGGACCAGCCCTGGACTGGAAGACCTCGCTGACCGTGAAGGCGCACGAGCTCGGCCTGGATGAGCCGCGGTACCGCATGAGCGTGTCCGGCCCCGAATACGCGCAGGAATTCACCGCCAAGGCCACCATCGGCCCGAAAGACGACATCATCGGCAAGGGTACCGGCACCAGCAAGCGCAAGGCGCAGCTCGTCGCGGCGGAAATGGCCTGGCATGAGCTCGACCGGTACGCGCCCGCGCTCAAGGCGGCCCGCAAGAACGGCTCGTCCAAGCACCGGCGCAGCGGCTCGGCCGGCAACTGACCAACTGGTGAACGGCGATTGCGCGGTGCTGTCACCTGTATGCTTAAACTGAGAAAATACGAATCACAGACGCCATAGCCACAAGCGAACGCGCATCGTGACCGTCGGCGCACGCAAGTCATGAACGCTCGCGAGGCGCGACGGGTCCAGGCATATGACCGAACGATTTGAGTTGAGAGGACATGATGGCTCTACCCACACCATTGCAGGCGTTCAGCGGCGTTCCGAAAAACACCGCATCCGCAGACAAGCAGACGATCATCGACGGTGAGAAAATGACCGGCGCGCAGGCGTTGATTCGCGCGCTGGAGGATTTGGGCGTGCAGGACGTGTTCGGCCTGCCCGGCGGCGCCATCCTGCCGGTGTTCCACGCGATCAACGACGATACGAAGTTCCGGTTCACGCTCGTACGCCACGAGCAGGCCGCCGGCCATGCCGCCGAAG
>OFPS01002346.1_pt1 | contig 11132 bp, 7 predicted proteins | sample 1542111 | NCBI WGS metagenome assembly OFPS01 (sample SAMN04209233, study PRJEB22552) | human gut metagenome | biome: gut; material: feces | host: Homo sapiens | place: USA: Oklahoma | reverse complement strand
GGCTGCCGTTGATGGCGAAGGTCGATGTGACGGTGGTGAAGAGGATGTAGGAGAAACTCAAGGCCAGTCCGATGCCGATGTTCAACCCCATGCCTCCTTTGATCTTGCGGGAAGAGAGCGAGGCTCCGATGGAGGTCAGGATGAAGGCGGCCATGATGGCGGCAAAACGTTTGTGGTATTCGATCTGGAACGTCTGGATATTGCCGATCCCTCTTTTCTTCTGACGGTCGATATACGTGGACAGTTCGGAAGAAGTCATCGTCTCGCAGTCATTGACAGAGATCAGGAAGTCCGAAGGGACGATTGTCAATGTGGTGTCCATGCGGCTCCCTTCGGTGATATGTTCGCGCATCCCGTCGAAGTCGCGGATCATGTAGTCGATCAGCGTCCAATTGTATAGCGAATCGTATTTGATGGAGTTTGCCGTGAGGCGTGAAATCATCTTCTTGTCCTCGAAGTGTTCCAAAGAGAAACGGTATCCCATCCCGGAACGCGCGTCGTAGCGGTCGAAATAGGCGATTACGCCCGGCTCGATCTCCAATTGGGCGGAACGGACATAGTCTACCTTCTTATTCTTGATATATTTGTTTTGGAAGTCGATACGTGTGGCGTTGGCAGGCGGAATGATATAAGCGTTCAGCACAAACGTACTGAGTGCAATGATCCCTGCCGAAATCGCGTAAGGCAACATCAGACGCCGGAAACTCATCCCGCTCGCCAACATTGCGATCACTTCTGAATTGTCTGCTAACTTTGAGGTGAAGAAGATAACGGCAATGAAAGTAAACAACGGACTGAACAGGTTTGCGAAATACGGGATGAAGTTCATGTAATAGTCGAAGACAATCGCTTTCAACGGTACGTCCGGACTCAGGAACTTGTCGATCTTCTCATTTATATCGAAGACGACCGAGATAGCGATAATCAGGGCAATCGCAAAGATATAAGTACCTAAGAATTGCTTGATGATATACCAGTCTATCCGTTTCAGTTTGAATTTCATGTGATAGTTTGCTTATAACCGGTTTGATAATTGACGGACCATTTCACTCTTCCAGGTCGTGAAATCGCCGGCAATAATATGTTTGCGTGCCTCTTTTACGAGCCACAGGTAAAACGCGAGGTTATGAATTGATGCCAGTTGAAGTCCTAACATCTCATTCACTTTGATCAAATGGTGTAGATACGCCTTGCTGTAGCGCGTGTCGATAGCCGAATGAGCATCCGGATCGATAGGAGAGAAGTCGTTCTCCCATTTCTTATTACGCATATTGATCGTGCCGAAGCGGGTAAATATCTGTCCGTTACGTCCGTTGCGCGTCGGCATGATGCAGTCGAACATATCGATACCCCGTTCAATCCCCTCTAAAATATTGATCGGTGTGCCGACTCCCATTAGGTAACGAGGCTTGTCTTTCGGCAGGATCTCGTTGACTACTTCGATCATCTCGTACATCTTCTCTGTTGGTTCGCCTACTGCCAGGCCACCGATCGCATTGCCGTCAGCGCCCTTTTCCGCTACATTCTCGGCTGCCTTTCGGCGCAGTTCCGGATAAACACAACCTTGTACAATCGGGAAAAGACTTTGCTGGTAACCGTATTTCGGCTCTGTAGAGTTGAAACGTTCGAAACAACGGTCCAGCCAACGTTCCGTCAGACCGAGGGACTTTTTCGCGTATTCATAATCGGCATCGCCCGGACAACATTCATCGAAAGCCATAATGATATCCGCTCCGATGATCCGCTGGATATCCATAACCTTTTCCGGGGTAAACAGATGCTTGGAGCCGTCGATATGTGAGCGGAACATGGCGCCTTCCTCATGCAACTTGCGGTTTTCGGAAAGAGAAAAAACCTGGAAACCACCACTATCTGTCAGGATTGGCCGGTTCCATGTGTTGAATTTGTGCAATCCGCCTGCCTGTTCCAATATTTCCAATCCGGGACGGAGATATAAATGGTATGTGTTTCCTAAAATGATTTGTGCGTTGATATCTTCTTCCAACTCGGTCATGTGGACGCCTTTAACTGTGCCCTGTGTGCCGACCGGCATAAAAATAGGCGTTTCAATTACTCCATGATCAGTGGTAATCAGACCCGCCCTTGCATTTGATTTTGTGTCGTTATGTTGTAATTCGAATTTCATGGCTGCAAAGATAAAGAAAAGGCCTTACTTTCACAAATAAGGCCTCATAATATAGTCGGTTATATATCGTTAATCAGAAACCGAAATCGTCTACCTCAATTTCTTTGATTTCCTCTTCTTTAGGCTTTTCGACGAATTTGTGCTCAACGTTCGATTTGACGATGATGGCACGCATTGGGCGTACCGGACAGATCGATTCGCATCCGCCGCATCCGATACAAAGGTCAGGGTTGATCTGCGGGATTGTCAGTGTTCCTTTGTAAGGAACCATGTGTACGGCCTGGGTCGGGCAATGTTCTGCACAGGCACCGCAGTCTTTCTCTTCCGTATTAACAACACAACGGCCTTTGAAGAAAGTGGCAATGCCGACCTGTGTCGTTGTCTTCTCTTCGATAGTCAGAGGTTTGATCGCACCGGTAGGGCATACATCGGAACAGACTGTGCACTCGTAGTTGCAATAACTGCTGATATAGGCCAGACGTGGTTTCAACATATAATCCAAACCGTATTCCAATCCTGTCGGGCGCAAGACCTGGCTCGGACAGCGGACGACACATATCTGGCATCCTGTACATTTGTCTTTGAAACGTTCCAAGCTGATAGAACCCGGAGGCGTGAGGGGAGGCCACTTTTTTCTGCCTTTTCTGTTCATTTTCCCTTTTCCTCCTTCGGCAATCGCAGATGCGATCGGCAGCGAGGCGGCAATGGTTGCACTTGTGGCCAGAAATGTACGGCGGCTGTTGGCGACTGTCAGTTGGCTGGAATATAATTCCTTTACAGCTTGGGTATCGACTGTCTCCTCCTGTTTCATACCCGGAAATTGTAGACGATACTGCAAGCCGCCTTTGGCACAGGAAGAAACACAATTGAAACAATCTACGCAACGGGATGTATCGATCGTCAGGTTTTTGCTGTCGATCGCTTCCGCCTTGCAGGTATGTTCGCAATTCCCGCAATGCGTACAGGCTTCCTTATCGAAAGTTATACGGAAGAACGAGTAGCGCGAGAAAAGACTCAACAAAGCTCCGACAGGGCAGATCGTATTACAGAACAATCGTCCGCGGAAAACAGTCATGACGATGAAAACAAGCAATGCGATGGTTGCTGCGATCAGACCGGAAGCCGTCACGGTACTGATTGTCACATGGAACAACGAGTAGTTGTCCACTTTCATCAGCAGGTCGGCGAGTAGGTTATTCCCCCACATCACGATCGGACGGAACAGACTTGCCGCAATACGTCCGAAGTTGCTGTACGGGTCTAAGAGCAGGCACAATTCGCTAAGACCGAAAACAGCCATGACTGCCGTAATTACCAGCAGTACGTAGCGTAGCCGGTTCATCGGCTTGTGGTAAGTAAAACGACGGCTTCCTTTCTTCTTTTTCTTACCGATGCAAAATAGACGGTTGATGATATCCTGGAATACGCCTGCCGGACATATCGTGGAACAATAAATACGTCCGAATACCAGTGCCAGCAAGAATTGGAACACGATCAGACCGACCATTCCTCCCAACAAGGACGGCATCAGTTGCAGATGCAGCAAACGATGTACACTATCCGGTAAAACTCCTGAAAAGTCTACGAAAAACAAAAGTATGGGTACAAAAAAGAGGATTGCGAGCAAAACTCTCAATCCCTTTAGATAATTCCGTTTCTTCATCAGATCTTAATACGTTTGATGTTTATTTTTTTCAGATCGGTAGAACCTAATTTAAGAGCTTCCCCTTTGCTCAAATGTCCAACGGCAGCCATATCCAATTTCTTTACCTGGTTGAACAGAGCGAGGGCGGCCGTATCGACGGCGACGATATTCGGAGAAACAATCATCGATTTTAACGTAGCCACGTCAGCTGCACTTTTTCCTTGCGGACCGTTCTGATGCATCATGCGGTAGGCATCCACGATGTTCAGAACCGGTTTCTTCTTCCAGGTACAGATATCGGCGATACATTGCTGCAAGTCGTTCTGGTGGAAGAAGCGGCGGTCCCAGACGATCCCCATCATATTCTTCATTGCGCATGACAGCTTGGCTCCTCCGTGGTTCTTCAGGATAGGAACATTGATCCAGGCGTCCGCTTCGATCAGTGACTCGTGTATCTTGGCTTTTTTCAGTGTCACGCCGTCGGGAATGTCTACTTCTTTGAAATATTTTTCGTCGTTGCCTGGCATGATGATACCACCTGCTTCTTTTACGGCGGCGGCGATGCCGCTTGTCTCATAACATTTCTGCCAGTTGTCGCACGTGTGGTCGAATACCGTTACCTTTTCGGCTCCAGCTTCGAAACATTTCTTTACGAGGGCCTTTATCAATTCAGGATTGGTATTACCGGCCAGTTCCGGTGTACGGTCCCAGCCGATATTGGGCTTAATAACGACTTTCTGCCCTTTTTTGATATATTTGCCGATGCCGCCAAGCGCTTCTAAGGCTTTGTCGAGCATGACTGCCGGTTCACCGCCCATTACTGCTACCAGATCGGGTGCTTGCTCTACCGCTACTGTATTCGAGGAGAGAGCAGCCTGTAATCCTTCAAAGTTCAGAGATAAGGCTACACCTGCTACAACACTGGTCTTAAGGAAATCACGACGTTTCATTTTGTTTTATTGGTTTTATGTAGTTTATAAAAGTTTTAACAAAGGTAGATAATCTCTAATATAAATTGTATATTTGACGTCCAAAAAAATCATAAAAGATGGATTTATATTCCTATGTTTCAATAGAATCCTTTGTTCGCGGATGCAAGGAGTCGAAGACGCCGGGAACATTCACCTTGCATGTTCCTAATTTGTTGTATGCCAAGTCGGACGAAGTAATCGGATACGGTTTGTCCCTGCTTCGCCGTTCGATCGTGTTGCATGAAGAGCAAAAAGGCATCGGGCCGGAGCTTAGTAAACAAAATATTCCTTTTTTCCGGGAGAACCGCCGGATGCTTATCGGACCGGAGGTGGAGATGTACGCTCTTTCCCTTTACCAGAATTTGGAAATCCCTTCCGGTGTGAAGGAAAAGGATACTTCCTGTTTGCGGCTGACTTTCGATTACGGGGCACTAGGTGAGTATAGTTTGTCGGAGGAAAAATACTTGCTCCGTTGCAAATATAATGAGGAGGAGAATCTGAACGTGTTTGTTTCGCAGATGAAGTGGGAGTATGACAAATTTTTTTACGATGAAGAGCATACCGGGTTCAAGCGGGATTCACGTTTCTTCTCGATGCTTTGCAATGCTTGCCTGGAAGTGCGGGAACCTTGTTGGGTTTCCGAACAAGAATGGCGGCTTGTACAATTTTGTGATCCGGTAGAAGCGGGATATGATTTTATAGGGGCTAACTTGGTCCCTTATGTGGATTATGCGATCCCGTTCGGATGTCTCCGCCGGATTGCCTTGATGAACTTGTCGGAGAATAGTTTAACATATAGCGCTCTGGCGGGATTCCTCCAGAGCATAGGGTTAGCTCCCGACCGTTATTTGGAAGGGATGTTGGAGGAGTAATTTTATAAAGACGAGTAGTTTTTTACCGGAAGCTGCTTAAATGCCCTCTTGAGGTTCAAGCGTAGGGCAGAATACGTGTTTTTCCATAAAATCTTTGGTTCTTCGTCAATTTAGAGGTTTCCATTTATTGTATTTTGCTATTCATTGGTTTATTCAATTGCATGTAGAAGTATATCATTCTCTATTGATTTCATTCAAACTTCTTTATTTGTTGAACTTTGGTTGTCAAGTGTTACCTCTTAATTGACGAAGAACCAAATGTGAAAAACACTAATGTTTTAAAAACAAGAATTCCCTTGTTAATGGTGAAACAACCGTACACCTGTGAATGCCATTGCGATGCCGTATTTGTCACACGTGTCGATCACATGATCGTCACGGACGGAACCGCCTGCCTGTGCGATATAATCTACGCCGCTTTTGTGTGCCCGTTCGATATTGTCACCGAAGGGGAAAAAGGCGTCGGAGCCCAATGAAACGCCTTTAAGTGTGTCCAGCCAGGCACGTTTTTCTTCGCGTGTCAGGATTTCCGGTTTTTCAGTGAAAAACCGTTGCCAGATACCGTCGGCCAAAACATCTTCGTGGTCATCGCTGATGTAGACGTCGATCGTGTTGTCTCGGTCTGCACGACGGATCTTCTCGATCCAAGGCAGATTCATTACTTTCGGATGCTGGCGTAAGTACCAGATATCTGCCTTGTTGCCCGCCAGACGGGTACAGTGGATACGGCTTTGTTGGCCGGCACCGATACCGATGGCCTGTCCGTCCTTAACGTAGCAGACTGAGTTGCTCTGCGTATATTTCAGTGTGATAAGGGCGATGATCAGGTCGCGTTTCGCTTCGTCTGGGAAATTTTTGTTCAGGGTCGGGATGTTGGTTAGCAGGTTTTCGTCTAATTTGATCTCGTTACGTCCCTGTTCGAATGTGATGCCGAAAACATCTTTGTGTTCGATAGGAGCGGGGCAGTAGTCTGGATCGATTTTGATGATATTATAAGTGCCTTTCCGTTTATTTTTCAAGATTTCAAGCGCTTCCAACGTATAGTCGGGAGCAATGACGCCATCGGAAACTTCGCGGTTGATGAGGCGTGCAGTCGCTTCGTCGCATATGTCGCTGAGTGCGATGAAGTCGCCGTAGGACGACATACGGTCGGCACCGCGGGCGCGAGCATAGGCGGTTGCAAGCGGAGTGAGTGGAAGATCGTCCACAAAATAGATTTTCTTCAACGTATCGTTCATCTCGATACCCACGGCGGCCCCTGCCGGACTTACGTGCTTGAAGGAAGCGGCGGCGGGCAGTCCAGTTGCTTCTTTCAGTTCTTTTACTAATTGCCAGCTGTTGAAAGCATCCAGGAAGTTGATATATCCGGGACGTCCGTTCAAGACTTCTATGGGCAGCTCCCCTTGCTGCATGAAAATGCGCGACGGCTTCTGGTTGGGGTTACAGCCGTACTTGAGTTCTAATTCTTTTGCCATTGTTTTAGTGTTTTTGTAGTTTACATGAATAACCGTTTATATTCATCTTCGAAGTTGGGTGTGAAAATTCCTTTTCCCATATTTTCGAGGATTTCGGAAGGAGACCAGAAACGTCCACCGTCCAGTTCGGAAGGGTCAGGGATGACCGGACCGTCGTAAATGGTACGGTAGGTGTTGACTAACTCTTTTTCTATAGCCGATTCGAATACATAACGGGTGATGAATTGCGGGATGAAATCTGTTATCCCTAATTCTTCCCGTACTTCCCGGTGAAGGGCATCTTCGACCGTCTCTCCGTAGTCAATATGCCCCCCTACTGCTGTATCCCATTTACCGGGTTGGATATCTTTGTTTATCGAACGCTTTTGTAGGTAGAGGTCACCTGCTTTATTGAAAATATGCAGGTGCACTACCGGATGTAACATTTTCGATCCGCTATGGCACTCCTTACGGGTTGCTTTTCCTATTGTCTCTCCCTTTTCATCGACCAAAGGAAACCATTCTTCTTTCATTGATTTTAGATTAATTATTAAACCCCATTTTGTTTTAAAATACTTTGTAGTTCTTTATTAATTATGTTTTCACGTTCTGATTTATCGTAAAGAAAGTGTAAACCAATTTGTCGGTTTAATCCTTTCCGATTCCACTGATCACCTTCACTAATTCCTCATCTGACAATCCTTCACCATAGGTGGCGTAATCCATGCGGAAAGTACAACCATCTTTATATTCGGAACAGCCGTAAGCCGTTTTTCCACGCAGGATGCTACCTTTCTTACAGATCGGGCATACTGGCTTTACGGGAACGGTTGTTGATTCCGGTTGACCGGCAGTCTTTTCCTTCTTGGCACGCGGTTTGCGCGTTTTTTTCCCTTTCGGCTCCTTTTCGGCTTGGGGCTTCTCCGGAGCAGCCTGCTCGATTGTGATGGTGCGTCCGGTCTGGTCGGAGAGGACGTTGATCACTACTTGATGGACCATCAGCTTAAGCTCTTCCAAAAAAGTACGGGCTTCGTAGGTGCCCCGTTCGATTTGTCGTAGTTTCTTTTCCCAAAGACCGGTCAGTTCGGCGCTTTTCAGCAGCTCTTCCTGTATCGTGTCGATGAGTTCCACACCGGTAGCTGTAGGAAACAGGTTCTTGCGTTCCTTGCGGATATAATTGCGTTTGAATAAAGTCTCGATGATGGCGGCGCGGGTGGAAGGACGGCCTATACCGTTTTCCTTCAATGCGTCTCTCAATTCGTCATTGTCCACAAGTTTACCGGCTGTTTCCATGGCGCGGAGCAATGTCGCTTCGGTGTAGGGTTTGGGCGGCTGTGTCCATTTTTCGCCTAATGTCGGTTTGTGGGGGCCACTTTCTCCTTTTACGAAATCCGGCAGTACGCCTTCTTCATCTGACGGTTCGGCGTCCGAGTCTTTCTGCTCTGCTCCGAACACAACGCGCCATCCCGGTTTCAGTATCTGTTTGCCTGTTACCTTGAAATCTACTTTGTCGACTTTACCCAATACCGTAGTAGTCGAGATTTCGCAGTCTGGGTAAAAAGCTGCGATGAAACGGCGGACCACCAGGTCGTACACCTTCCGTTCGTTGTCCGTTAGGTTGCGTGCTGGTACACCGGTCGGGATGATGGCATGGTGATCCGTCACCTTCGAATTGTCGAATACACGTTTGTCTTTCCGTATTTTCGCCTTCAGCAGCGAGGCTGTCAGGTCGATATAGTCAACCAGGCCGTTAAGTGTGTTGGGAACTTTAGGATAGATATCGTCACTTAGGAAAGTGGTGTCGACACGCGGGTAGGTTGTCACTTTCTTTTCGTATAGCGACTGGATCAGCTTCAATGTATCGTCAGCCGTGAAAGCAAATTTCTTATTACATTCCACCTGCAACGAAGTCAGGTCGAAAAGGCGGGGAGCATATTCCTTCCCTTTCTTTTCTGATATGTCGGTGACGGTGAATTCTTTTTGCCGGACTATTTCCAGGAAAGCTTCCCCTTCCTCTTTCTTCGTGAATTTGCCTTTGGTAACCGAGAAAGTAGTGTTTCGGTAAACTGTTTTCAGTTCCCAATAAGGTTCCGGCTTAAAGTTGTCTATTTCGGCTTGTCGGTTTACGATGAGTGCAAGGGTAGGTGTCTGTACTCGTCCGATGGAAAGCACTTGCCGATTTTGTCCGTAGCGGAGCCTATAAAGGCGCGTTGCGTTCATTCCTAACAGCCAGTCACCGATGGCGCGGGAAAGACCGGCTTCGTATAACTTGGTGAAGTCGGACTGTTCTTTCAAATGTTGAAAACCTTCGCGGATCGCTTCTTCTGTCAACGAAGATATCCATAGGCGGTAGACCGGGCATTTACAGCCAGCCTTTTGCATCACCCAACGCTGGATCAGTTCTCCTTCCTGGCCGGCATCTCCGCAGTTGATAACCATTTCGGCATTCTGCATCAGTTCTTCGATTGTTTTGAATTGCTGTTCGTATGTCGGATTGCTGATCAGCTTGATCCCGAATCGAGGCGGGATCATTGGGAGGGAAGCTAGACTCCATCGTTTCCAGTTCTCTGAATAATCATTGGGCTCTTTGAGAGTGCACAGATGTCCGAAAGTCCAGGTTACCTGATACCCGTTTCCTTCAATATACCCGTTCATCTTTTTGGTTGCCCCGAGAACTTCTGCAATTTCGCGTGCTACACTGGGCTTTTCAGCTATACATACCTTCATCCGTAAAACACTCTTTTTTGAAATACAAGGACAAAAATACGCTTTTCAAGCGGTTTTTACATTTTTTAGTTGCAAAATAGTTGCAAAAAAGTTCAAAGACCTGTGTAGTTGATAGCAACCGTATTTCTTTTTTATTTGCTGACCTTTTCCGTAACAGGGACGCCAGTATCGGTTGTTATGCCTTGCAGTTCCACGTATTCCACATTTAGCGGATTGTTGGGGCTGGCCTTGACATACAAAGATTGTAGGATAGCCTGCCGGTTGTCTATCTTGACATGGCAGACGAAGTGATCTCCCTCCCTACAGATCGTCAGTTTCTTTTCCGGATAAGCCGTTAGGGTAATCGTGCAAGTATGTTCTGCTATTGAAACCACTTTGTAACCGTAGGCCATCTTTTTTTGTATGAAACTTAGTCCGTTAGTTTTTCCCGGTTCCATTTCTCGGTTCAGCCAGTAAACTTTTATGGGTTCTTTGGTGTCTAGTTTGCCATTGGTTTGGTTGGCATCATAACAGACGAGGTTGCGGTTCAAGCTACGTGCAATGTGGAAAAGACGGTCCGGTGTCGGATATGTGGAGTTTGGGTCGGTATCTCGGCTGTGTGCATAAGCGTGAATGGAAATGCTCCATAACAGGGAATATAGCAATGATAGTCTTGCCATAAAGTGGATGATGTTGTTCATGATCGTTTGTTTTATGGTATGAAGTCATTAAATAAGTTGTTCCACAAGTGTGAGCTGGACGACTCACAGCTGTGGAACGATTTGTTGTTACCAGATTGTATCTTGGAAAGCGGTGTATTGAACTGTATTATTCGATATTCTTCCTGATCTTGGTCAGGTATTCTTTCATTCTTTCCGAATCTTTGTTTTTGATAATTTCCTGCAAGATATCCAGTTCCTCTTGGATGCGTGCGATCTGATGAGGTGTGCGCGGGTTGAAAAGGATTTCCGTCAATAGATAGTCGTCTTCGGAAAGCAGGCCTCTGGCTATCTTCATGTGACGTTTGAAAGTTGTACCCGGAGCATCCTGGTGTTTCATCGTGGCAGCGAATACCATTGTGGATGCAAACGGAATACCGAGCGAATAAGCCACGACTTTGTCATGTTCTTCGAAAGTATATTCGCAGATATGTAGGCGCAGGCTGGAATAGATATCTTTGAAGAATATTTTTCCCAGGTGGTCGCCTTCGCTGATGATGATGGCATTTTCGCTGCTTAGATTGCTAAGACTTGCGAAAGTCGGGCCAAACATAGGGTGACTGGAAACGTAGCGGAAACCACTTTCTTCGTAGAACTTCTTCAGTCCGGTTTTTACAGA
>OFPS01002342.1_pt1 | contig 11140 bp, 5 predicted proteins | sample 1542111 | NCBI WGS metagenome assembly OFPS01 (sample SAMN04209233, study PRJEB22552) | human gut metagenome | biome: gut; material: feces | host: Homo sapiens | place: USA: Oklahoma | reverse complement strand
GAGCTCACGCAAAACCTGTATTATCATCTCAGGTTACATTGGATTATATTCTGGATGAGAGAATGAGAGAGTTGGGCGTAGAAGAAAGGCGTAGGATAACGTTGATGAGAATGGGAAAACTCTATGACCGTGTGATGAAATGTAATCCATATTATGCTAAGGAAATGGAAAAACATTATGAGTTATGGCCAATACCTTATAAGGAAATAGAAGCTAATAGAGGAGCTGTACTGGAGCAAAATCCTGGATATGAATAAGAGTGATAGGAATAATATCAGGTATTAGAAATAGAGGTTATATTGTTTTTAGTCATTGTGTGCCTGCATATGCAGGCACACAATAAGTAGTAATAAAGATAAAATAAAGTTTGTGTTATGATGAGATTCTGGTTAATATTCATGTTTATGTTTCTTCCCGCGGTATCCTGGGGACAGATTAAAGTTAAAGAAACCGGGAATGGAACCACTTTCCCGTTAGTATCTTCCCATAAAGCGGTGATTTATTATGATACCCGAGATTATGCTGTGGTAGAAAAAGCGGCTTATCTTCTGGCGGAAGATATAAAGCGAGTGACTAATAAGAAGATATCTGTTTCTTCGAAGAAAATAGTTTCTGAGTCTGCTGTTGTCGTGGGAACAGTGGGACATAATGCTTTTATTGATCAATTGGTGAAAGAAGGAAAATTAGATGTGTCTGCCATTCGTGGTGGTTGGGAACAGTTTGTAATTAAAACAATCGATGCACCTGCCAAAGGGGTGAAAAAAGTACTTGTTATAGCAGGATGTGACAGGAGGGGTACAGCCTACGGTGTGTTCACATTGTCGGAAGCTATGGGGGTATCTCCTTTGTATTGGTGGGCCGATGTCCCTACTAAAAAGTTATCTCAATTATATGTTGAGGAAGTAAACTATGTTTCTCAGGCTCCGTCTGTTCAGTACAGGGGGATCTTTATTAATGATGAAGGCTGGGGAATAACTCCGTGGGCCGGAAAAACGTTTGATAAAGAGTTGGGAGATATTGGACCAAAAACTTATGCCAAGGTGTGCGAACTGATTCTCCGCATGAAAGGCAATGTACTTGCCCCTGCGATGCACCCTTCATCAGGAGCTTTTAATAAATACCCTGAAAATAAAATGGTGGCAGATAGTTATGGAATTATAATGAGTTCTTCCCATTGCGAACCGTTACTGTTTAATAATGTAACGGAGTGGGATAAGAAAACAATGGGAGAATGGAATTACATGACCAACAAAGAAGGAATCAATAAGATACTCGACCAGCGGGTATCTGGGAATGCTCCATATGAAAACATTTATACGATTGCTATGCGTGGTATTCATGACGCTGGGCTTGTAGGAGTTCCTAAGGATAAGGAAGTCAGTCTGGTAGAAGAAGTTATTGCCGACCAAAGGGAGATTCTGAAAAAGCACATTGATGCTCCTCTTGATTCTGTTCCACAAATTTTTGTTCCTTATAAAGAAGTGCTTGATATTTATGAAAGAGGATTAAGGCTACCTGAAGATATTATGCTGGTTTGGCCGGATGATAATTACGGCTATATTAAGCGCTTGAATAATAAGGAAGAAAGGAATCGTAAAGGAGGATCGGGTGTATATTATCATATTTCATACTTAGGTGAACCGCATGATTATTTATGGCTGAATACAACTCCTCCGGCATTGATGTTTGAAGAAATGAGAAAGGCCTATGATACCGGAGCAAAGCGCTATTGGTTATTGAATGTGGGAGATATCAAACCGGGCGAATTGGGAATGAAAACTTTTCTGGATATGGCCTGGGATATCAACAAGCTTAGTTTTGATAATATAAACAATCATCAGGTAGACTTTCTGGTTTCCATTTTCGGTGAAGAATATAGGGAAGATATTGATGATATACTGAATAGTTATTACCATTTAGGTTTTCAACACAAACCGGAGGCAATGGGATGGGGATATGAATGGAATAATGAACATTCTAATGAGAGAGTGACGGATACAGATTTTTCTTTTACAAATTATAGTAATAAAATTGACTTTTAAGTACGCATTTGCTATAATTTATATGATAGGTAATGGTGATAAAATATGAAAAAAATCGGAATTAAAGATAAAAGTTTTTGGCTAATCTTAAGTTTAAGTATAATAACTTTAATAATTCTAACAGTAGGAGTAATCTTTCTAACAAGAAAATCCTCTAAAGAATTTTATAGTGCAGGATATATTATAAATAGTACTGCCACAAAAAGCGACAAATATTACTTTAACGATAATACAGTCTATAAAGAAAATGTATTTAATGAATATACATTCAAAGATGTAGACAACAAAGAAGTAGCCACTAGCAAAGAAAACTTCATTCACTATTTAGATGAATCATTATCATTTATGAAAAATGGAGTAATTCTAGATTTAGATAACTTTAATCAAAAACTAGTACCATACTATAATGTTACAGATAAAGTAATCCTAAAATATAGTAATGGCGGTTATATAGTAGAAACAGCAGATAAAACTTTAATATTTGGAAATCTACTAGGTAGAATAACAGATAATAAATATATAGTTATTGGTAACGATATAAGAATAAAACTAGCAGGTAACGAAGAACCAGTAAAAGGAAAATACTTTGAACTATTATTTGTTGAAGATGGTATTGTCAAAGTAGAAAACAATGAAGGAAGTTATCAAACCACTACTGAAGGAACAACAATCTATGTTGGAGATAAAATAAAAATAGAATTAGGTAGCAAAAAAGTCTTTTATGACGAAGAAGAAAAACTAACTCTTGATGAAATGACTATTGATGGTAACGAAAACATTAATTTAGATACCTCAAAAGTAAAAGATAAAAAAGATGGAAATGGTTCAGAAGACGGTACAGACAGCAATACACCTAATGATAACAATAACCCTAATAACAATGATAATCCAGGAAATAATACCGACAATCCTAGTGATAATACTGGTAATGGCACAGATGGCAAAGATAACAACACTACTGAAGTGAGAAAAGAAGTATCAGTAGACTTAGTAAAAGCACTATTAGATATCAATAGTCTAAATGCCACAATTCAAGTTATTGACACAGCAAATCAAATAAAAGGAAACTTAATTTTAACATTATATGATGTAGATAATGCTGAAACAGTATACACAAAAATATTACTAACATCATCAGATCTTCAAGAAGTAGCAGTTACCTCACTATCACCAAATACTAACTATTATATGTCAATAAAAGATTCAGATAACTATGAATACTTATCAAGAAACTTTAGAACAGATAACTTAGAATTAAGTTTAAAAAGAGAAATGGTAACTACAAGCTCAGTTACATATTCCGTAGATTTCAGTAGCGATGACAATATAAAATCCGCTAAAGTAACTTTATATGATAGTGAAAATAACATAATAAATAGCCACACCTTCATAAATGGTGAAGATGAAGAATTTACATTTAGTGGTCTAACAAAAAATACTTCATACAAAGTAATTCTAGATGAAGTACTATTCAAAAATACCAATTACTCTAAGGTATACACAATAAACACATCGGTTAAAACATTAAAAGCAAAACCATCTCTTGGAGAAGTAAATGTAAAATCAAATGAAGAAAGCAAAACATTTGAACTATCAATGGAAAAACCAACAGATGAAGATGAGAGTATCTCAAATTATATTTATAAAATATACGATTTAGATGCTATAACTGAAGAAAATGTAGACACCTTAACCCCAATATACACATTTAGTACAGTGAATTTAAAAAATGAAATATTAAAATTAGGTGAAAACAATTTAGCCTCAAACAAAAATTATGTTTATAAAGTAACAGTAAGATACTATGATAATTATAAAGAAAATGAAATAGATTCAGTATTAAGTAGTCCCTTCATTATCGCTGGTTTACCTTCAGTAACTTTCAAAGAGAAAGAAGTAGACTTTAACTCAATGCATTTATTACTAACATTAAAAGATGAAGGCTGCACAATACCGGGAAGAAGCTGCTACCAAGGAGATCCTTCTGATAAAAGTGATATTTACATAACTTATAAAGGAGCCAATGACAAAGAAAGTAAATATATAAACAACATTACATTCGATCCAGAAACATTAACTTATGATTTAAGAGTATCAGGATTAACAGAAAATAAAGATTATAAGTTTGAAGTATGGGGAAATTATGATTTATACAATGGCAAAGGATTACAAGTAAATAAACCATTAGGATCTGCAATAATAACTACTGCCGGTATAGAAAACCTTACTATGTCAGAATGGAATCTAAATAACTATTCTAACGAATTACCAATATCAGTAAATACAAAATTAACTGTAACCAAACCAAGTAGTACAATAATCGATAAACTAGACTCCTTCAAAATAAAACTTTATAAAGGAAGTGAAGTCAAAAAAGAAAATCTTTTAGGTAGCCGTGATGTTGAAGGAAATACCAACATCAAATCAAATTATTACAATAAATCATTCAATATTAATTCAAGTCAGTTCGGTATAACAGATATAAATAATCTAAGAGAAGTATCTGGTGGAAAATTAAATAGATATTACACTATAGAAGTAGCAGATGCTTATGATGCTGATAAGACAAATCAGTTCAAAATTCAAGATAATATATTTATATATGAAATACCCGCAATACTTCTACTTGAAGATGAGGTATCATCTCCTGAAGTAATTGTTGAAGAAATAACTAAAAAGCAAGCCCAATCTGGAGAATATGGTGATTTTAACGAATTAGGAATAAACAAAAATCTTTCATCAAATACCGTAGTAGGTTATAAAGTAACCGCTAACTTCGATAAGAAGAAAGTAGAATCATATTTTCAAGGAGATAATCCAATCAAAGAGTTAAACTTCTATGCCAATATGGATGGTAAAGTAATAGAAAAGAAAACCATAAACTTCGCTGAAGAAGAAAATTATACTATATATTTCTTCCTAAAAGATGGAACAGATTACAACACTGTAGATACAGAATTAAGAAGAGGTAATAACTATACCTTCTCAATAGATTTAAGTTTAGATACAAATAACGATAAAGAAATAGATACTAATTATCCAAGTAAAAAACCAACTAGTGAAACCATAACAAGTATTAAAGAAGAACCAAAAATAAAAATGTATATTGATAGTAGTACTTCAAACTCTATAACCTACAAGTATATAGTAGTAGATTATGATAATGCCTTGGTAAAAGAAGAAGATAAATATCTAATACATTACACAGTAGGAGAAGATTCCACTGAAGAATATACTACTGAAATATCAAATACCGCTAGTATGGAAACTTTTACACTATCAAATCTAACTAATGAAACCATCTATAATATATATTATAATAAAGCACTAAATAAAAAAGAAAAACCAAGTGCTATCAGCTTTAACTACTACTTTGATGGCTATCATAATGCTAGCGAATATGGCTTAGGCTATACATTAGAATATAGAGATTTTGTTAATGAAATAACCCTAAGATTAAATAATAATGATTTCCTAGATAGAGTTTCAGCATATCTAGTAACCTTAACTTCAGGTTCACTAAAATATGAAGAAGTAATAACAACCCCATTAGAATGCGGTACAGAAGAAGAACCAAGTAAATGCATAAAAATAGATTATGCTAATATAAAAGACTTTAAAGGAAAAGATATAACAGTAAAACTAGAGGCCTTCTATGACACAGGTTATGTAGGCTTTGGTAGTAAGTCCTTACTTGGAGATTACTTTACTTCTCGTGGACTAATAGATGATAAAAATGCAAGTAATGTAGGATTTATATTACAAGAAATAGGTAATACCAAAGGAAAATACTATTACATATATAAAAATTCAAATAATAAAATAGAATCATTAATAAGTGAAGTGCCAAAAGGAATATTAGGAATATCATCAACATTATATAGTGAAGCTTATAAACAATCACAAATACATATCACTAATGTTGTAGATATAATAAATAAAAAGTTCATAAATTATGATGAGGTATCTTTAGATACTAATGTTGACATCCTAACAAATGGTATTAAATTAAATAGTCATAATATAACCATAGCCCCTAAATTATTAGACAAAACCGAAATACAAACAACAAATAATAAATTTAAATTTACTAGTATCATTCCAAAAGTTGATACAAAATTAACACCACTAATAAATGGAGCAATAATAAATATAAACTTATCAATAGACACTGACACTTTAGAAACAGACTATGTAAAAACAGATGGAAAATATAAATTTTACATAGATATTTATACCGAAGATGAAAAAGGTAATAGAATACCAGCTAGAGATCCAGTAGAGACAGACTATGAACATCTAACAGATATTTCATTTGCCGGCTTAAATCCAGATAGTGAATATTATTATACAATATCAGCAGATATGAATAAAAATGGTAAAAAAGTAAAGACTCCACTCTTTTATAAAAAAGACGATAAACCAGGCTATGTTGAGTTTAAAGAAAAATTAAAAACACTAGGAAAAGATGATATTTTCAAAAATATCGAGTACTTACACAAGTCAACAGAAGGTAAAACAGTATATAGTGAAAGAACATTAAGTATAACAGTTGGTCTAAAATCAAAAGAAAACTTTAATGTAAGATATGAATTATATGATCCTGAAGGCAACTTGGAAAAATGGGGCGGAACAGTATTAAACAAAGATATAACAAGTAAAAATAGTGCAATATTTACCACTGATATTACAGGTAATGACTTCGTTTTTGGAGGAAATTACCATAGATTAGTAATAACCGCTGTAACAACAGATGCAGAACCTAAAGAATTAGAATTATATAATGATATATTAAAAGGTGAAGTATCATCACCTACAGAAAGTGCACGTTTTAAAGAATTAGAAACACCAAATATAGATATACAACTTCCAAAAACCGGAATAGATGAAATATCAGGAGAATACAGCTATTACATCGACTACGCCATCAAAATAACAGATATAGACAGAGTAATAAAAGATGGAAAAGTATATGTAGAGTTAGAAGATTCAACATATGAAAATGCATGCCCTAATGGTGAAGATTGCAGAGTAGAACTTGATTTATACAATAATGTCTGCAATCCAAGTGGTACACATGGAAAAGTATCATCATGTACAGTTAAATCAGGCGAGGCCACAAATACATTTACAATAACAATAAAATATAACAAATTAAATCCCAATACTAACTACTTCATATATGCCAGTGCAGATATATATCGTAATAATGTTTCAGAAAGTGTTAAAGAAGACAATGTGTATGCAAGGAAAGGCCAGTACACAAGAGGCAAGTTAGGATTCTCACTTGGATCACCAACATTAACTGCTAAAGGAAACACACTAACATTAACATTTGTTGGTTCAGCAAATATAAATAATAATTCAAATTCAATTAAAGGTATTGAATATAATGTCAATGAAGAAGGTGCTGGAAAAATATCTTCAGGTAAGATGGGATTAATACCAAGTGAATCATCAACATTAGTTAAAGATGCTATAAATTATGGAGACATTACATATACATTTGATAAAAATGAACACCCATATATAAGCATTCCAATACCAGAAGGAAAGAAACTAGGAACAACAAACTTTATAGTTATAACATACTACTATGAAGAAAATGGCCATCTTGTAAAATTATCTTTAAATGGAAATACAAATCATCAATACTATGTTAAAGACGTTAGCTAAGAAAGGAAGTAATTATGAGAAAATATGATATAAAAAATAAGAGAAACATAGGAATAATTATAGGAATTTCAATTATAATTATTATCATGTTTTCTCTAGTTATAAAGTTCTTCTTATCATTAAGCAAAGAAGAATACATTGTATCAAAAGGAAATATCGTTTTTGATAAAGATAAAACCACTATAAAACTAAATAGTGAAGGAAAAATAAAAACCAAATGGAAAGGAGAGTATTACCTAACATACGATGGCAAAGACTATGAATTAGGTAATACCGCCCTTGCCTTTAACGAAGAAACAACTGAAATAAAACTATACGGAAGATATTATGAAATCTCCAGTGGTAGTGAAATAAACATAACAAGTAATGAAACAACAATAAAAAACTCATTACTTACTAAGTTCTACAAACTAGCAGACCGCAAATACCTTATCATCGATAAAGAAATAAAGTCTGCAGATAACCTTTTATCAACAACCGATTTCCTACTAGTAGAATTAGATAAAGCCGGAAATGCCACTCTTACTAATCATAAAGTAAATCTAAAAACATTTTCCGAAACACAAATAATTACTTCTAACTATACATTCGATATAGCAACCGAAATATTGACATATGGAAGCGACAAAATAGATCTAAAAAAAATTATTGGTTCTAGTAATAATTACACCAAAGAAGATTTAATTCCAGACGAAAGCAAAAATATCAATGACAATGTTACTAACATAGGTACAAATGGTAATAATGGAAATAATACAACTGGTGGAAATGGTGGAAACAATACCGATGGCAATGGAAACACAACTGGAGGAAACAGCGGAAACAATACCGGAGGCACCACCACCATTGAAGAAATTAAAAAAGCCGCTAAACAGACATCAGTAGTATCAGTAACATCCACAGTAAATAAAATTATTATAGACTATGTGATCTACGATCCATATAAAGAATACACATCAGTCTATATGGAAGTACAAAAAGAAGATTCAGATAAAGTAGAAGTAATATATCTAAATGCAAACAACACAAGATACGAATTAAAAGACATATTACCAAATACCAAATACAATCTAAAATTCAAATATACGGCTACTGAAGAAGGACAAACCATTATAAAAGAATTTTCCAATACTACCATCTCTACCCAAAAACCAAAACTATCATTGAAAGTAACTGGAACAAGAGTAGGTGAGATAACATATGTCATAACAACAGATAATAGTTATAAATTAACAAAAGCAGACCTAGTAGTTACCATAATAGATAGCAAAACAGGTGAAACAAGAAAAAAGACAATATCTGATGTATCAATTGATAGCAAAGAAAAAATAGTCAAACTAGACAAAATGACAGATGGCAATATCATCGAATTAAAATTAATAAATGTCAAATCAGAGGATACCATCATCAAAGGTATTACCGCTAGTGATAAATTCATATATTAGGGAGGTACAATGAAACAGTTCATAAAAGAAAAATATAATATCTTAATACCAGTCTTTCTTGGAGTAGTAATACTAATAGCTCTATTCCTATATGGAAGAGAATATCGAAATAATAGATATGCCTATGAAAAAGAACAAGATGTTTACCAGTACTTCTCAAAAAACAAAATAGAATACAAAGCCACTATCAGTAGAAATAGAAAAGATGTCGTATTAGATATCAAAAGCAAAGACTTTAACGTCAGCCTAGATAGCACACCAATATACATAAAAGATAGTGATAAAGTAATATTTCCTAAAGAAATGAGTGCTGTCTTTCCAATAAAAGATAGACAGTATGCAGTAAATGCCCTAACAGAAATATACAAAAAAAATGACTTATATTACCTAAATCAAAAAGGAATAAATAAGTCATTCGATTATATGTTCCTATATGATGGTAAAGACCTATATTTCTTTATCGATACTGTAACACTAAAAGTGGGAGATAAAGAAATAACCCTAAGTCCAATGTCATATATAGATTGTTCATATCTAAACCTATTATCATATTATGATAAAGAATCCGATACATACGAAATAATAGAATTAAATAACACCAACAGTTCAGTACTAGTAGAAACAAAATATATGACTATCGATGTGTCCAGTGATGAAATAATATATAAAGACGATTTCACAATGTTAATAAATAATTTCAGTTCATTACCAAAACTAGTGGACAACATAGAAAATAGCGAAGCTTCAAATTAAGCTTCGCTATATATTTTTTTATCAAAATTATGCGTACCATCATTAAGTTCTTCCAAAGTCTTTGTAGTTATCAAGAAATAAGTATCTCTATTAATATTAGTCTCACTAATAGGATCATCCCAAGTCAAATCCAAATGATACCATTTACCATCTAAATAAACCAAATTCCAAATATGCTCATCATTACTAATCTTATAATTAATAATATTGAGTTTATCAAGAAAGATAGCCATTGCATCAGCATAACCATTACAAGTACCATATCCCTGTATCAATACCCCATAAGCTGTATTAGATTTATAAGTAGTATCATTCTTATTATTATACTTAAGTTTATCATATTCAGCATTGTCAATAATAAAATCATGAATAATCTTAATTTTCTCTCTAGTAGGAGTATTATTAGTAATCTTCTCACTAATAACCTTATCAACTACTTTATTAATTTCCTCAATTTCCTTATCAGTATAAGCCTTGTTAACACTAATGCCAATCTTATAATCACCACCATAAGTAAGTTTAATATTATTAGAACTATTATAAGGATGAACAAAGTTATTCAAAACAGAAATAACATCCTTAAATTCCTCACCATCATTACTCGTAAGTCTATTAATATCATTACTATATGATGTATAATCTCTATCAATATATCTTTCCAAATAATCAGAACCACTATTAATAGCATAATACACAAAATCAATAAAGTCCTTCTTATTTATTATACCAGTACCAGTATAATTATTAACATATTCAAAATTATCTTCAAGATAATAATCATTAACTTTAACATTAGTACTAGAATAATTCTTATTTACCGAATATTCATAGTACTTATAAATAATATCTTTTCTAAAAAAAGCACCAGCAGTAACAGTACAAATAGCTATAGCACCAACTGCAATAATTAGTTTACCACCTTTTTTTTCTTTTTTCATCTATTCACCTCTCTTAAATTCATTATACCATTTAAAAACTATGTGGTAAAGTTAAAAATAGTACTTTTTCAAAATATTTTACCAACTTTTCTAATTCCCACTTAAGCCTGTAGTCTTAAGTGGAACAAGGAAGCCTAAATAGTCTTCCTTGTTTCAAATTTTATTCATTATCACATAATTAATACTTGCCACATATTTAAGAATTATAGGTAATAATAAAATAATTTCAAAAAATTTTCGAAAAAATGGCAAAATTAGATATCAAATCTTGTATATAAGTATGAGA
>OFPS01002321.1_pt1 | contig 11222 bp, 8 predicted proteins | sample 1542111 | NCBI WGS metagenome assembly OFPS01 (sample SAMN04209233, study PRJEB22552) | human gut metagenome | biome: gut; material: feces | host: Homo sapiens | place: USA: Oklahoma | reverse complement strand
CCTGCCCCCCTTTTTGTTATAAATATCTTCCGGTAATACTCTCCGGGTTTTCCTGGATCTCCTCCGGCGTGCCTGTTGCCACGACGCGGCCGCCGCTCTCGCCGCCGCCCGGTCCCATGTCGATGACATAGTCCGCGTTGCGGATGACGTCGAGGTCGTGCTCAATGACAACGACCGTTGCGCCGTTGTCCAGCAGGGCTTGGAACACCCGCAGCAGTACCTGCACGTCCAGCGGGTGGAGGCCGATGCTGGGCTCATCGAAAACGAACACCGAGTCGGTCTGGGTGTGGCCGATCTCGCTGGCCAGCTTGAGGCGCTGGGCCTCGCCGCCGGAGAGGCTGGGCGTCTCTTCGCCCAACGTCAGGTAGCCCAGACCCAGCTGCTGCAATGTCTGCAGGCGCTGGCTCACTGTCTTCATCCCGCCGCAGAACTCAAGGGCGGAATTGACGTCCATATCCATCAGCTGCGGCAAAGAGGCTGTCTGCTCCGCCTCGTTGGTCAGCTTCACGCCGTAAGCCGCCCGCGCGTAGCGGGAACCCCGGCAGTCGGGGCAGACGATGTTCACATCCGGCAGGAACTGCACGTCCAGGCTCACCTCACCGGTGCCGTCGCAGCCGGGGCAGCGCAGACTGCCAGTATTGTAGGAAAAGTCGCTGGCCTTGAAGCCCTTTTGCCTGGCGTCCGGAGATTTGGCATAGAGCTTCCGCAGCTCGTCGTGGACGCCTGCGTAGGTCGCCACGGTAGAGCGCACATTGATGCCGATGGGCGTCGCGTCGATGAGCTTGACGTGCGCGATGCCCTCGGCGCGAATCTCCCGGATATGTGCCGGGAGGGCGCTGCCGTTTATCTTTGCTTCCAGCGCCGGCACGAGGCTTTCCAGCACCATCGTCGTTTTGCCGGAGCCGGACACGCCCGTTACCACGGTGAGCCGCCCCTTGGGAATGTCCAGTTCCAAAGGCTTGACCGTGTGGATGCTGCCGGTAGAGAGATGGATAGCCCCCTCTGCGAACATCTCTTCTTCCCTGGCACACCGGCGCAATTTCGTCTCAGCTTTTCCGGAGAGGAACGGCCCGATCTGGGACTCCGGCTTTGCCTCCAAATCAGCTATCGTCCCTTCGGCAATGACATGTCCACCCTTGACTCCCGCTTCCGGCCCCATCTCGATCACCCAGTCGGCCTCTTTCAGGATTTGGGTGTCGTGGTCCACCAGAATGACCGAGTTGCCGTCGGCCACGAGGTCGTGCATCACGCCGGTCAAGCCCACGATGTTCGACGGATGCAGGCCGATGGATGGCTCATCCAGCACATAGAGCACGCCGGTGGTGCGGTTGCGGACGGCCCGGGCCAGCTGCATCCGCTGGCGCTCACCGGTGGAAAGGGTCGAGGCCGAGCGGTCAAGCGTCAGATAACCCAGACCTAAGTCCATCAGCCGCTTGGCGGTACTTTCGAATGCCTCGCAGATGCTCTCCGCCATCGGGCGCATCTCTTCCGGCAGGCTGCCCGGCACGCCCTTCACCCACTCCACGAGGGCTTCCAGCGTCATCTGGCAGGCTTCGTCCAGCGAGATGCCCCGCAGCTTCGGCGCACGCGCCGCCGCTGAGAGCCGTGAGCCGTGACACTCGGGGCAGACATCTTCCCGCAGGAACTTTTCCACCCGCTTCATGCCCTTGTCATCCTTGACCTTTGCAAGAGCATTTTCTACAGTGTAGACGGCATTGTAATAGGTAAAGTCCAGCTCACCGGCCTGATTCGAGTTCCTGGCGTGGTAGAAGATATGCTTTTTCTCTGCTGGACCGTGGTAGACGATGTCCTTTTCCTGTTCGGTCAGGTCGCGGAACGGCACATCCGTCCTCACGCCCATCTCCCGGCAGACGTCTGTCATCAGCGACCACATCAGGCTGTTCCACGGGGCCACTGCGCCGCCGTCGATGGTCAGCGAGTCGTCCGGCACCAGCGACGCCATGTCCACCGTCCGGACGCTGCCTGTGCCGCTGCACTTCTGGCAGGCCCCTTGAGAGTTGAAAGCCAGCTCCTCCGCCGACGGCGCATAGAAATACGCACCGCACTCCGGGCAGACCAGCTCCTTGCCCGCCGCAACAGCCAGCGTCGGCGGGATGTAATGCCCGTTCGGGCAGCGGTGGCTTGCGAGGCGGGAGTACATGAGCCGCAGGCTGTTCAGCAATTCCGTGCCGGTGCCGAAGGTGCTGCGGATGCCCGGCACGCCCGGCCGCTGGTGCAGCGCCAGCGCCGCCGGGACATACAGCACCTCTTCCACCGAGGCTTTCGAAGCCTGGGTCATCCGGCGGCGGGTGTAGGTGGACAGCGCCTCCAGATACCGGCGGGAGCCTTCGGCATACAGCACCCCCAGCGCCAGCGAAGATTTGCCCGAGCCCGACACGCCCGCAATGCCCACGATCTTGTTCAGCGGGATGTCCACGTCGATGTTTTTCAGGTTGTGTACCTTTGCCCCGCGCACGAGCATTTTGTCTATCATTTTGGTTTCCCTTCCCTTTGGCTTTTTTTCGCCAGATGAATTCCATGTTCTCTGTTTTAGTATAGCGTATCCTGATGTGTATTTCCACAATGGTCACCAATAAAATGCTATTTGCACCGGCAGCCACAGAAGAGTATACTATAATCAGTAAGGATCTCAAGTTCCTGTACACATGTATCTGACGAGATAAAAGGAGAACGAACATGGCAGTATTTCCAAAAGAATTTGTATGGGGCGCTGCAACTGCAGCCTATCAAATCGAGGGCGGTGCCGTCGAGGATGGAAAAGGCCGGAGCATCTGGGATGTTTTCTCCCACACACCGGGCCGCACCTATCGGGGCGAGACCGGTGATACCGCCTGCGACAGCTATCACCGCTGGCGGGAAGACATCGAACTGCTGAAGTCGATGCACCTGAAAGCCTATCGCTTCTCTGTGGCGTGGACGCGCATCGCCCCCACCGGCGGCACGGACTGGAACGAAAAAGGCTTTGCCTATTACGATGGTCTTGTGAATACTTTGCTGGAAGCGGGCATCGAGCCGTATATTACGCTGTATCACTGGGATTTGCCGCAGGCGCTGGAAGAAAAGGGCGGCTGGCAGAATGAGGACACCGCCCGGGCGTTTGCAGTCTACACGGCAAAAATGGCAGAACATTTCAAAGGCAGGGTCCACCAGTGGTTCACCTTCAATGAGCCTGCCTGTATCGTGAAAATGGGCTATGGGACAGGTGAGCATGCGCCGGGGCTGAAACTCCCGCTGGAAGGGCAGTTCACCTGCTGGCAGAATATCATCTATGCGCACTGCCTTGCCGCGCAGGAGCTCCGCCATACGGACGCCGAAAACAGAGTGGGCTTCGTCTCCACAGGCCGCATCTGCTACCCCGCATCTGAGGCAAAAGCAGATGTGGACGCCGCCCGGGCTCTGACCTTTGCCTGCCCGGACGAGGACTGGGCCTTTACCCACACGATGTCGCTCGACCCTCTGTGCCTTGGCCGCTGGCCCGGACCGGACCTCTGTGGGCCGCAGCTTTCCGCCTGCATCGGTGCTGTGCCGCAATACATCAACGACGCCCTGTCTCTGGGTAGACCGGATATGCTCGGGCTGAACATCTACAATGCCGCGCCTGTACAGATGGGAACGAATGGCCCCTGTTATGTGGAGCGCCCTGCGGGATACGCTCACACAGCCATGAACTGGCCGGTAGAGCCGGAAAGCCTGAACTGGGGTCCCCGTTACATCCAGGAGCGGTATGGACTGCCCATGTTCATCGCGGAGAACGGCTTATCCTGCACCGACAAAATCTATCGGGACGGCAAGGTGCATGACGTGGAGCGAATTGATTTTCTGGCGCGCTATCTGGAAAAACTCTCCGAGGGCATTCAGGCCGGTGCCGACGTGCGAGGGTACTTCCATTGGAGCCTGTTGGACAACTACGAGTGGCACAGCGGATACAGAGAGCGTTTTGGTCTGGTGTACGTCGATTACGCTTCCGGGCGGCGCATCCCGAAAGACAGTGCCTTCTGGTATGGCGAAGTTGCGGCGACCAACGGCGGGTCCATCTGACCGGTAAAATAAAAGGCCGGCAGTTTCTCCAATACAGAACGAATATTGCAGCCATATCCAAGATACGTCTTACCCATCCTGCAAATTCTTTTATAATAGCACCGCTGCCTGAAAGCGCTGCAACAAATTCCCATATCAAAAGGGAAGCTTTCCGGTATGGGACAACGACAAATCATTTTATTGGGATGCGAAAGAGACGCCATCCGCCTGCTTCGGCGCTGCCGGATGGCCCGGCTCCGCTTTTGTCAGCATCTGCTGGAACTTCCGGGCCGCCGTGTTCAGCGGGCGGTGATGGTCGTAGACGAGGCAGATAGAGCGGGAGGGAATGATCTCCTGCAGATGCAACTCGACAAGCTCGCCGCGGGCCAGAAGCTCTTTCGTCATCGGTTCCGGCACGAAGGCAAGGCCCAGCTCACTTTTCACCAGCGTGAGCATCTGGTCGGTGGTGGCGGCCTCGGTGTCGGGCCGGAGCACGGCGTCGTGGTCGAGGAAGAACTGCCGGTAGAAGCTCCGGGTCATGCTCTCATCGCCGAGAGAGATGAGCGGATAGCAGCTCAATTCCTTCAGCGTCAGGCGCTGGCTGGCCAGTGCAGTGAAGGTCTTCCCACCCACCAGCACTTCATAAAACGGTCTCAGTTCCACCATCTTCAGGCCCTGTTCTACTTCCGCCGGGGTGGAGATGATGGCAAAATCCACTTCTCCGTTCTTCACAGCCTGCACCGCCTGGGGCGTAGAGTGGTTCGAGATGCGCAGCCGGATGCCGGGATACTCGGTGTGGAACGTCCGCAGCTTCTCGGCCAGATAGATGTTCAGCGCCGTCTCCGTCGCGCTGATGCTGATGGAGCCATGCTCGAGGGTGGCGCTGGCGCTCAGCTCTTCCTCCGCGTCCTGTATCTGCACCGCCGCCGAGGCGATGCGGGAGTAGAGCATCTCGCCCTCCGGCGTCAGGGTGACGCCCCGGTTGGAGCGGGTAAAGAGCACACAGTTCAGCTGGCTTTCCAGCCGGTTCATCGAGTGGGTGATGTTGGGCTGGTTGTTGCCCAGCACCCGCGCCGCTTTCGTAAAGTTCTGATACTTCGCCACATAATAGAAAATTTTGTAGTATTCCCAATCAACGTACATGGGAGCCTCCCCTCTTTCATACCAGAATCACATTTTTACTTCTCCCCCACCAGCGCCACGGCAACATCATTGACATTCGTGCCAGTAGCGCCGGTCATGATAAGGCCGTCCACAGCTTTCAGTGCATGGTAGGCGTCGTTGTTTTGCAGGGTATCGAACACATTCCAGCCCTTGGCGGTCAGTGCGGAGAGGGTGTCACCATCCACATAGCCGCCGGCAGCATCCGTGGGGCCGTCGGTGCCGTCACTGCCCACCGAGAACACTGCTGCATCCAGCCCGGCCAGCGCCGGAGCCGCTGCAAGGGCAAGCTCCTGATTCCGTCCGCCGAGGCCTTTGCCGGTCAGGTGGACGACCGTCTCGCCGCCTGCGATGTAGGCCAGCTTTTTTCCCTGCCCTGCGTGGGTCCGGACGATGGAGCCAAGGAAGCTGCCCGCCTCCCGGGCTTCACAGCAGAGCTGGTCGGTCAGCAGGACGGGCTCATAGCCAAGTTCCCGGCAGGCGGCAGCGGCAGCGGTGCAAAGCTCCCGCACACTGCCAGTGATCTGGGTCGTCACATTGTCCAGCATCTTGGGCGTTTCCTGCGCCAGAAGAACTTTTGCCTGTTCCGAGAGCTTCAGGTGATACTTCTCCGCAATGGCAAGCGCCTGTGCGCAAGTAGAAGTATCCGGCACCGCCGGGCCGCTGGCGATCATATCCAGCGGGTCGCCCAGAATATCACTGAGCACGATGCTGAACACCTGCGCGGGCGCACAGCTCTGTGCAAACCGCCCGCCCTTGACCCCGGACAGGCGCTTGCGAATGGTGTTCATCTCCACGATATCGGCACCGCTGGCAAGCAGCTGGCCCGTGATCTGCTGCAGCTCTGCGCCGGGGATCAGCGGCTTCTCAAACAGTGCACTGCCGCCGCCGGACAGCAGAAACAGCACCGTATCCTCTGCCGTTAAGCCCTGCACCAGTTCCAGCGCTTTCCGGGTGGCGGCAAAGCCATTCTCATCCGGCACGGGGTGCCCGGCTTCGCAGCAGTCCACGCCGGGGATCGTGCCCTTCACGTGGCCGTATTTGGTCACGACCACGCCGCCATCCACCCGGCCAAGAAATTTCACCGCCGCATGGGCCATCTGCCATGCTGCCTTACCGGCAGCCACCAGCAGCACCCTGCCGCCCTGCGGCCGGAATTTTTTCAGCGCGCGGCGCACCGCTTCGTCCGGCAGAACAGCGTTCAGGCTGGCACGGACGATGGCATCTGCATCTCTGCGCAGTGTTTCGTCTTTCAGCATGTCGTTCTCCCCTTTTCCACCGCTTCTTGTCCGCGGACAAAAAACACCTGTACAGTCTCTTCCTATGCAGGAAAACGCCGTACAGGTGTTCTGATCTTTTTGCTTACTTTGCGCTTGCCGGAGCAACCTCAAAGTCGATCTTGCCCAGGTTCACATCCGCACGCACAATGGTGATCATCATGGTGTCGCCCAGGCTCCAGTTCTTGCCGGAGACGGGGTCGGACAGGCGGATGCCCTCGGTGAGCATGGTGCCGGAGGGGGTCAGGCTGGAAGCAGGCACAAAGCCCTCCACGCCGTTGTCCAGCTCAATGAACAGGCCGCGCTGGGTCACGCCGGAAATGCGGCCCTCGTAGCACTCGCCCAGATGGCGGCGGGCATACTCGGCCTTGTAGCAGTCCTCAGCCTTGCGCTCGATCTGCATTGCAATGATCTCGCGCTCACTGGACTGCTTGCTTGCCTTCTCGGCAAAGTCGCTGTAGCGCAGCACCATGGTATCCTTATCCATGCCCTTGAGCTGGGCGGTCATGATGCGATGGATGGCCAGATCCGGGTAGCGGCGGATGGGGCTGGTGAAGTGAGCGTAGTCCTTCAGCACCAGACCGTAGTGGCCCTTGGGTTTTTCCTCATACACAGCCTTGGACATGCAGCGCAGCATACCGGTATTGATGATCTGCTCATACGGGCCGCCGCGCACACCTTCCAGAATGGCGCTCAGCTCCTTGGGGGTGGGCACATCCTTGGCAAAGTGATCGTTGATGCCGCAGGCCTGCAGCAGAGTGTGCAGACGCTCCAGCTTTTCAGCATTGGGTTCCTCGTGCACACGGTACACGAAGGGGATCTGCTTCACGCGGGCAAAGTGGGCAGCGCACTGGTTGGCCAGCAGCATGAACTCTTCGATCATAGCTTCGCTCTCGCCGGAGGTGCGCTTTTTCACATCGATGCAGTGGCCGTCCTCGTCGAGGATCAGCTTCACCTCGCCGCTCTCGATATCCATGCAGCCGCGCTCCTTGCGCAGGCGGGCACGGTGGCCGTACAGCTCCTTCATGGCGGGCAGCTGGCTGAGCACTTCATGGTACTTGCCCTTCAGCTCGTCGTCAGCACTGCCGGCCAGCAAGGCGTTGATCTCGGAGTAAACACCCTTGACGCGGCTGCGGATGACCGACTTGACAAAGCGGTAATCGATCAGGTTGCCATCCTTATCCAGATGCATCAGGCAGGAGAAGGCCAGACGCAGCACGCCCTCATTCAGGCTGCAGATGCCGTTGGAAAGCTGCTTGGGCAGCATGGGCACCACCTGATCGGCATAGTAGACGCTGGTTGCGCGGTTAAACGCTTCGTTGTCCAGTTCGCTGCCGGGCTTGACATAGTTGGAAACATCTGCAATGTGGACACCCAGCTCAAAGCCGCCCTCCGGGGTCTTGGTCAGGCTGATGGCATCATCGATGTCCTTGGTCTCAGCACTGTCAATGGTGAAGATGGGCAGGGCACGCAGATCCATGCGGCCCTCGGTGTCCTTTTCAGAGACCTCAGCGTTCTCCAGCTTCTTGGCTTCCTCACGAACCTTATCCGGGAAGCGGCTGCGGATATCCTGCGCATAGAGCAGGGCCTTTGCGCAGCGCTTTGCTTCGTCCGAGCTGCCAAACCGCATGGCAACGCCCACGCGGTGATCTTCCTGCCGATTGCCGCGCTGCAGGATCTCCACGGCCACCTTGTCGCCGTCCTTTGCACCGCCCTCGCAGTCACGCATCAACTGCATGGAGATGGCCGGGCAGTCGTCCGGCACGAACTTCAGGCGGCCCTCAATGCGGCGGGCAGTGCCCACCAGATCGTTCTTTTCTTCCAGAATGGCCAGGATCTCGCCTTCATCGCTGCCCTCCACACGGGGGTGCTCAAACTTTTCCACAAGCACCATGTCGCCGGGCATGGCACCGCGGGTAAAACGGCCCGGGATAAAGATATCGCTGGTGCCGTCCTCCAGCATGACAAAGGCAAAATTCTTGCCCAGTTTTACCACCTTGCACAGCAGAGCCTTGTCTGCACGGCCGGAGCGCACCGTAAAGAACACGCCCTGACGCTGGCAGATGACCGCCTCGTGCACCAGCTGATCCACAGCCTCCATCACCTTGCGGTCCGAGCCGCGGTCCCCGCCGAATTTGGATTTGAGGTCTTTGACGGTGCACGGCTGATTCTGGATCGCGTGCTCAATTTTATCGCGCATTGCCATAATATTTTTTCTCCTTGCTCTTCCATGGCCGCAGCCTCCAACGTGCCGCAGCGCTGCCAATCGTGGGCCAGCTGCCCCACCCTGCCCAGCGGTCAGACTGCCGCTGACATCCTATCATAACACAGAAAAACAGCCCCGTCCTTTACACGGGGCTGCACGAACCTTGTCAACCTGCCAGACGGCCTGCAAACAGACATGCCAGAATGGCAACCACAAAGAAAACAATGCCTGCAATGCGGGTGGTCTTGGCCAGCATCTGATCAGCCGGGGTCAAACGGGCATTGTTTGCGCCGCCCATACTGCCGTTGATGGCACCGGAAAGGCCCTGACCGTGGGTGTGCTGCATGAGAGTGAGGAAAACGATGACGAGCGAAGCGATCAGCAGGATCACACCGCCAACAATTTCGATAACAGACATGGATTGAAACGCTCCTTTATTTTAATTCAACAAAAACTACGCAGAAATACAAATATATAGTAGCATAACAAGCGCAAAAAAGCAAGCAGAAACCGTGCATTTTTATGCCAGAAGGTCCAGCATTGCGCACAGCCGGGCAAAGATGGCGGCGCTGGAATGTTCCGTGCTCACCTGCCCGTCCTGCAGCACCACAATGGTGTAGCGCGGCTGCTGCGCCGGGTAAAACCCTGCGAACCACAAGTTTTTGCGTTCCGTGCCATCCGGTGTGAACTGCCCGGTCTGCGCGGTACCGGTCTTGCCGCCAGCCCCTTCTTCCAGCCCGGCAGCATCCTGTGCGGTGCCCTCTTCCACCACCTGCTGCAGCATTTTACGCAGAAGCGCTGCATTTTCCGCACTCATCACCCGCCTTGACTGCGGATGTGCAAGCGTTTCCAGCGGCGTACCGTCAGTTTCATCCACCGAGCCACACACAAAGAAAGGCGTGCGGTACATCCCGCCGGAAGCAATGGTGTTCATCATGGCGGCGATCTGTACCGGTGATGCCAGCAGACCGCCCTGCCCAAAGCTGAAATTTGCCAGCTGGCCGCTTTGGGCAAGCTCCCCGGCAGACGGCAGCTTTCCGGCATCGGCGTACAGCGCACCTGCCACCGGCACCTCCTGCCCGAAGCCAAGCTGCCGAGACATCTGCAAAAGCGTCTCTGCCCCCAGCTGCTGCCCCAGCCGGATAAAATAGCCGTTGCAGCTTTTTTCCAGAGCCGCAGTCATGTCCACCGTTCCGTGCGGAACACCGCCTGCGCAGCGGAAGATCTGTCCATCCACCACCACAGCACCGGTGCATTCGCACTCCGGCAGGATGCCCTGCTCCAGCGCTGCCGCAGCCAGCACCGGCTTGAACACTGAACCCACAGCATAGCTTTCCAGTGCGCGGTTCAGGAACGGACTATCCGGTGCATCCAGACTTGCGGCAAGGTCATCCGGGTCATAGCCCGGTACGCTGACGCTGGCGCGAACCGCAGCAGTGGCCGTGTCCAGAACCAGAATGCAGCCGCTGGTCATGGTGTCTGCGGCCACCGCTTCGGCGGCACGCTGCACCGGGCGGGAGATCGTCAGCTGCACGCCCACCGCACTGCTGTCCTGCCGGGTGAGCTGCGGTGTTTCCCCGGCCCGCAGCCGTCCTTGTGCTGTGACCGCGCACACCAGCGTGTCATGCTCCTTTGTCCCGGCCAGCTGGCTGTCCAGCGCCTTTTCCAGCCCGGCAGTGCCGCGGCCTTCTGCATCCAGATAGCCGATCAGATGCTGGCACAGCGGAACTTCTGCGCAGCGCCGTGCCGTTGCAAAGCAGCGTATGCCGCGCCCGGAAAGGTCGCGGTCCACTTCCAGCAGAAACGGTGCGGAGCGGTTGCGGTTCCGATATAAAAGTGCCTGCCCGACACTGTCCGTAAATGCATACAGGCGTGTGTAGTTGTTTTCGCCCGGGAAGCAGAGGGCAAGATACCGCGTTTCCAGCCCGGTGAGAAGCAGGCCGCTGTGGTCGTAGAAGCTGCCCCGCCGGGCAGGCAGCGAGAGCCGGACCGTGCTCTGTGCTTCGGCCCGGGCAGCATAGGTATGGTTCTCTGCCAGAAAATACAGGCGGCACAAAACTACCGCAAACCCCAGCAGAACAGCTGCATACAACGCCAATACCCGTTTGCCGGACATCTGCTCACCCCTTTTTGATAGAGTGGGCTGCATCTGTGGTTTCTATACAAAAAGAGACGGGGTCTCCGAAGAGATCCCGTCTCCATAAGGTACTTATTGAGTAAGCAATTCCGCTTCATACGTCGAAAATCACAGGTTGCCGGCGATCTGTTCAAAGGCTCTTTCAACCGATTCAAAACTGCTGTGCGTGTAGACATCCAACGTCACACTGGCATTGGAGTGTCCCATCAGGTATTGCAGGCATTTTACATCCAGCCCGGCCTGCTGAACATTGGTGCAGAAGGTGTGTCGCAGCACATGAGATGTAATGCGCGGAACAGGTTTGCCGTACGCCTTCTCAAACTTTCCCTGCACGCCACGCATGCTGCAATAAACAAACAGCGGCCCCGCAGACCTTTTTCAAAGTCTGCGGGGCCTTGTGCTG
>OFPS01002304.1_pt1 | contig 11295 bp, 8 predicted proteins | sample 1542111 | NCBI WGS metagenome assembly OFPS01 (sample SAMN04209233, study PRJEB22552) | human gut metagenome | biome: gut; material: feces | host: Homo sapiens | place: USA: Oklahoma | reverse complement strand
ACCTACGATGGGGGAGTCAAAGTCCCCTGCCTTACCGCTTGGCGATGGCGCATCATGCAAAACAGTATAGCATATTTTCCGCTGTTCCACAAGAGGTGCGCCGCATTTTTGCAGCTTTTTCTGTGCGCTGTCTGCCGCACTTGCGGCGGTTTGGGTCGGTTTTTGGGCTTTGCGGCCGGGACCCTGCGTTTTCCATATCCTTCCATGTTTTTACGAAAGGCAAGTTTTGCGGGATGCGTTTTTCAAAAAACACAGTCCGCAGGGGGCACAAGATTCATATTGCAAAGGTGAAATTTATTTTTTTCCTGATTTTTCTTATTATTTTCTCAAAAGACTGTATTTTTTGTTGCGATTCTGGTACACTGGATGTGATAAAAATAAGTTGAAGAAACTACGCCGATGTCCGGGCTGTCCCCGGGCGGGGCAGTGTCTCCATCTTTGTGAAGGAAAGCGAGGGATCTCATGAAAAAATTCCTGAAAACGCTGGTGGTCGGGCTTTGCCTGTTCACGCTGCTGTGCTGCGCACTGCCGGCTGCATTTGCCGCCGACAAAACTTCAGGGAGCAAAAAGGAAGAGAACGTGTACGCCATTGGTATGGATGCCCAAGGCGGCATCTGCTCCACCGTGGTAACCTACACGAACCTGTCCGGCAAACTGGAGAGCACGCCCGAGCAGCCTACCATGACGGGCTACACCTTTGACGGCTGGTACACTGAGCCGGTGGGCGGCAGCAAGGTGACCACCTCCACCGTGTTCACCTCCGACGCCACCATCTACGCCCACTGGACTGCCAAGGTCGGTACTTCTACCGTGCCGCAGCCCACCACCCAGCCTGCCGCCACCCAGTGGCAAAAGTATGTAGGGCCTGCACTTGTGGCCGGTGCCCTGCTTACTACCCTGCTGGTCGCCACCATGTTCTGAACACTGCTGTAAACACAATGACACCATTGAAGAAAGGGATCTTACCATGACTACTTCTACCATGAAAATGCCCGCCAGCTATTCCGCTATCGAAGCCGAGGAGATGACCTATCTGGACGGCGGCGCCAGCAACGCTTATCAGTCCTTCCTGGACATCGGCAAGGTGTTCAACTACATTGCCCGCATCTTCTCCGGTGCAAGCTCCATCATCAACAACGTTAACGTCATCTACCAGTCCTTTGTATCGCTGAACAGCCTGCTGGGCAGCTTCGGCAAGTAAAAGCATCACCCCAAAGTTCAGATCCGGGAGCCGAGCTTTTTTCGAAAAGTGCGGCTCCCGTTTTTCGTACACGCTGTAATTCAGTGCATTACTGCGCAGTACTTCACGTTCCAGAATTGTGAACAAACTTTTTAAGCTTTTGGGGGGTCAGTGGCCGTTTTTTGGGCTTTTTCTATATAAAAAGCAAAAAAATGCGATATTTTTTCGGCTTTATCTCTTGATTTTGTGTCTGATTTGTTATATTGTTGTTACATGGAATGTGCTAAACTAAGATAGTTTATAAAAGGTCTCTCCCGCTGCGCAAATTGCGTGGCAACAAGTGAATTATCAGGCATTTCCTTTAAGTTGTTTCGGTATTTTTGAAAAAATTTTCGTTATCTTTACATTCGGGAGTTTGTACACAAATGGCAGATCGTGAACTGCGGCGGATGCACCGCGCTGAACTGATAGAGATCATCTATGCGCTGAAGCAGAGCGAGGACCAGCTCAAGGCGCAGAACGCCGCGCTTACCGCGCAGCTGCAGGACCGGCAGCTCCGGCTGGAAAGCGCCGGTTCCATCGCGCAGGCCGCGCTGGAGCTGAACAACGTGTTCGCCGCCGCGCAGGCCGCCGCCGATGACTATCTGCACTCAGTGCAGGCCAGTCTTGCGGACACCAACGCCACCGCCGCCAATACCCTTTCGCAGGCGCGCAGCGAGGCCAAGCGCATTCTGGAGCAGGCACAGGCAGACGCCGACAGCCTGAAAGCGCAGGCGCAGCAGGAATGCGACGCCATGACCGTCGCCGCCGCGCAAAAACGCACCCAGACCGAGGCCGACTGCAAGGCCATGGTAGAGCGCGCCGAGCAGGAGGTGCAGCAGCGCTGGCAGGCATTTGACCACAAGGCCAATGAGCTGCTGGACCAGTACCGCAGCACCGACGGTCTGCCTTCGGAGGAAACATGAAAAAACGCGATATCCGGTTTGCTTCCATCCCTTCCACCGAGGAAGTGGCCGCAGAACGTGAGCGTCTTGCGTACCAGAACCGCTACCAGCGGGTGCTGCGCAGTACGATCTATATTCTGGTGGTGGTAGCCGCAGTAGCTGTGCTGCTGGCTACGCTGTTTCTGCCGGTGCTTCAGGTCTCCGGCGACAGCATGTACCCTACATTAAATGATAAAGACATTATCCTGCTGGTAAAATCCAACCACATTGAAAACGGCGAGCTGTGCGGGTTTTACTGGCAGAACAAGCTGCTGCTCAAACGCATCATCGGGCAGCCCGGTGATGTGATCGATATGGACGTGAATGGCGTAGTCTCGGTAAACGGCGTGGCGCTGGACGAACCCTATGTGGACGCGCTGACCGTGGGCGAATGCGACATCCGGTTCCCCTATCAGGTGCCGGAAAACCGCTACTTCGTGCTGGGCGACCACCGTGCCACCTCCATCGACAGCCGCAGCAGCGTGATAGGCTGCGTTGAAAAAAGCCAGATCGTGGGCAGGGTTTTTCTAAGGGTATGGCCCTTGTCCAGCTTCTCGTTGATCCATTGACCCCGGGAGGAGGTATTTCGTTATGAACGACATTCTTAAAACGTACATGGAGCGGTTCCGTGAGAACCGGCACACCCTGCGGCGCTACACCGCATTTGTGCTGGCACTTGCCATGATCACCACCCTGTTCGTCAACTGGCAGCTGCATGGCGTGGGCATCTCGATGACCGCGCAGTACCAGTGCGGCGAGGAGGAGCACACCCACACCGCGGATTGCTACACCAAGGTGCTCACCTGCGGTTACGAGGAAGGCGAGCTTGAAAATGCGGACGAGCTGGCCGCCGCTGCTGCCACCAGCCAGCCCACCGTTGAGGCTGAGCCCGCGCCGCTGGCACTGGAGCCGCAGATCGAGTTTGTGCCCCACGAGCACACCGAGGACTGCTACACCGAGGTGCAGACCCTGACCTGCATGGAAGAAGAGCACGTCCACGGTGACGACTGCTTCGACCCTGAGGATGGCAGCCTGATCTGCGACAAATTTGAGCATACCCACGATGAAAACTGCTATACCACCGAGTACGAGCTGACCTGTGGACTGGAAGAGGGCGAGCTTGTGGAGCAGGTGGTGGAGCCCACCCAGAGCGCCGAGCTGGCGGCTATGGCTGTGGCCGAGCCTGTGGCACTGGAGCCGACGGTGGACACCGTGGAGCCCATCTACCACCACCACACTGACGCCTGCTACGAGGAAGTGCTTACCTGCCCCCTGCCGGAGCATCACCACACCGTAGCCTGCCTGAGCGACACCTCCGCCGACGTTGAGACCCCCGAGGAGTGGCAGGCCGCCAACGCCGAGGCCGTGATGACCGGCAACTGGGACGAGGACCTGCTCAGCGTGGCAAAGACCCAGCTGGGCTACGAGCAGAGCGAGAAAAACTTTGAGATCGACCCCGCAGACGGCGTGACCCTGCACTACTACTCCCGCTACGGCCAGTCTTACGGCAACCCCTACGGCGAGTGGGACGTGATGTTCCTCTCCTACTGCCTGAAGTACGCCGGTATCCCCCAGAGCGCCATCCCGCAGGAGGCCAGCGTGCTTTCCCTGCGCAGCTCCATGAGCGACATGGACTGGCTGCTGGACGGCGAGGACGGCAGCGCCGCCAATGTGGGCGACATCGTTATTTATAATAAGTATGTCACCCGCACCGTGGCTGTGGACAGCAGCGCCGATGGTGCAGCGGACGATCTGGACGACCAGTTCAGCATGGACGCTGAGGGTGAGAACGGCGCAGAGCTTGAGGAATCCGGCGCCGCTTCGTTGGATGCAGCCCCCGCCGCTGAGGATGCCCCCGCTGCCGACAGCGTGATCACCCCTGATCTCCCCGACACCGCCAACCCGGAGCAGCCCGCCGCAAAGCCGGTGGACAGCACCGGCACCTCTGCATCCGGCGCGGACACCCTTATCCCCAGCGTGGTGTCCCCCGCTGCCGAGCCGCAGACCACCACCGTGACTGACGCTCAGCCCGTGGAGACCGTGGGCATCGTGAGCGAGGCGGACGATGACACCCTGACCGTCATCTCCGGCGACGTGGACGGCAAGGTGGCTGAGGTAACGCTGTTCAACACCGAGGTCGTGGGTGTGGTGGATGTTGCCGCCGCCCAGTACGCCGACACATACGGCAGCCAGCTGCCTACCATCTCCGCCAGCCGTCCGAACCGTGCGCCCACGGCGTCGACGGCGGGAGCAACAACTCCGGTGGAAACCTCAGATTTCCACGATTTTACAAATGATATCACCTCTGCAAAATTGCAGTACCGCGGAAGCCAGTGGGAAAATTGGAGCGATATCACAGCAGACTCCTACATTGATGAGTATGCCGAAATCAATGCTCTTCTGGATTATACACTCCCCGCCGGAACACTGTCCGATACGAAAAATACCATCAAATATACTTTACCTGATGCTTTAAAGAATTTTAAAGAGGCCGGCTATGTACGCGATACCAGTAGTGGCAAGACTATTGGTGTTGGCAAAATAGAAAACGGTGTCGTTTCCATTACGTTCTACGATGCGTATGTAGAGATGAATGCCAAGGGTTCTCCGATTTATGGTTCCGTGGCTTTCGATGGTAAGGCTTCCGAGATGGAAATAACTTACGATCAGGAAACAACCATCAAGTTCAACGAAAGCCACTCCAGCACGATCATCATTAAGAAAGATTCCAAGACATACGGCGATCTTCACACCCAAAAGTCTATCATCGACTCTGACCTTGCAAATGGTACTGTAAAGTATACCGTAAAAGTATGGAGTACCTATGGTACAGCTGGTCATCCTGTTACGTTAGATGACATTATGACCAACATTCAGCTGGATACGACAAAGGGCATCACGGTCACAAAAAACACTTATACTTCTGTTGATAGCTCTAGTCTCACCTATACGCCTGGCAACAAGGGCTTTACCGGCACGTTGCCCGCGCTTGGCGAGGATGAGTATTACGAGCTGACCTATTGGGGTATGCTTCCTTCTGATTTGAAGGGCGGCAACGTTACCACGACCAATCAGATCCATGTTGAATCGACAAACTCTAAGGGCGAAAAGATCGACAGCGACTCCTCGGTAAACTTCAACTTTAACACCGTGAAAAAGACGGGCGTCAAAAATGATGATGACACCATCTCTTGGACGGTTACGCTGAACGAAAACCACGCCGAGATGAAGGGCTGGACGCTGAGTGATGAACTGAACGGTAGCGACTATAAAGGCACTGTTCACTTTGAAACCTCAACGGGTGCTTCGTTTGACGATGCGCTGCCTTACAAATTTGGCACTAACTCCGCTGATACGGACACCACCGCAAGCTACACCATCACCTATAAAACCCCGGGCGACCACGACTATAACACTTCACAGGTCAAGAACAAGGTCACCCTGAAAGACGACCACGACAACGAAAAGGGTTCTTCCGAATACGATGTTGAGGTTGGCAGCAAGGATGCCTATTTCAAGGACGGTAAGGGTGTTATAGAAAATACTGACGGTACTTTGACCCTTAACTGGCATATCAAGTTGATCATCGACAAGGATTATGCTGCCGGGTGGAAATGGTACGATCAGGCATCCTGTTACAACGCGCAGTATTTCACGCCCAAGCAGCGTCAGGATCTGTATGCCGAACTCGATCGTGTTCTCAACGGTCATTATTATGAGGTCAGCGACGCTTATGGAAACAAAAAAACTGACAACTATACCGGAACCTGGGATACGATTGGTATCATTGGAACAAAGCCGCTGACCAAAGGCACTGTTTTAGAGTTTGATTTTTCCACCACGATCAAACGGCCTGATAAAAAAACGGATTTCAAGAACCAGTGCTACTTCAACAGTACAGCCTTTGACGGCACGAATACCTACCGCCCCAACGGCAATGCAATTGTAAAGAAGTACGACAAAGCTACCGGTAGTGCTGACAATAGCAGCCATGATTACCATGACATCAGCGGTAAGCTGCAATGGACAATTGAAGTGACCCTGACCGAAGCTTTCAAGAATGCTGAAAAAGCCGGGCTGACGCATATCAATATTACCGATACGCTCCCCGCCGGTGTCACGCTTGATGATATCGATATTAGCGGCGAAGGTCATTGGGGTAAAAACGGTAATATCACCAAGACGAGCAATAGTTGGACGTTTCCTACTTGGGTTCACAATCCCGGAAACCGTCAAGGTCCTGATCTCACTGCTACGCTCTCCACGCTTTCTGACGGTAAACAGAGCGTTGACATTGAGGTACCGGTAGAGCTTCTTAGCGTGATGGAGCAGGATCAAAAAATCTTAGTTTATATCTATGCCAACATCACAGAAAATCCAGAACTATGGAAGAGCTCGCAAAAGAACTTTACCAACGAGGTCAAGGTGACCGACAGCACCTCGAAGGATTGGGGTTCGGCCTCGCAGACGCAGGAGATCACTTACAACAACCTGCACGATGCCGTGCAAAAGAGCGGTGTACAGGTTGATGAGAGTGACGCCCAAAATACGATCGAGTATTCGGTCATTGTCAATCCCGATGGTAAAGTAATTCTGAATAACCCCAATATCAAGCTGACGCTTATTGATGAACTCACATACGGTTATAACCCTTGGCATGATAAGCAGGTCACATCGTTGGTGCCTTCCAGCGTTGCTGTGTATGCATACGATGCAACTGCTTCTAACAAGCGTGGGCAGCCGTTGTCCGTTTCGGAGTATTCGTATTTGTACGAAACCATTGGGTATGATAGCAATCAGCAAGGAAGCCGTACCAACCGGCTGACCTTCACCCTGCCAAACGCTACGCCGCTTGTAGTGGTTTATCGCTACAACACATCTGTTACAACGGGCAACAGCATTGAGCTTAGCAACACCGCCACCTTGAAGGCCGAAGACACAAAGATCACCTCCGTTACCGATAAGACGACCGTTAAGATTTCCAGTTCCTCGTTTAACGCAAATGTTAAAGGTATCCTTGCTTACAAGGTGGATAAAGACAATAACGCTGTGTATCTGCCCGGTGCTGAGTTCAGCCTTTATGCATGGCAAAGTAACGATACTTGGACGCTGGTGAGCGGTGATATCATCACGAATGCAAATGGTGAACTGGTTGACAGTCAGGGGAGAAACTTGTCTCTTATCATGACCGATAAGAATAAGAACGTTCAAGTGCACAATCAGGCATTCAAGCTTGTGGAAACGCAGGCTCCTTCCGGTTATATCTTTGACCCCAACAATGCCTACTACTTCTATATCCCGGATACGGATGAGAAACTTTATCCGAAGAATCTTCCCACTGACCTGAGTGCTTATCATATAGTAACTGCCGGAGGATACCTCTATCTTACCAATGAGAAAACTCAGGTCTACGAACTTCCCTCTACCGGCGGGGCCGGTACACTCCCGTATACAGCCGTAGGCGGCACAATGATGCTGACCGCGCTGGCATATAGTATTATCCACCGCAAGCGCAGACGTGAAAGGAGGGCAGATGACTAAGCTGCACTTCCCTGCCGGACGCCCGGGGCTGAGCCCCCGCCCGCCCAGCGCAAAGTTTACGCGATAGACCGAACAAAACTACACCCCTACCCCCCCCTGTACAAAAACACAGGGGGCGGCAAGGGGCAAAAAAGAAAGGGGCTTTTTCCATGAAAAAAGCAATGAAGAAACTCATGGCTGCACTGCTGGCAGTTGCTATGGTTTGCGCCATGGCCATTCCGGCGTTTGCAGAAACAGGCAGCAGTCCTACCACCAAAGGCAGCATTACCATCGACAATGCAGTTGTAAATGAGAACTACACGATTTATAAGATGTTCGACCTGAAAAGCTTTGACACTGAAGCTGGCACCTACTCCTACACTGTAGTCTCCGCCTGGGAAGATTTCTTCAAGGACGGCGCAACTGGTAACAGCTACATTACGCTTGAGAATGGTCATCCCACTTGGGTAGGCCTCAAGGATGCTGAAACTTACAAACAGTTTGCCAAGGCAGCACTTGATTATGCAACCCAAAAACCTATTACCGCTACGAAAACCGTAACCGCTTCCTCCAATACTGTTAAGTTTGACGATTTGGCTCTCGGCTACTATCTGGTAGATACTTCTCTGGGTGCTCTCTGTGGTCTGAATACTACCGACCCTGATGTTACTATCGAAGAGAAAAACGAAGTGCCCGACATTGATAAAAAGGTAGAGGGCTCCGAGGGCAACTGGGTTACCGAAAACACCGCTAAGATCGGCGATACTGTCAACTATAAGGTCACCATTACCGTGCAGACTGCAAACAACCGCTACGTCCTGCATGATACCATGAGCGAGGGTCTGACCTTTGTCCCGGGTTCCGTCAAGGCTACCGTTGGCACTGAAGAAGTTGCTACCACCAACTATGATGTGGTTACTACTGGCATTGGCACCGAGACCTTTAATGTCAAGTTTAAGGACGAATACATTGCTACTCTGGCCGCAGGCACCAAGATCGAAGTTACCTACAGCGCAGTTGTGAACGAGAAGGCTAAGGTCGATCCTGATGCGAATACGAACGAAGCACATCTGGTTTACGGCAACAAGCACGAGACCGCTCATCATGAAACCAAGACTTATCTGTACCAGTTCGACCTGATCAAGTACAGCGGTTCTACTAAAAAACTGCTGGGCGGCGCTCAGTTCAAGCTGTACGATGCAAAGACTGGCGGCAACGAGATCAAGCTGGTAAAGGATAATACCACTGGCATCTACCGCGTGGCAACCGCAACTGAAACCCCTGTTGCCTATATTGAAACGGTTGCGGGTCAGACTGTTAAGATCTCCGGTCTGGACAAAAAGGTCTACTATCTGGAAGAGACTGTTCCCCCTGCCGGTTACAACGTCCTGACCCAGCGTGTTACGGTTGATCTGAGCACCGGTTCTAAGAAGGTAACTACCGGGTATCTCAACGATGGCACATATGACGAGTCAATCGCCAGTTCCATCGGCGGTGTCGCAGTTGTGAACAACGCCGGCACTACCCTGCCCGGCACCGGCGGCATCGGCACCACCATTTTCTACGTTGTCGGCGGCGGTCTGATGGTTGCAGCAGCCATCCTGCTCATTACCAAAAAGCGCATGGAGAACCACTAAGCTCTCCTTTTCCCCGCACAGAGCGGGGCTGCAAAGCCCCCTGCTCTGATCCTGAAACTATAACGTTAGGGAGTAGCCCATGAAAAAGAACAAAAGCACCATAATATTGATCCTCGTCTTTTTCGTGGGTCTATCCGTGATGTTATACCCCACTATCAGCGATTACGTCAACCAGCGCAACCAGTCCCGCGCGGTGGCAAGCTACGCGCAGGACGTGGACAAAATGACCGATGCGGATTACAGCGCCTACTTTGACGCCGCCGATGCCTTTAACGCACAGGTGGCCGCCAACGAAAACGCCCTTTACCGCCCGGATCAGCTTACCGGCTACAACGACACGCTGGATATTACCGGCACCGGCATTATGGGTTACATCACCATTTCCAAAATCGGCGTGGAGCTGCCCATCTACCACGGCACCAGCGACGGCGTATTGCAGATCGCCGCAGGCCACTTGGAGGGCACCAGCCTGCCGGTGGGCGGCGCGTCCACCCACGCGGTCATCTCGGCGCACCGCGGCCTGCCCAGCGCAAAGCTGTTTACCAACCTCGACCAGCTGGAAGTGGGCGATACCTTTACCATCACCGTACTGGACCGGGTGCTCACCTACGAGGTGGACAAAATTTCCATCGTGCTGCCCACCGAGACCGATGAGCTGAAGATCGCCGAAGGCAAGGACTACGTCACCCTGATGACCTGCACCCCCTACGGCATCAACACCCACCGCCTGCTGGTACGCGGCCGCCGCGTAGAGACCCCGGATCAGTACAAGCACCTCCGCGTTACCGCCGAAGCGCTTAAAATTGAACCCATTATTGTTGCGCCCATTATGGCGCTGCCCATGCTGCTGATCTTGCTGATCGGTATGCTGCTTTCCACACGCAAACCCAAGAAAACGAGAGGTGAAGAACATGAAAAGCATTGATTTGCGTCATCGTCTGGCGGCTGTGCTGCTGGCTATGTGCCTTGTGGTATGCTGCGCCCTGCCGGCGTTTGCCACCAGTGCCAACATTGTACTGGGGCGTCTGGGCTCGCTCCATGTCCGTCTGTACGACACCCACAACGATGTGCCCCTGCGCGGCGGCGAGCTTACCCTGTATCAGGTGGCCTCCGTCAAGCGCACCAACGGCAACCTGTACTTTGACTATACCGGCGATTTTACGGGCTGCGGTGTCGTGCTGGGCGATCTTTCCGACAGCACGCTGGCTGACCAGCTGGTAAAGTATCTGCCCGCTGTGCCCGCCATTGCCGCCCAGCAGGACGTGAACGAAGAGGGCTATGCCAACATTACCAAGCTGCCGCAGGGTCTGTACTTGGTCGTGCAGACCGAGGCCTCCCACGGCTACGAGGCCATCAAGCCCTTCCTTGTGTCCATTCCGCTGCCCGATGGCGACAACTGGATCTACGATGTGGACGCCACCCCCAAGGTAGGCGCTACCATCCCGGAAACGCCGGACACCCCCGACACCCCGGATGTGCCCGATACGCCCGACACACCGGACACCCCCGATCTCCCGGAGCAGCCGGATAACCCGGATACGCCGGTGAGCCCCGGCACACCGGATAACCCGGTAAGTCCCGGCACCCCGGACAACCCCGTAAGCCCCGAAAATCCGGATAACCCGGTCTCCCCTTCCAACCCCGATAAGCCTGTTCTGCCCCAGACCGGCCAGTTGAACTGGCCCGTGCCGGTGCTGGCCTGCAGCGGCGTGCTGCTGTTTGCCGCAGGCTGGGTGCTGAACCGTCAGGGCAAAAAGGAAAACTGACTTTGCACTCCTTTCTTTTCGGCACAGCGTGGCGTTGTGTACCGAATTTGCTCCCCCGCAAGGGGGAGCATTTTTTGTGCCCTTCCCCTGCCGGGCGCAGCACGATTTTGAATGCGCTCCGCGTTGCTCTGCGCATAATCAGCGGAAAATATATTTTTTAATTTGCAATTCTGGAAAATCTGCGGATTTTCCAGAATTGCCTTTTCACG
>OFPS01002300.1_pt1 | contig 11302 bp, 10 predicted proteins | sample 1542111 | NCBI WGS metagenome assembly OFPS01 (sample SAMN04209233, study PRJEB22552) | human gut metagenome | biome: gut; material: feces | host: Homo sapiens | place: USA: Oklahoma | reverse complement strand
ACATCAGAACATAAAACTCCGAAAAGACCGGCATGTGCAGCCCGTGGAAGCGGATGCCGTACAGCAGCAGCGCCAGCAGCAGATAAAAGCAGCCATAGGACGCGGCAAGGCGGAAATTTCTCTGTAAGACGAGATAAAGAAGCGCGCCGCCGGTCAGGATGCAGGTGAGCAGCACATTCCTGCCGATGGTTACTCCGGCAAAGACGCACAGCAGCGCCCACAGCTTGACCGGCACCGCAAAGGATGCGTCCGCTCTCATAGAACGCCGGCCTTCTGAAAATGCCTGCGGATCAGCCGACTGCCCACCATGCAGCCTAAAAAGCCCATCAGCGTCGTGAACAGCAGAATAAAGGCCAGCCAGCCGGGAGAGGTGTAGTAACGCACATAGGAATCGATGTAGCTCTGCTCCATACCGCTTGCCAGCGCAAAATCGTAGTAGGTGTCCCAGAAGAACCAAATGGGCAGCAGATTGACCCCGTTGTACAGCAGGCTCGCCACCGTCCAGGCGGCGGTCAGCCGTTTCGGCTTTTGGCAGGAACCTTCCTTCCAGAGAATCGCCTCGCAGAGGATTCCCACGAGAACGTAATAAGGAAGCAAGAACCAGTTGCCCATCAGCAGGAAAATCACGCCGAGGATCGTCATATAGACCAGCGTCACAAAACGCTTTCCGATCCGGCTGACCATGAGCATATAGACCGGTGCGCAGAGGAACATGGTGATTCCCACCGACAGCACCATGCTGACAAAGTCGTTGGCCATGCAGACCATATTGACGACGAGCTGGATCACGATCAGCACTGCGGAGAGCAGCACCGTTGTAATAACATCCTTAACCGTCCACTTTTTCTTTTTGTCCATAAATCCATTCCTCCGTTTTCTGTTAATTTATACTACTGTTAAGAATCCGAGCATCCACGCAGATATAATTTGCAATGCAAATAAAATAATCGTAAGGACCGGTGCTCTGGTTTTTCTCTTTACGGCATGGCTAATTCCCGTGAAAAACCCGCAGATGGCCGCTGCAATTCCTACACCTGCTACTATGTTCAACTCCGTCGAAATAATTGTGTAAAGAGAAAACCAATGAAGCATTCCGACAATCCCCGCCGCACCAAGAATGAGCCCACATATGGGAAGTATGATCCTTTGCCATTGAAAAGAGCTGCGTTTGCAAACGATCTTTGAGCCCAATACGATCAAAATGGAAAGCCACAGAACCGTCAGCAGGATATAACTTCCCAATGACAGAAAGCTGCCGGCAAAGCCGTTTTGAGGTCCTGCGGGAACATAGTCATGCGCCAGTCGGAACGTCATGCTCGTCACCCTACCGTCCGATACAGAGAAAGCAAGGCTTCTTTCCTCCGGGATCGCCTCGGCACAGTAGAGCTGATATTCTCCCACAGGTTCGTACAGTAAATTCTTATCGGCAAGGGGCGTTTTCAGCCGGAGATTTTCTTCTCCCTCTTTTGAGATTTGGATTATTTGCATTCGCGCCTATATCTTGCCTGCATATGACCAAGCGGATCGTGTCGGAAGATAGTCGCCAAATAACATAGAGAAGTCACGTGATCCTACTTCCTGCTTCGGCGGTCGCGCATCCTGCTCGATGACCGCCTCCATGATGGCGGAGCAGTAATCCGTTTCCATCACATTGGTCAGGATTAGGGTCATTACTCTATCGTCAGTCTGAAATCACAGCAGTCTCCGCCCTGACCGAGCGTCTTTGTCCGTCCCCATTTGAGCTTTGGATGCATATGTCCGTAGGCCTCGTCATCCGCGCGGCAAAAGCCGGCTACAATCTCCGGGCAGCCGTATTTCACACAGGTATCCTGATAGGGGCAGGTCAGCATGTCGAAGCACATTTCCTCTTGCTCCGTTCGTATCCAATTAGCCCGAAAACCGCAGTCCTCTCCAAAGGAGCTTTTTGTCATTTTGGCAAAGAACTTCGGCACCAGCTTATACAGGCCCGGTATCCTCATTGCCCCTCGGATTTTTGCACCAACGCCCGCTGCCCGCTTTTCATAATATCTGTTCAGAAAAGCCGCCGCTTCCTCCCGGGAGATTCCGTTGCCCGTCATGGCGTCAAAGGCGGCGATGGCAGGATAGATGCGTTTCCGCGTATGCATATACATCTTTTTCGGCTCGTCGTCGTTTTCATCCACGATTTCCGCATAACGCCTCCATGCATCTCCTATGATCGCGTCTGCCTTTTCCACGCCATAGTGTCTTTCCATTGCAGATACCGCTCCGGTCAGGTATCTTTTGTCTAACCTTCTATCCATGTGCTTCCCCTCCTTTCAGCGTCCAGCCGATTGCCTGGCTGCGCATTCCCACAAAGCGCCTGTACAGGCCGTCTTCGCGCATCAGCTCCCTGTGGTTTCCGCGTTGAACGATCCTGCCGTTCTCCAGCACGATGATTTGATCCGCCGTGCGCACGGTGGACAGACGGTGGGCAATCATAAGGATCGTTTTGCCCTTTGTCAGCTCTCGGATGGCCTTTTGCAGCTCCTGCTCGTTTTCGGGATCCACGCTGGCTGTGGCTTCATCCAAAATGACGATGGGTGCGTCCTTCAGAATTGCCCTTGCAATGGAGATTCGCTGCTTTTCCCCGCCGGAGAGGCTGGAGCCGCCTTCGCCGATCTTTGTCTGATAGCCATCGGGCAGCGTCATGATAAAGTCATGGCAGCAGGCTTTCTTTGCGACCGCTATGATTTCATCCTCGCTCGCGTCCGGTCTGCCAAACCGGATATTGTTCTCGACGGTGTCCTCAAAGAGATACACATTCTGAAATACGATGGCGAAATTCTTTAGAAGGCTGCCGCTGGTATATTCCTGCACATCCCGGTCGCCGAGCGTGATCTGTCCTTCCTTCACATCCCAGAAACGGGCAATCAGACCGACCAGCGTGGTCTTTCCGGCGCCGGATGGACCAACAATGGCGCAGGAGCTTCCCTGGGGTACGCTTAAGCTGATTTGATGTAATACCTCCTTTTCCCCATATCCAAAGGACATATTCTTCACTTCAATATTGAAATTTTCCGGCACAAGATTAGCCCCGTTTTCGTCCAGGGAGGGAATGTCCATGATGTTATCCAGCCGATCCAGAGAAGCCTCCACTGCGCGGGCAATGGAGGACATACTGCCCGCCACCTCCACGGCGGCATAGATCATGAAGCTGGACACAAGAAGCAGCAGGCACTTCTCCGGCGTGATGCTTCCTCCTGCCAGAAGATAGGGTGCAAAAACCAGAATAGCCGCCCGTGCGAGCTTGAACACCGTCTGATAGAGCGCTGTCATTTTTGAAAACGCCTTTTCAAGCACGATATTTGCCTCTTTGCTTTCCTCAATTGCGGCGTCAACTGCTTTTCCGGTGCGTTCCGCCAGCCCAAACGCCTTGACTACGCCCATGCCCTGCACATATTCCAAAACGGCAGTGACCAGACCAGCCTGGGCAGCCTGACGGCGGGGCGCGTATTTCCTGCCGACCTTGCCGATAAACGAATAAACAATGAGCGCCACGGCAAGTCCGGCCAAAGAGATCAGCCCGATCCGCCACTCATAGATCATAAGCCAAACGCCAATCACGATGGCGTGGATAAACCCGCCCGCCACATTTTCCATAATGGTAACGGACTGCTGCTCCAGATCGCCAAGGGTGGTCGTCACCGCCGCAGTGATATCCCCAAGCCTGTTTTCATTGAAATAGCCCATAGGCGCCTTTTTCAGGCGTTCGCCGATCTCCATGCGCTTTTCCGAGCCGAACGCGAAGCTGCCAAGAGTTCTGGCATTGGCAGAAAGATTGACAAATACAATTCGCCCTACAATGGAAACAATCATGATACCAAGCGAAATCCAGATCGTGCTTTCAGGCATAACATCGCCGGAAAGCTGCTTCAAGATTCCTGTGAGCACCGTTAGAATGGCCATGATTGGAATCATCTCAAAGAATGAGCTGACAAGGTATGCAAGGAAAGAGCGGATAAGACGCTTCTTCTGTAAGCCCGAGAACAACAAAAGTCTTTGAAATAACCTTATCATCACACCACCTCCTCTGCGGTATCTTTGCCCTGCATATGGGCTCTCCACAATTCCTTGTATAGATTGCTTGTTTCAAGAAGCTCTTCATGAGTTCCTTCCGCAGCGACATTTCCCTTATCCACGACAAGGATCTTATCTGCTTTTGTAATGGTAGACAGCCGATGCGCAATGACAATTAAAGTTTTTCCTGCTACAAGCCCTGCAATGGATGCTTGAATAACGGCCTCATTTTCAGGATCGGTAAATGCCGTGGCTTCATCCAACACCACGATCGGGCTATTCTTTAGGATCGCCCTTGCAATGGCAATCCGCTGCCTTTCTCCGCCGGAGAGGTGGCTTCCCGCATCGCCCGCCAGCGTATCATAGCCCTCCGGCAGAGCGGCGATGAAATCGTGACAGCTTGCTTTTTTTGCTGCTGCTTCGATCTCTGCGTCTGTGGCCTCCGGTTTTCCGATGCGAATATTTTCCCGGATAGACAGATGGAACAGAAAGTTATCCTGTGATACATATGAGACAAGCTCCATTACCTGAGGAAGAGGAATGCTCCGCACATCCACGCCGCCAATACGGACGCCGCCGCTCTCCGCCTCCCAGAAGGAGGCGATGAGCCGCGCAATGGTAGATTTACCGGAGCCGGAGGGACCCACAATGGCCGTCATACCGTTTTTTGCGCAGTCAAAGGAAATTCCATGCAAAACCTCCGTCTCTTTGTATCGGAAGGTAACATGATCAAAGGATACGTCGGCGTCCGCAAGGACAGCTCTCTCGGTCGGCCGCACAAGCTCCGGCTCATCCAGAAGATTCCCTACCTCTTTTACGGTGGAATCCACCATGGCCAGGCTGTCGGTGTACTGCAATGCCTGAATCAGTGGTTTTACGAGTCCAAGGGCGAGAATGATGCAGGTAATCAGCGTACCCGCTTCGACCCTTCCGTTTATAAATAACCAGCTTCCCAAAGGCAGCACGCCCACGAGCGTTGCCGTCAGGATGGAAAGCCCCATCACATAGTAGCCGTTGGTCTGCTTGAACCAAGTCGCTTTGGCGGTCTCGTTCTCCGCCACGGCGTCGGCGTATTTTTTATATGAGCGTTCACCCTGATTGAATGTCTTCACCACTTCGATGCCGCCGATGTATTCCACCGTTGCGGCATCCATGTTTTTCCCTGCGGCAAGTACTCTGGCATATCTCTTCTCGTAATCCTTCATCATCCCCATATAGCAGAAGGCGCCCACCGGAATCGTCACAAGAGATATCAGCGCGAGTCTCCAATCAAGGCTAAAGAGGTATACGAGCATTAGAATTGGGATTAGGATGTTGGCAGTGAGCTCCGGTACCATGTGCGCCAGCGGAAGCTCCAGCTTTTCCACGGTGTCCACGATGATCGTTTTGAATTTCCCGGACGGCGTATCAAGGATCGTTCCCATGGGGACACGGGAGAGCTTCTCTGTTATCGCCATACGGATATTCCGCAGAATGATAAAGGCAGACTCATGGCTTTTCATTGTAGAAAAAGTTCCGAACCACACCTGCCCGAGATAGCCCGCAAAAGCAATCAATGCCAGAAACGCCAACTTGCTGAAAGCATAGTCTTCGTGGCAGATCATAATGATCCCGCGGGACACCGCGATGTAGGGGATCATGCCGCAAAGTGCCCCCCAAACCGCAAGTACAACGGAGCCGATCAGTTTCCCTTTGCACGGCTTCGCAAAATCCATCAGAATCGTCATCGCCGAGTTTTCTTTTCCCGCCATCATTCCTCACCTCGCAAAAGTCTTACAATCTTTTCTTTCTGCCCACCGGAAAGATCCTTCACGATTTCTCCGTCCCGGATGAACAGTATTCTTGTGCAAATCCGCATCATAAACTCAATATCATGTGTGATGATCAAAAGTACCTTGCCTTGCGTCGCAAGGCTTCGTGTCAAGATGCCAACCTCTTCCATGCTTTTCAGATCCAGTCCGCTGGTAGGTTCATCGAACACCAGCAGCTCCTTGCCGCAGATATCGCTCACCACAACCGCAAGGCGCTGCATCTGCCCGCCGGAAAGAGACAAGGGATGCCGTTCCTTATACGCCAGCAGATCCACCTTTTCTAATGTGCGGTCAATCTCGTCTTTGTTCGGAGCTTTTATGCCAAGCGCGCATTCTGCCGCCACGCTGTCGGTAAAGAGCTGGTGTCCCACATCCTGCATGACCATGTATGCCTTTTTCCGTCTCAACCGCCGGCTCATCGGTTTTCCGGCCCACAAAACAGTACCGGAGCCGTTCTTTTGCAATCCGCAGAGCATTCTGGCGAGGGTCGATTTCCCGGCGCCGTTGACGCCCGCAATGGCGATGATTTCTCCGCGGCTTGCCTGAAAAGAGATATCATTCAATACATTCCGGCCGCCGAGACGGACGCTGATTTTCTGAGCGGAAAGCAATCCATCGGCAGCGATTGTTTTCACACCGCCCGATTCGGATACCGACAGATCCCTGACACGCAGTCCCATTCTGCGAATATCTGCTTCAGGCAGCGCCTTGAACGCTGAAGCCTCCATGTCCGATGCAATCCGGCCATCCTGCATATAAACGACGCGATCCACAATGTCCATCAGATACCAGATGCGGTGCTCTGCGATCAGAATGGTCTTTCCTGATATTTTCGCCCGTTGGATCAAATCAGCCAATTCTCCGATGGCCTTCATGTCGAGATTCGATGATGGCTCGTCAAACACAAGGACATCGGGAGCCGAAGCATACACGCTGGAAAACGCGATCTTCTGCTTCTCGCCGCCGGACAGTTCAAAGATATTTCGACCCCGGAGCTCGCTAAGATGCAGCTCCTCCGTAAGTTCATCTAATCGGGAGCGCAGAGCCTCTCGCGGAATGCCCCGATTTTCAAGCCCAAACACGATCTCGCTGTCCGTATCCGTATTGAAAAACTGCGTTCGAGGATTCTGAAAAACCGTCCCTACCGCATCCGATAGCGCAGCAATCTCTGTCTCCCGTGTATCCATACCGTTTACGCTCACCTGCCCCGAAAGATTGCCTTGGAAGAAATGGGGAATCAGTCCGTTTGCGAGCCGTGTAACCGTTGTTTTTCCACATCCGGATGGTCCGCAAAGCAGCACGCATTCGCCGGACCGAACAATAAGGTTCAAATCAAGGACTCCGCCGTTCCCGCTTTCAGCGTATGTAAAGGAGACATTTTGGAACGATATCATAATCAAAACACCCCTTTCATGCCCGCGTATACCATGCCGGCAACGACCGCCGCGTAAGCAATTACCACCAGCAAATCAGCAAACGAAAACGCGATTTCCTCTATACAGCTTCTTTCACCTGTGTGCTCAATGCCTCTTGTAATCGCTGCCTGCGTAATCTCGTCCGAAATTCTGGAAGCAGAAACAAGCAGGGGAACATAGACATACTCCATCGTCTGTATAGGATGGCTAATCAGCCCAGCCGCGGACGCTGATATCCCTCGCAGCGCCATGGCATCCCGTATGGAGGCCCACTCTTCTCTCATGGTCGGGAAATAACGGAGCGTAATGGCAAGAGCAATCGTGAGTCCTTTCGACAATCGGAGCTTTGTGATAGCTGCAAGAAATTTACTTACGCTTGTCGTTGCAATCAGAAAGCTGCCCAGCATAAAACAGGGAAGAAGCTTGCGGATATACACAGCAAACATATAGACGATTCCACCGAAAGTCACAGGCAGCCTTGGTACGATAAAAAGCTGGATCAGCAGAAGCGCGAGAAAAAATGCTGCGTATTTCAGCATCCTTTTCAGATTGCCGGAAACGCTCAGAAGTACAAGCGGAATCCCCGCAAGCACACACTCCACCGCGATGCTTTTATTCATAAAAACGGAAACGCTTGTGACCGCGAGAATCAGAAGCTTCGTCCGTGGGTCGAGTCTCATTTATACGACTCCTGCTTTTTCAAAGTGTTTTTTCATAAGCTTCTTTCCAATCAGTCCGCCGATGAGCGCGCAGACAAGTGTCCCGATAATCATTGCGGGGATCGCCCACCAGGTAGCCCCAATCGAATGAATCACTCCTTCAAAGGAGGCGAAGTCGCCTTTATTCTTCATAAAAGCATCAAACTGCGCGGGCATGACAAGCATCGGAATATATGCCCCCATCGGCGCAAGCGCCATGACGCAGTAGGCAAGCAGGTTTTTCTTAAAGGATCTGAAATCAGCGGAAGCACAGATAAAATCCGCGATCACGCCGAAAACCAGGAAGAATACGGACATCATCCAGAACATTCCCGTAACAAACAGCAAAATCGCCGCGATTACACCGAGAATGGAGAGAGCTCCCTTCTTCGGTATTTTTGCCACATAGAGCATGAAAACTGTCCCCGTAAAGAGCGCCACGATCATTGGCATAAACGGGAAAGTGACCGGCGTCATCTGCGCAACACCGCCAATCACAAACGCCACCACAGCATAGATGAGCGAAAAGATGCCCACCGATATAAAGTCCCTTGTTTCCAGCTTCTTCGAATCTGTTTTACGCATAATAAACGACCTCCAATTTTATATTGTTTAGTTAGAGTACGCTAACTCATGTGCAAAAAATTAAAGTGATTGTATGATTACTTATTATTCCAGCCGGAGCAAGCCTTCCCAGCCAGAGTTGAAAAACTTTGCAAGCTCCTCAACATACCGCACAGCTTCTTCTTTGGGCATATCATGGACAATCGTCTCACATACCGCCGTAAAATAGGCACTGGTAATCATGTGATGAAGCTGCTTTGTCATTTTTCCGGAGAGCTTTCCTCTTTTGCGGAGAAGTGCGTAGTATTCCTCTGAGCACTCTACCTCCAGTTCCACAAGCTCCTCCAAAAAATTTGCATAGCGCGTACCTTCCGCCCGGCAGAGGATCAGCTTGAAGGCATCAAAATGGGCGTACATATATTCCACAAAGACGCGCAAATACTCAGTGGACAGCTTCAGGCTGTCCTTCGTCTTTTCCTTGGAGACAAGATCGAAATGGGCGGCCTGTGCGGCTTTGAACTGCTCCAGCAGTCCCTTTGCCGCCTCGCCCACAAGATCTTCAAAAAGCGCGGCCTTATCCGGGTAATAGCCGTAGAAGGCGCCTTTCGTGAAGCCCGCCTCTGCGACGATTTTATTCAAAGATGCATCCTTGAAGCCTTTTTCCAGGAATTCTTTTTTCCCAACTTCGAGGATCTTCATTTGAGTCTCTGTACGTTCCATTGATTCCTCCTAATATACCTGTAGTATATACTGCTGGTATATTATAACCGAGCAGATTGAGTTTGTCAATAGGATCTGCATTTTCCGGTTGCCGTGCTTTTCTACCTCGTGGGGCTGAAGTGCTATCGGGCAGTACGCTCAGCTGATTTAACATATAGCAGAGCAGCACCAGATCGAGGCCACTTTTCCTTTGGATACAGGAATATATAGAAGATTTCCATACGCTTTTGTTTTTTCGCTGTACTTTGAGAAGAAATCTGTGATATACTTTCAATTATAGGGATGAGCAAAACGTGAGTTTTGCAAAACCGATACACAATATATAGTGTTCGAGTAAGTTAAGCGGAACCGTTTATTGTATTTCTTCTTGAGCAAATCGGAGTTTTGCTCGACCCTGTATTTAATTACTGTAGGAGGTGATGCGAATGATCACGGTCGCGGATGTCATGAAACTACCATCTATGTATGGCGCAACTATTCTCGCAGGCCATGCCGGAATGTCAAACCCTGTTGAATCAGTTACCGTTTTGGAGTATGGGTGGATTACCAACACGTTGGATGAATTATTTTCCAAAACCGAGTTTCAAGGGAATGATCTGATTATTACCTCGTTTGCCACAATTGCAGACAATGTTGAGGCACAGTGCGAAAACATCCGTAGATATCAAGCAATGGGGAGCGTTGGGTTTATCCTTTTTTACATCGGGTTGATCCTTCCATGCGTGGATGATCGGGTTATTGCCTGCTGCAATGAACTTGATTTAGTATTGATTACCATGCCCGAGGATATAAGGACCCATAAATATAGTGACGTGATTGGCGACATATATCATGCGATTTTCAAGGATCAACAGGCAGGTTCAAATTATGTAAGTACACTTATTCGCCGGTTTTCTAATCTTCCTGCAGAGCAGCGCAACACAAGCACATTACTTCGTATGCTCAGCAACCACTTGCAGGCATCAATTATTCTAACAGATTACAAAAAATCAATCAGCAATATCGCGTGCTGGCCGCAATCGCTATCGGAGCTATTAAGCAAGGAACTAAAAAAACAACTGCAAAAAATGCAGGGTGAACAAGCGGTCAAGATCTCTTATGATGATGGTGCAAATTATTTGCAACACTGCCCAACACTTTTGGAGGGCAAAGAAGGTTTCGATTTATATACTTTTAAGTACAATGAATTACTATCAAGAGAAGATCTGTGGCAGGCGAGTGAATTTGTCCAGCTATATAGCCATATTTGGAATAAGGATCTGGGAAAACTTGTAACATCAGAGCTGGTTCGAGCCATCATTGACGATGACCCCTTGAAAATGAGGCGATTAGCAGACTTGTTCCAAATTAATGTTGCGGAGCTGAATCAAATGTGGGTGTTTGCTTCTGTTGATTCTTCAGAGCCGGATTTGAAATTGCTGAGGAAATGCACAGAGTACTTTTCCGGAATATACAAAACGGTTTTGGTCGGTTTCTATGAATCCAATATGGTGATTTTTGCCCACGCTCCCCAAACGGCAGGTGAACGAGATTCTATCGTGCAAGATTTCATTAACGAGTCGGCGGATTCTTATAGTAACTACGTAGTGGTTTGCTGTGATTGCCTCAATACGACCAATGATGCCCATAACGCATACTTTGATGTCATGCAGTACGCTTCTTTTGCCAGAAGCATCTACCCGCAAAAGCGCGTCTTACGTCCATCGGATGTTTCCTTTGCCCAAATATGCGCAAAGGAAAGTGCTTGCAGGGAAACTCAGATTCGCTATCTAAAAATCATAGAAGACATTGAAACAACGCCTGAGTTGCTGACAACCTTGACCGCATATTTGCTAGACTATGAGAGCAGCATGGCAAATACCGCAAAAGCACTTTGCTGCCACATCAATACGATAAAATATCGATTAAATGCTATCCGCGACAACACAGGCTATTCCCCGTCTAAACCAGCAGACGCATATCCACTACTGATTGCTGTTGCAATCAATCGCATGAGAGATTCTGAAAATGAATAATAAAGAAAAGAGCGGCGGGTTTGTCCAAATGGACAAACCCG
>OFPS01002292.1_pt1 | contig 11325 bp, 8 predicted proteins | sample 1542111 | NCBI WGS metagenome assembly OFPS01 (sample SAMN04209233, study PRJEB22552) | human gut metagenome | biome: gut; material: feces | host: Homo sapiens | place: USA: Oklahoma | reverse complement strand
CGGGCAGCAAAAACTGCCGGACGGCTACGCCCACCTTGCCGCAGCGGGTCATGACGCCCCGCTCATAGGAGAGGTCGTCCTCCCGCTCGCCCACCCGGACCACGGCCAGGGTAGGGGTGATGCCTTTGGCGGCCAATGCCGCACAGCGGGCGGCGTTTGCCTCGTTCATGGACGCCACCACGGGCGCGCCTTTTAAGATCGTTGCCATTTAAACTTCCCCTCTCAATTGTGTTGCCATTTTTTCGTAGAGCGTATCGGCCAGCGGGACGTACTGTGCCAGCAGTGCGTCTGCCTTGGCGTTCAGGGCCTCGGCGTGGGCGCGGTCTGCCATCAGTTTGGTATTGATGGAGACATTCAGGCCCGAAGCCTGTAAGGCAGCCTTGCAGAACAGCGCCGCACACCCGGCGTCGGAGACGGCCAGCGCGCTGCCCTTGGCGGCGTACTCCTGCGCCAGCGCAATGCCCTCACAGCAGGCTTCCATGGTCTCCAGAGGCACGGCACAGGCCCCGTCCAGCGCCTGCTCCAGCACCGCGGCCTTATGGGCCTGCTGTTCCGGCGTCTCTTTGGGCAGGCCGTAGGCGGCAGCCAGCGGCAGAAACGCCTCCGCGTCGGCCTGCACCAGCGCTTCCAGCCGCCTGCGCAGGGCTTCCGCCCGGGCATTCAGGGTTCGGAGATCCGCCTCCACTGCCGCGTACTTCTTTTTGCCCACGGTCAGGCTGCCCACCATATTGCCCAGGGCCACGCCGGCCGCGCCCACAAGGGCCGCTGCACCGCCGCCACCCGGGACCGGGGCTTTGCTGGCAAGGCTCTCCAAAAAGCCCTCACAGCTCGATTTTGTCAGTTCCACGATAGATACCTCCCTCGGTGATGAACGCGTCCAGCCGCTGGTCGTGTTCGTCCAGAGCGGCGTGGGGGACGCGCTGTGCTTCAAACGCAATGCCCAGCTTCACCGCACGGGTGCAGCGGGGCAGGTAGCGGTCGTAGTAGCCTTTGCCCATCCCCACCCGGCCGCAGGCGGCGTCAAAGGCGGTGCAGGGCACGAAAATCAGATCCAGTGCCTCCGGCGGCAGGATCTCTGCCCGGCTCAGGATGGGGGTGCGGATGCCGTAGGCCCCTGCCTCCCAGCCATCCTCGCCGGGCACAGCCGCAGTCAGGCTGAAATTTTCCCCGCAGACGGGATAGGCCAGCGTTTTGCCCAGGCCCCGAGCCGTCTCGGCCAGGGTGGCCAGATCGGCCTCGCCGCCAAAGGCTGCGTAAAGCAGGATGGCCCGGGCCTGCCGGAAGCAGGGGAGCGCCGCCAGCCGGGCGCAGAGAGCTGCATTGGCAGCGGCACGGGTTTCCGGTGCCAGTGCCCGGCGGGCCGCAATGCCCGCTTTGCGCTGAACCTGTTTCTCTTCCGCAAGGGTCATGCGGTTTCCTCCGTTCTTCCGGGCGGTGCCCATGCAGACGATCTGCACAAAAACCACCCAGCATTTTTATAGGAATATAATAAGCAATGCGGGCTCAAAAAGCAAGCGTTTTTGTCGAAATTGCGGTTGAAGAAAGGCTGGCATTTTGTGATCATGGAAAAAATCCGTCCGGCCCAATGCGGGGCCGCGCTTTTTGGGAAAGAAACATCTCAGAGAGGGGGAAGTTGTATCGTCTCGCCTGCCGTCATGGCGGCCATGGGCAGCATCCTGACCAACAAGTACGCCGAGGGCCTGCCCGGCTGCGGTGGATTTTTGTGCCGCGTTTTTTGTGCGTTCTTCACGAACTTTTGTGGGCGGCTTTGTGCAGAACCCAATAAAATAGGCGCAAATCTGTGATTTGTGTCCATTTGGACACTTGCGCGGACACGGGCATTTCTGGTAAAATATTTCTGATGAAAAAGAACCGGCTGTGAGCTTTTCCTCCATGCTGTTTCCTGCACGGCAGAGAGGGACGCAAAAACGGGAAACCGGCGGGAAATGGCCGCGGAAACGCGACATCTGTCCGGGAACGCGGAAAATGACGGAAAATGCCATAAAAATTCCCACCTCGATTTTGCGATCCGGGCTTGACAAGGCACCAGTTCCGATTCATAATTGTTCCATGGGAGAGCGCTGGAAAACCGCCCGGCGGCTGGGTGGAACGTGCCGCTCCCGGAATACCGGAAAGCGCCCGGGGAAATACGCTTGGAAAGAGAGGACGCGGTCTATGAAGCAGCTTTGGAAAAAGCTCGTGCTCTGCGTACTGACGCTGGCACTGTGCTGCAACCTGGTGCCCATGGCGTTTGCGGCGGACGCAAGCTATTACAACGTCTACTTGGAAGCACAGGGCGGTACATGTGATGTCATGCAGCTGTATGCTTACAAGTACGGCTCCAATTACCGGCTGACCAGTACGCCTACCCCCACCATGGAGGGCTATAAGTTTGATGGCTGGTACGACGATGTGGTGGGCGGCACCAAGATCACCACGCGGTACAACTTCAAGGACGATACCACCATCTACGCGCACTGGACGCCGACGGCCAAAAAGAACACAGCCACAGCCACTGCAGCCAAGACAACGACGACAGCACCGGCAGCCGCTGACACAGAGAAGAGCTGGAAGCTGAAAGACAACCTCGGCACGGTGCTGGTGGTCACAACGGTGGTCGCTGTCGTGGTTACCGTGGTCGCCGCACAGGGTTCCTGATGAATTTGCTTTTCTATTGAGTTTACTGAAGAAAGGAAAATTATTATGACGAACTATGAGCTCAAAATGCCCGCCAATTACGCAGCCATTGATGCAGAGGAGATGACCTATCTGGTTGGCGGTGAAACCACCGGCTGGCAGATGTTCAAGGATATCGGCACCCTGTTCAATTACATTGCCCGTGTCTTCTCCGCCGGCAGCTCCATCATCAATAACGTGGTCACCATCGTGGACACCGTCAAGAAGATCAATAGCTTCGTCCCCGATATGGGAAGCACCAAGAAGTAAATAAAACGCGCGGTTCAACACTGTGTAATCAAAGAGCACTCCGGGTTTCCTGCCCTGGGGTGCTCTTTTGTTGTAAAAATACAAAAAGATGTTTTGCAAAAGGAATAAATCATGAAAAGCAGGAATCGTGGCAAAGAATCTTAGGAAAATTGATTGAAAACAGGAAATATTGGTGCTATACTATTGCTAATACCACTTATCTTTATAACGTTTTTTTCGTGGAAAAAGAACGAAAATGTTTTCGTGGATTGTGCCGCGCTTTGCAGAGGGCGGCGATTGAGATAAATTGGGAATGGAATGAAAGACAAAGCCTTGCAGAAGACTTTGCGGAGGAATTATGTCAGAGCGGAAATTGCGGCGGATGAGCCGCACGGAGCTGATCGACGTCATCGACACGCTCCGGCAGGATGAAACGCCGCAGGAAACCGAGGCTTTGCAGCGGGTGGATGCGGAACGGGAGCGCCTGACCGAACGGCGGCGTTTCTGGCGGGTGCTGCGCGGTACGGTGAGCACCCTGATCGTGGTGGCGGCCATTGCGGTGCTGCTGGCCACGCTGCTGCTGCCTGTGCTGCAGGTGTCGGGCGACAGCATGAACCCCACCCTGCAGGACCGGGACGTGATCCTGCTGGTAAAAACGGACGATTGGAAGACGGGCGACTTGTGTGGCTTTTACTGGCAGAACAAGCTGCTGCTCAAGCGCATCATCGGCGGGCCGGGCGATGTCATCTCCATCGACACCAAAGGTGTCGTGAGCGTCAATGGAGAGGTGCTCGACGAGCCCTATGTGGATGAGCTGGCGCTGGGCGAGTGCGACATCGAGTTCCCCTATCAGGTGCCGGAGAGCCGCTATTTTGTGATGGGCGACCACCGCGTCACCTCCATCGACAGCCGGAGTACGGTGATCGGCTGTGTCGAAAAAAGTCAAATCGTGGGCAAGGTCTTTTTACGCGTCTGGCCCTTGTCCGGTTTTTCGTTGATCCACTGAGGAAAGGAATCCATTATGGAAATGAAGAATCGCTTCCAGGAAGCCGTTCAGAACGTCCAGCGGCAGCGTCATTTGGCCCGGCGTTCGGTGGCAATGGTTCTGGTGCTGGCGATGCTGACCGCCATGAGCGTCAGCTGGCGGCTGCATCAGGATGGCATCGCGCTTGCCGCCGATGACACGCGCTATTACTGCGGGAAAGAAGAACACAAGCATACCGACGATTGCTACATCGAGGGCACCGAGCCTATCTGCGGCTATGAAGAGGGTGAAATCGTCGAAGAAACGATGGATTCGGCTGATGACGCAGGGGACGGTGACTCCAGCGCTGCGGACCGGGACGAAACCGGGAGCGAGCCGGAAAGTGAGCCCGCCACGCAGGAAGAGCCGGAGCCGGAAGTGGTGCTGCACCACCACACCGCGGATTGCTACGAGGAAGAAGAGGTGCTGACCTGCGGCATCGAGAGCGACCACGTCCATCAGGATTATTGTTACGACCAGGAGACCGGCGAACTGCTCTGCACCGAGCATGAGCACACCGACGACTGCTATACCCTCGAAAAGGTTCTGGTCTGCGGCCAGGAAGAGGGCGAGCCGGAGAAAACGGATGACGGTGCCGCTCTGTACGATAGGGACGAAAACAGCGCGGAGGAGAGCGATTCTGCCGAGGAACCGGAGACCGTCGCCGACCCGGAACCCGAAAAAGAAGCCACCAAACCCGAAACGGACGACGAGATCGACACGGGCTATACCGTCCACCACCACACCGACGAGTGCTATGGCAAGGTGCTGATCTGCGGCAAGGAAGAGCACGAGCATACGGCCGCCTGCCTCGTCAACCCCAACGCCGAGATCGACGCGGAGTACGACGCCAAGACCCCAGACCGCACCAGCGTGGATTGGGCCCAGGACATGGTGCTCGTGGCCCGGAGCCAGCTCGGCTATACCGAGAGCAAGGCCGACGTGGACGAGGACGGCAACGGCTACACCATGTATGCCGACCAGTATTATAAGGACAAGCCCATGGTGTATGCCGACTGGGACAGCACCTTTGTGGCCTACTGCCTGTACCACGCGGGCGTGCCGCAGGATATCATCCCCCAGTACGCCAGCATCAGCGCCCTGCGTGGCGAGCTTGCCCGCATGAACTCTGAATATTATACCGATGACCCGCAGGAGTTTGCCTCCATCCTGCCGGGTGATATCGTCATGTACAAAAATGCCGAGGGCCGCGAGACCATTGGCGTGGTGTCCGACGCGGCGGTGGACGAGGAGACCGATCTGACCACGGCCCTCACCGTCATTTCCGGCGATGTCGCCACCGGCTGCGAGTCCGACGGCGAGACCACCATCGACCAGGTGGCCGAGGTGGAAGTTGACCTGAGCGAGGTCACCAGCTTTGTGTCCGTCAATGCCGCGGAGGGGTATGGGATCAGCGATTTGATGGATGAGGACCCGGATGCTGCGACTGCATCTGAAATGGAACAGGAACTTAACATCGTAACGAAGATTACCTCTGTTACTGTTTCAGAGAACAAGGATGGAGCATGGACCCCGATTGATAAAGACCATGTAATTACATTTGGAGATAATATCCGGACACAAGTGGATTTTGTTACGAATCCAGATACTTTCAAAAATGGAAAGACGCTGACCTATCAGCTTCCATATGGCATGGAGAAATCAAAATCCGGCCGAATTATGGCGCAAAACCCTGATGATCATGATTCGGAAATTGATATTGGTGCGGTTACAGTGGATGAAAACGGCTTGGTGAAGCTGGTATTTGATTTTAAAGATGCACCTAATATGGAAAACGAGTCTTTCAATGCATACTTCAAGGTCGATTCGGTTGCCAGCAAAAAAGCAAATCAGGCTTCCGGAGAAGTAAGTTTTCCAGGAACAGGGACCACGATCAAGCTGCAAAACCCGACGGACATTCAGACGAAAAAAAGCGGTAGTGAAATTAAACTGGATGCAAACGGGAATAAGTATGTGGAATTTACGGTGACAGTAAGCTCTACACTGGGAACGGATGGAAAGAAAGTAAAAATTTCAGATATTATTGGAAAAAGCACGACAATTGCAGGAAATTATGATGAGAATAGTTTTTCTTTGAAGAAAGGAGAAGCCTCTGTTGAGCTGACAAAGGAAACAAACCTGAAATTTGGTACGGATAGTACAACAGGAAAACCATGCTTTGAAATCAGTGATCTTGACGCACTGGAGGCAGGCGAAAGCTATACGTTGACCTACCACTATAAATTGAACGATGCGGATAAATGGCCCACAGGTGAAATCGGTAATACAGCCTCTGCGATTTATGAGGGGAAAAAGGAGCCCGTTCCGGCATCGTGGAGTAAGCGGTATAGCGGTTCTCTTATTGAAAAGAGCGGAAACTATGATACTGTGAACCGTAAGATGCGCTGGAGAATCAAAATCAACAATGTAGGGCCAAGCGATTTAAATGGGTATACGGTCAAGGATACTCTGCGGTATACAGGGGCAACGATCGTAGGCGGCACAGATGGAATCAAGGTGAAATACGGTAGCTCTGGCGATAACTGGGACAGCATCAACAAAACGGTTTCGTCGAAAGGCACAGTAACGATCACCCAAAATGAGGCAAAGCAGGAAACCGGATTTACATATACATTCCCGGCAGGTTCAACGGAAAAGTATTATCTGATTGAGTATTACACCACAGTTCCTGAAGGCATACAGGATAACGAATTATTGAAAAACGATGCTGAGATCGACAAAGATGATAAAAAGCAGGACGGCACAACTGGCAGCGGTAAAGTAGTACGTCAGGGATGGGAAGCCGTAAAGGGTAAGGCGAAAAGTGACCTGCAAGATGGTGCTGCAGACAACCAGAAAATCGCTCGCTGGAATGCAACCGCAAAGTCGCCGGAAAGTGCAAGTAGTATTACACTTTGTGATCGGTTCTTTGACCCTGTAAACAGTAGCGGGCAGACCCCCAGTGGAGCAGAAGATACACATTATGCACTTCTTGCAGAACTGGATCAGGATTTGAAAAATGGCATTCGTATTTTCAGAGTAGGAGATCCTTGGACTCGGGGACTGACTGTAGAACAGGCCAAAAACACAGGAATTGAAACGGAAATCATTTACTATGATTCCATTGAGCAGACAGATAATCATAAAGTCGAAAATACTGATGCCAATAAAGACGTCAAGATCAGAAGCTTTAAGATTACTGTAAAAGAGGGGGAGAGCTATTCCGGTAATAAGTTGCGCCAGATCAATGTGAATAATTATCGCACACATGTGGATTGTTATGATGTCATGTCGGGCGGCGAGACATGGACGGTAACGAATGATTTGATCGTTGAGAACAGTGAAGCAAAGGTTTCCTATACCATTACAAAGGAAAAGCCAGTTGAAAAAGAAGAGTCCTTTGATAAGATGGTGGCGGCGGAATCAAATTTGCATTATTTCCAGGATAGTCTTGGCAGTGGAAAAATCGGATACAATGAAAGCGGAGACACTACATTCTGGTATAAACTCTGGATTTCGCCGAAAGATCTGTCTGCGTTCGATGGAACAGTGATCACAGATGAACTCCAGGATGGAATTGAATACACCGGAGAATATGTGATTACATTTTCCAATAGTAGAACAGCTGGTTTGGGAGATGGACAACAGATTGCAGCATATTATAAAGCTTGGAATTTGAATAACCCAAATCCGGACCATGTACAGATACAGTATACAAATAATAAACTAACGTTTACATTGAGCAACCTCACTTCTATTGTAAAAAACAATACGGACTATTCAGCGGTTGCAATCATGTTCCGTGTCAAGTTGGCGGACCAGGAAAAGTGGAACGCAGATGCAAGTATGAATGAAAATACTTACAAAAATACGGTTGTATGGAACGGCCACAAAGACGATGTAGATGTTACAGTCGAACGAAACAAATCGTATCTGGAAAAAAAGGGTGAGCAACTAAAAAAGAGTGAGGATCAATATCTGGAAGAAGTATTCTATCAGGTAAAGATCAATCCGGATGGCAAAGATCTGATCAGTACGGCAGACCAGATCACGCTAAAAGATACGTTCACAACTTCGCAGGGGGCTACAGCAGTCCTGCAGGATGTTCACCTCTACAAAGAAGATGGGACGACACTGGCGGACGAAGATATCCGAGGGCTCACGACCAAGACCGATGAAAGTGGGAGTGAGTGTAAGTATACCATTGAGCTGACGGTCCCAGATGATCAGGCATATGTTTTCTCCTATAAGTATAAGATTGACACGTCTAATCTTACATCGCAGCAGAAGGAAAATGTAAAACTGAACAATAAAGCAAAACTGTTTGGCAAAGAGACGAAGAGCGATGAAATCCAGTACCATGCACAAGATATCAGCGCAGGAGCATACTCAAACGGACAGCTTTTGCTGCATAAGGTTCAGAAAAATCTTGAATCTCAGGATGTTGCGGGCGCGGAGTTTACATTGTCCAAACTGGACAGCAATGGGTGGACAATCCGCAAGGACAACCTTGTAACAGACCAGACAGGCGAGATTCATTTTGCAAAGGCTGCAATGGAGAACATAAACTCGGCTCCGGTGGAATACGATACGCTTTATAAGCTGGTGGAAATAAAAGCACCTGATGGCTATCTGCTGAAAGAAAATACCTCTTATTTCATAATGCTGCAACCGGGTCAAACAGAGTTAAATGCATATCAGGCTGCAACACAAAATGCTGGGAGTGTTACACTTCCGAAGCAGGAGGATGTGACATTTGCAACTTATGGAAAGACAACGGTTCTGCAAGTGGAAAACAGCAAGCTGGAGCTGACAGTCCGTAAGGTATGGAAAAATGCAGACGGGACGATTATGTCTGAGGACCAGAAAAACGAGCAAAGTGAAATCAAGGTGGATGTCTTCAAAAAAGGTGAAAACACAGCATTTGATACGGTGACTTTGAACAGCGCCAACGGATGGACAGCTCAGGTAGACCTGACAAAATGTAAGGACCTTAAGAGCAACACAAAGTTTGAAGCAAAAGAGCAGGATGGTAATAATTATATCATCAGTTATATGGATGGTTTTGGAGTAGAACATTCTGCGAATGATGCTTACCAAAGCGGTGATACCATTGTTGTTGTAAACCAGCTTAAGCCAACGGAATTGTCTGTAGTCAAAAAGTGGAACGGTCAGGACGGCAGTGTATTGCCAAGTGACAAAGAGCCGGATAGCATCCAGTTAAAACTCTTTAAGGTGGAGAGTACGGGAGGAAAGACTCTGGTTCAAGTGGACGGCGAAGATACTGTTACGATGACCAAAATGAGCGGTTGGAAATACACCTTTACAAACCTCGATCCCACGGCCCATTATGTCGTGGAGGAAGCCAGCGTAAGCGGCTATACGGTTTCGTATAGTTACCCGGAGGGCAGCAGCGGAACCACAGGTGTGGCTCCCGGCGGTACGGTGACCATCACCAACACCGAGGCCTCCACCTACGAGCTCCCCTCCACCGGCTCCCCGGGCGGCACGGTTCCTTACACGGCAGGCGGCGCGGCCATTGCGCTGGCCGCGGTGCTGTGTGGATATAACTCCAGGCGCAAGCGGAAAAGGGGGGAAGAGTGACTCCTGCAGCTCTGACCCCGGCAACAAACCGAACGTAGGAAAATAAATCCCCTCTCTGGCGTCTCAGAGAGGGGACGTAAGAAAGGTAGTAAAGAAATATGAAAAGAGTAAAACGCGTGTTGGCGCTGCTTGCAGCATTTGCGTTGGTGCTGGCCATGGCCGTCCCGGCGTTTGCGGATGAAGCAAATCAGTATACAATTTCTGTCCCGGCGGGAAGTAGTCATACATACAAGGTTTACCAGATTTTTACGGGCGATTATAGCGCTGGTAAGCTGTCTAATATCAAGTGGGGCCAGAACAGCAAGAACCGTGGCGAGAATGTCAATGCCGGCAATAAAGTTAGCGAGGACGTGTTAAATCAACTGGCTGCTGTTGTGAATGATTCGGATGCAAAAAAACTTGAGGTGATTGAAAAATACGCTGACCTAGACAGCAAGGAGTTTGCGACTGTCACTCACAGTAATTCTACCAAGGTTGTTCCTGGTTATTATCTATTTAAAGATACAACTGCAACCGCAGAGAATGAAGTTTACATTACGGAAGTGGTTGGTAATGTTACAATCAAAGCCAAAAATTCCAATGTCCCAGGTTTTGAGAAAAAACTGAAAGATAAGAATGACACCACGGATAATGATTTCGGCGATTGGCAGGATGTTGCAGACCATGATATTGGCGATAAAATCCCGTTCAAGCTGGAGGCTACGGTTCCGGCTGACTATGCAGAGTACAGCAAATACTATTTTGCATTCCACGATAAGGAAGAAACTGGCCTGACATTTAACCGCGATTCTGTCAAGGTTTATGTTGATGATACTGAAATCAAGAATGACTTTGAGGTCAAAACTACTACTACTACTACTTTTGCCGATGGCTGCTCGTTTGAGGTCGTTTTCAGCGATTTGAAGACAATCACTTCTGTTAAAGCTGGCAGCAAAATTCGTGTAGAGTATACTTCTACTCTGAATGATAAGGCTGTGATTGGCGACGAGGGCAACCTCAATAAGGCACAACTCGAGTATTCTAACAACCCCAGAGATACGAATTCTAAAGATAAGACGGTTTGGGATAATGTTGTTGTCTTTACCTATCAGGTCGTTGTCAACAAGTATGCAAACTCTGTTGCAGAAGACAATAAGCTGACAGGTGCAGAATTTACTCTGAGCAAAAAGCTGAAAGATGGCACGTCGAAAGTTATTACTGCTGTGAAGTCTGAGGAGGGCACTCGGTTTACTTTTAAAGGTCTGGATGACGGTGAATATACGTTGACTGAGACTGTGACCCCGGAAGGCTACAATACCATTGACCCGATTACCTTTAATGTCAGTGCAGACCATGAAATTACTTGGGATGGAACGGGCAATCGTAACGATTTGCTGAATAGCCTGACCGGTAATGAGGTAACAGGTGAAATTACATTTGCAAAGAACGCAAATGTTAATGGCTCTCTGGTAACGGATATTATCAATAAGTCCGGTACAGTGCTGCCCTCCACCGGCGGCATGGGCACCACGGTCTTCTACGTCGTTGGCGGCGGCCTGATGGCTGTGGCGGTGGTCCTGCTGGTGACCAAGAAGCGGATGGAGAACAAGCGCTAAACCAAACCCCAAAGCAAAAAATATCCTGATAACATTAGGGAGTAGCCCATGAAAAAGAACCGCAGTACCATAATTTTAATCCTGATCTTTCTCGTGGGTCTATCCGTGATGTTATATCCCACCGTCAGCGATTATGTCAACCAGCGCCACCAGTCCCGCTCGCTGGCCAGCTATGAC
>OFPS01002275.1_pt1 | contig 11400 bp, 9 predicted proteins | sample 1542111 | NCBI WGS metagenome assembly OFPS01 (sample SAMN04209233, study PRJEB22552) | human gut metagenome | biome: gut; material: feces | host: Homo sapiens | place: USA: Oklahoma | reverse complement strand
CGGGACACCCTGATTAAAAGTCAGGTGCTCTGCCAACTGAGCTAGTGAGTCATGTTGGCAGGGGTGGCTGGGATCGAACCAGCGCATAACGGAGTCAAAGTCCGTTGCCTTACCACTTGGCGACACCCCTACAGTGATTATGATGTGTAGGTTATGGGGTGAGTAGTGGGGATCGAACCCACGCGTAACGGAGCCACAATCCGCCGTGTTAACCGCTTCACCATACCCACCACCTTGTAGGTATCGAAGACGTTGTCTTCGTAACAAAGAGAATTATATCTGTTCTAGAGATTTGTGTCAACACCTTTTTCTCAATTTCATTTAACTTTTACAATCAAAATTAAGAAATGTATTATCTCTAATATAAACTCTTTAGCCTTATATACATAAGGAAGCACTTCGGAAGCAAAGGCCTCACGAATGGTGCTTCCCTATTATACATATAAATTACTTAGTTGGCAAATAGTTTTTTACAAAATTTGGCAAAGCAAAAGCAGCCTTTTGAATTTCAGCATTATAGTACTTAGTTTCAAAGTTTTGTTCACGGTTTGGAGTCCATGTTAATGGATCATATGTTTTGGAACCCAACGTGAAGCAATGCATGCCTGCTGGGTAAATTGGAATAAATGCAGTATATAAACGTGCAATTGGGAAGTGATTATTTACATACCCAAATACTTTCTCTACAAGCGGTTGATGCAACATAGGAGATTCTGTTTGTTGTACAAACAAGCCGTCTTTTTTAAGAGCTTTCAAGGTATTCTTATAGAACTCTTCAGTAAATAGACCTTCACCAGGACCGATTGGATCCGAGCAGTCTACGATAATTACATCATAGTAATCTTCAACTTCATCCATAAAGCCAATGCCATCACCGATTTTTACAGTCAATTTAGGGTGGTTTTCAATCATTGCTTCTGCGATAGTTGGTAAGTATTGTTTAGCAAGTTCCACAACTTTACCATCGATTTCAACCATAGTCACTTCTTTTACGCAGTCATGACGTACACATTCTCTAGCTACGCCACCATCACCACCACCGATGATCAACACCCGTTCAGGGTTTGGATGCAAGAATAAAGGAATATGGCTCATCATTTCATGATAAATAAACTCTTCTCGCTCAGAGGTTTGGAATACACCATCTAAAGCAAGCATCATACCATACTCTTTAGACTTGAATACTTCAATTTTTTGGAACTCAGATTCTCCAGAATATAATACTTCTTCTGCTTCAGCACTGAGACGTAAATGAGGTGTTTGTTCCTCAGTAATCCATTGACTCATGTAGTACCTCCTACTTTTATACTACAATACGCACCGCAGGTTATTGCGATGCGTATGTATATTACTTTAATTGCTCTATTACTTAACCTTTACGGCTAATATAACAGAAACCGCCACCTAAAATGGTATCTTTCATCCAATTCGCTAATGAGAAATCACGGATTTCACCTTCATCAAAGATGCCACAGCGAATATCATCGCCATCTCTAAAAATCTTGTGAATTGGAACCCAATGCCATGTATAAAGAGCCTTTTCCTTGCCCTTATGACGATTCAAAAACGCCACAGGCACATCTTGTGCCAATGCATCATGAATAAACTGAGCTGCTGCCTCTACCTCTACACGAGAAGCACAAAAAGGAGACACATTTAACATATGTACATCATATGACCAGCCTTCATCTTCTAATAAACGAACCAGGCCTCGTTCCATCCATTGCGTTTTATAAACACCACCACCGAAGCGTGGCTTTACATATTTCCAAACTAAGTTCATCCGTTCTAAAGCAAGCGTTTGATCGGATGTGGTTTCTAAATCTAATAAGCCATCCCTAAATAGCGAATAACTCAAAACTTGTGATGCCGATGTAGGACCACAACCAGACAGGCGTTGCCACTCATCTGTGAACCACTCTTGGTCATACCCATATGATGTCTTTCCGTCTACATCAATATATAGCCATTCTGGATGTTTAATAGATACATCATTCATGAGATTAACCTTCGATAACTTCAACAGTTTCCATGATAGCACCTTGATGGATACCATCAACAACGTCCATGCCTTCGATTACTTTACCAAATACTGTATGTACACCATCCAAATGAGGTTGTGGTTCGTATACGATAAAGAATTGGCTACCACCAGTATTAGGACCACGGTGAGCCATAGACAATGCACCACGTTCGTGTTTGTGTGGGTTACCAATTAATTCATCTTTAATTGTGTAGCCAGGACCACCTGTACCATTGCCATTAGGGCAACCACCTTGAGCTACGAAACCAGGAATTACACGGTGGAAACGAAGACCATTGTAGAAACCTTTATTGATTAGATCAATGAAGTTTTGTACTGTGCCAGGAGCTTCTTTATCAAATAATTCAATTACAATATCGCCGCCGTCAGCCATATGGATTTTTGCTTTTTTCATTGTTCAGGTACCTCCAAAATTGTACGCAGCACATGGGCTGCTAATATAAAACCTGCCACTGGTGGCACAAAACTACATGTTCCAGGACTTGTTGCTTCGCCTCGGAACTGTGGTTTTGTCGGTTTTTCTGTAGAAAATAAAACTAATTGTTTTTTTATGCCCCGCTTTTTTAACTCCCGACGCATAACGCGCGCAAGAGGACATGTATGAGACTTATTGATATCAGCAATCATAAGTTTTTCTGGGTAAAAGCGATTACCGCCGCCCATACAAGAAATAACGGGGATACTTTCACGTTGACAAACCTCAATAATATTCAGTTTTGCCGTTACCATATCGATAGCATCGATAACATAATCAACGTGCAAGCTTTGAATGAATCTAGGGTAACTTTCCTCAGTATACATAATATCATGAGTTTCTATCACCACATCCGGATTAATAGAAAGAGCTCGCGCCTTTGCTACCTCAACCTTACGCTCACCAATCGTATCATGAGTTGTAATCATTTGGCGGTTCAAATTACTAGGTGCTATAGAGTCTCCGTCGATAAGAACGATCCGTCCAACACCTGCACGTACTAGAGCCTCAAGAGCTCCACCGCCTACACCACCGACACCAAAGAGAGCCACAGATGTATTCTTTAAGGTTTGGATTTTATCTGGTCCAACTAACCATTCTAAACGAGTTAACATATATTCCATTAATATTTACCCGCCGGAATGATTTCTGTCCAATAACCGTCTGGATCGGCAATGAAGTAAATCCCCATATCTGCATTTTCGTAGGCTACAACGTCCATCTCTTTGTGTTTTTTAAGAGCTGCTTCATAGTCATCTACATAAAATGCCAAGTGGAATTCATTGTCTCCCAAATTATAAGGGCGATCCCAGTCACGCAACCAAGTAAGTTCTAGCTCATGCGCTGTATATGGACTTTTTAAATATACAAGGATGAAAGCACCACTTGGATCTTCCAAGCGGCGAGATTCCTCAAGTAATAAAGCCTCTTTATAGAAAGCTAAACTTTTATCAAGATCCTTAACATTTATATTATTGTGAGCAAATGAAAATTTCATAGGACCTCCTTAATTAATTCCAGTATATTTTTGTAGGAATTCTCCTCTTTTAATAGTATCACATTTGGCAATTCTATAGCTAGTTAATCACAAATTTTGCCGTACTGCCATCATCACCACGTGTGACCTCTAAGTGGGCAGGTATACGAGTCTTTAATTCAGGTACATGAGAAATCATACCGATGAGGCGTCCAGAAGATTGTAATTGTACCAATGTTTCCATGGCAAGTTCTAATGTATCTGGATCTAAAGTACCAAAGCCTTCGTCGATGAACATCGTATCCATATGAATACCACCTGCATAACTTTGAATGACATCCGCAAGACCTAAGGCAAGAGCCATCGACGCCAAAAAGGTTTCACCACCAGACAAGGTGTTCGCTGGTCTTGACTGACCTGTGAAAGCATCCATAACGGCCAAATCAAGGCCTTGTTTACCACGACCACCACCAGTATAGTCAGACCGCTCCAAGGAATATCGACTACGACTCATCTTTTGAAGTCGTAAATTGGCGGCATACACAACTTCATCTAAAATAGCACCTAGCACATATCGTTCAAAGGTTACATTTTTAAAGCCTTGTTCACCGCCATTGGCTAAGTCGTTAAGACGGCTTAAGAAAGTGATTTCCTCACGAGCTTCGCCCATAGCCTTTTCCAGTTCTTCTAATGATGCTAATGTGGTTTCAATATGTTTTGTTTCTTTATCCCAAGCCGCAAGAGAACCTACCAAATTATCACGTTTCTCTACGGCCGTATCATATACTTCGTCAGGAACCGTATCACTTGGTTCTATTACAGACTGGGCATGTTTCAAAGCCGCATCATATACAGCTTGAGCTGTACTAAAAGCCTCATCTAATGCATGTAGCTCAGTTCTAAACGCATCTAATGCCTTATAATCACCTAGCGCATCTATAAAGTCATCTTCAGATACAGAAATTGATTGTAATGATTTTACATATTCTTGGTAAAATCCATCAAGATTTTTTGTTTCTTCCTGCACTTGTGCAAATAAGATTTCTAAACGTCCCCGTTTAGCGTTGAGCTGCTCTTTAGCAGCATCTAGACTTGATTTACAGAGCTTCAACTGCTCATCGTATGTGTTAATTTCAGTCTCTAATGATTCGATCTGTTTATGCCATGCATCAAGATCTGTAGTTGGCAATATCTTAGATAACCCATCTATCTTAGCCTGTACAGAGCTAATCTGAACCGCTACGTCATGCAAATCATTAAGCAATTCATTATGATCGATTTCCAATTTCGCTAATGTATCTTTACCCTCAATCAAGTCATGCTCATTTTTAGTTATAATTTTGGTCAACTGTTCAGTGTCTTTACGCAAAGCTGTAAGTCGATTCATTTGGGACCACAAGTCTTGCTGAGTAGAATCAAAAGTATCTTCTGAAAAATCAGCAATAGATGATTTAAGTTCAGAAACTTGGTCTTTAACTTGCTTATCTAACTCATGTAGACGAACAGATAACGTTTCTTTCTGACCAATTTCGCTAGCCCGCTTCTGTAATGCTCCATCACGCACTGCGCGTGCCTCTTCTACTTCCTCTTTAGTAGGGTATAATTCTGGCTTAGATGCTAACTGTGGATGCTCTATAGAGCCACATACAGGACATGGTTCATTATCTACTACCAAATGAACCAGTTCAAAAGCACGTCCCTCTGCCATCAGATGTTCTAAACGTTCAAGCTGTACCGTTGAGTTCTTTACAGATTCATCTAGAATCACTAAAGCTCCCTCCTTAGCATCAATATCGTTTTGAGCCTTTTGTTTCTCTGCTAACAATTCAGAATATCGTTGCAACTGGCTCAACTGCTCTTGGATGTGAGGAATAGACTCTAAGGCTTTACTATTAGCTTGAAACTGTTTTCTCACTTCAACTAACTCAGCCTCTAAATCAGCTACTAGCTTGTGCTGAGCCTGCAACTTAGCTTCACTTTTCTCGCGGTCTTGTATTTCTAACTTGCTCTTTAATGTGGTCAATTCCTGATTTAGCAGTGCTAACTCATCAAATTTCTCTGCCTGTTGTCGTAGTTGCGCCAACGTAGTCCTCTTAGCTTGTATAGTTTTAGCGTGAGATACTAACACTTCATAAGCCTCTGTACATTTAGACTCCTGTTGAGTTGCGGCATCTACACTTTTTTTTGCATCTGAAAGTGCCGTTTCCAATGTTTTTAATACAGCCTGTTTATCACCAAGTTGTTTATACAATTCATAGCTTGGTGTTAACCCGGTGAGGAACTGAACCTTTTCATGTAAACTAGACCGCTCCTTTTCTCTTTCTTTTACCAAGTCTAATTTGTTCGTAGCCTCAATAAGAGATTGTTGTACCTGATTATATAAGGCCCACTCATTGCGCAATGCATTGAACTGGTCCACTACATCTACAGCTTTATTACGTTCAACAACAAGCATATCACGATGAGGTTCTCTATCTTTCAAAAGCTCTCGTACATGCTCAATAGTTAGTACAGGGATTTCTTCATCATGCGGAATGGATTGCAGTAATGCAGATTGTTTTGTTATATTTTCTTCAATACCGGATTTTGCCTCATCATAAGCAGATTTTAGGGCATCCTGTAATCTTCGATACAACTCAGTTCTAAAGAGTGTATGTAATAACTCCTCCCGTTCACTGGTGGAGGCTACTAATAATTTTCTAAACTCCCCTTGCGGCAAAAGTACTACTTGTAAGAATTGATCTTTACGAAAACCTATGATTCGTTGAATCGTATCACGAATAGCAGCCGCAGAAGTGGCGATGACTGTCCACTCGCCATCTTTCATTTCGTATACAGTAGCACTAGCATTCTGCTCACGCATACCTGTACCACGTTTTTTAGCTACCAATTGTTTTGGCAATCTTTCAACACGATACTGAACCTCACCAATAGCAAAGGAAAAATCAACACGCGTCATATGCTGCGGTTCTGCAAAATCACTACGGATAGCATCCGTTTTGCGCACCTCTCCACTAGGCTCACCATACAAGGCATACACCATCGCATCTAGTATAGATGTTTTCCCCGCCCCTGTAGGACCAGAGATGAGGAACATGGAATGGTTTTGGAGCTCACTAAAGTCCAAGGTAACCGAATCGCGGTACGGACCAAAGGCTTCTATAGTTAAAGATATAGGCTTCATTTAGTCCTCCTTTAGAATTCGATCCCATACAGAGTTAATGTATTGTTGCTCACGCTCTGTTAATGGTTCTTTCCACACGGTTTCAGCAAACTGATTAAATAATTCGCGTTCGTTTAACTCTTTAAAAACGGCTTCATCCATATCTGCCATAGGAGTTGCCACGCGACCTACTAGATCAATAGTCATGCATCGAAGATACACTTGGCGCAGCTTAGCCATCCCATCCATTATAGGCATCGTATCAAGCAATCGAGCCTGCACATAATCGTCTTTATGCTTAGCCTGTAATTCCTTATTATTTAGTAAGTCTTCAAAATAGCCTTCCAATATTACAACGTCGCGCTTCGCTTCTACAGGAATGGTGCTAATATTTACGTTACCTTTTGCATCCATATCAATGATGGTAAAAGACTTCTTCTGTGTATGTTCATCAAAGGAATATTTTAATGGCGATCCACTATAGCGAATATAGTCTGCCCCCATTCGCTGAGGCCCATGCAAATGGCCAAGGGCTGTATAGTGAAAGTCTTTAAAGACTTGTGGACTTACTTGTTCACTACCACCGATAGACAAGGTACGCTCAGAGCCACCTACATCACCGCCCATTACAAAGGCATGACTAATAGCAATGCTACGCATCCCCTTTGGCACTTGATTACGTAAATGGTTGCTCCAAGCCTGATACATTTGGTCGTAATTATGTAGATTGAGACCAGTTTCCAAAGAAGGGGTAGCAAAACCTAACCCTAATGCATCCCCAATACGACGAGGCTCGCTAAAGGGCATAGGGCAAATGGCCACTTTGCCATCAGCACCTTCAAATTCAAAGGGTTGTAATGCATGATGAGGGGATCCCCAAATATGGATTCCTGATTGACTCAACATAGAGCGCCCCACTTCAAGGCGTTCAGCTCCATCGTGATTACCACTTACCACAAAGAGTGGTACCTTATAATCCATAGCGAGACGGGTAATGATGGAATCCCATAACTCAATAGCTTCAATAGGAGGTACCGCTCTATCAAATACATCCCCGGCTAACAATATGCCGTCGATTTTTTCTTCTTTCAAAATAGAAAAGAACTGATTCTCCAACACATGAGCTTGGTCATCTGTTAAATACTGACCATAAAAAATACGTCCTAAATGCCAATCAGCAGTATGTAAAAAACGCATTTTATCCCCCTTTCCAGCTCTCCCTACACCTTATCTGAATGTAGTTATATAAATAATTATATAACTAAGACTGCGTTTTAGCTTAATTATTGATTCTCTACAATAGAGCGTAACATAGCAATTTCTTTTGCATACCCATCGAGTTCGTTTGGCGTTTCCAAATAGAACGGCAAGTTCGTCAATTTAGGATGTGTCACAATACGAGCGATGGCATCGATACCGATGTGACCTTCCCCAATTTTTTCGTGCCGATCTTTATGAGCGCCCATAGGATTTTTAGAGTCATTCAAGTGAATGGCTTTTAAACGGTCTAAGCCTACAATACGGTCAAACTCATCAATAACACCATCAAGATTATTGACGATATCATAACCACCTTCGTGGATATGGCACGTATCAACGCACACGCCCATGTACTCTTTTAATTTAACACCGTCAATAATGCGAGCAATTTCTTCAAAACGAGAACCAATTTCTGTGCCCTTACCAGCCATGACTTCCAATAGAACGGTCGTCTTCATGCCAGGGAACAAAATTTCGTTCAAACATTCCACGATATATTCGATACCTTGATCCACACCTTGCTTCACATGGCTGCCTGGGTGAAAGTTATACATTTGCCCTGGTAAATATTCCATGCGTTCTAAATCTTCCATCATGGATTGTTTTGCAAAGGCGCGCAAGTCTTCCTTTGCAGCACATGGATTATATGTATATGGCGCATGAGCTAACAAGGTACCAAAGTTATGCTCTTTCATATATGCACCAAGGCTATTCATATCCTCTAAGTCGAGAGCCCGTATACCACCGCCGCGAGGATTACGGGTAAAGTATTGGAATGTATTGCCACCAATTTTAGTGGCTTCCTTCCCCATATTTAAATAACCTTTGCTAATTGATAAATGACTGCCGATGACAAACATACTACTCCTTTATATTTATATAATTCTAAAATTCTAAAATACTCAATTCTAATATCTATTCTATTACGCTTACATCTATTCCAAAAGTCTAATGAATAGAAGACATATATAACTAATATAACCCCTACCGTGAAGGAGCCCTTCGCGACAGGGGTTATGTATTAATGACTTTCTTTTTTAGCACACTCAGGGCATACACCTTCAAAGGTAATATGTTGACCTGTGATTTGATACTCGCTACCTTGATCAGCAATTGTTTTGATAGCTTGTAAATCAATGCCCATCATATCCTCTACCTTGTTGCAACGGATGCAACGGATATGGGAATGAGCTTGTGTGTCCCAATCGTAATGAGCGCGCTCATCACCTACTTCTAAAATTTTTACAAGACCGATTTTTTCAAAAATCTCCATCGTCTTGTACACAGTTGCCAAGCTCATGCTTGGATGTTCAGGGCGCAACGTATGATACAACATTTCTGCTGTTGGATGATCATGATGACCACGCAAGGCATCATAAATCGCAATACGTTGTGGGGTTACTTTGAACCCTTGGCTACGCAGAATTTGTGCGATATCCATAATACTCTACTCTACCTTTCTCCACTTGGAAATCTATAAGGCATCGACCATTATCGGCCATTTACAAGAAATAATTATTATCTATTATATCAGAATTCTCAACACTTATCAAGATAGATAGTATTAACTATTAAGTAATAAAAAATGTGGATTGCTCGAAAGCAATCCACATTCTATTAGTCTTTAAAGTAAGGCTTGAAACCTTCACCTTGATGACGAGGTTTTCTGTCACCACGTGGACGATCAGATCTACGATCATCTCTGCGGCGGTCATCTCGACGTTCACCTCTGCGGTCATCACGGCTGCGACGAGGGCGGTCATCGCGACGACGATCTCCGTCACGGCGGCGATCACCATCTCTACGACGATCACCACGGCGGCGGTCACTACGACTACCTTCACGGCGACGGCGTACACGCAATGGTTTTTCTTCTGTAATATTTACAGGAGTTGTATCTGGTTCTTTTGTTAACAATTTAAGAGCTGCTGCCAATAGTGTTACGGAATCTGTATCGTTTAACAATTCCTCTGCACTAGATTTGAATGGCGCTAATGCTTCTAAATTATCTGTCATTTCAACGAGGCTTTCAATTGCCAAACGTTGTTGACCTTCAAGAACTTCACCTAAGGAAGGTGCACGGCGGCGTGCGATTTTACGTTTTGTTAAACGCTCGATAGCATGTAAATGCTCCATTTCACGAGGGATAACGAACGTGAAAGCTTGACCAGCTTTACCGGCACGGCCTGTACGACCTACGCGGTGTGTGTAGCTTTCAGGATCTTGAGGCATATCATAGTTATATACGTGAGATACACCAGAAATATCAAGGCCACGAGCTGCCACATCAGTAGCCACGAGAATATCGATGGTACCTTCGCGGAATTGACGAATTACGCTGTCCCGTTTTTGTTGAGACAAATCGCCATGAATGCCTTCCGCCATGTAACCACGTTTCTTAAGACCTTCTGTTACTTCATCAACACGACGTTTTGTACGTGTGAAGATAATCGCAAGTTCAGGTGTTTGAATATCGAACAAACGGCAAAGAACATCGAATTTTTGACGGTCTTGCACTTCGATATAATATTGTTCAATTAAGTCCATCGTAACTTGAGTCGGTTTCATACGAATCAATGTTGGCTCTGTCAAATATGTTTCAGCTAATTGTTGGATAGCTTTAGGCATAGTTGCGGAGAACAACAATGTTTGATGGTCTTCTGGGATAGCACCCAAGATTTTATTGATATCATCAACAAAGCCCATGTTTAACATTTCGTCGGCTTCGTCCAATACCACAACTTTCACATGGTCAAAGTGGATAGAACCACGATCCATATGGTCCATCAATCGGCCTGGAGTGGCAACGATGATTTGTGGATTTTTTTTCAAGGCACGGAACTGACGATTAATATCTTGACCACCATAGATAGGTAGTGCTGTGATATTCGTGTATTGAGCCATTTTGTTAAGCTCTTCAGCTACTTGGATAGCTAATTCTCGTGTAGGGGATAAAATAACTACTTGAACGTGACGCTCATTCCCGTCTACGCGTTCCAACACAGGCAAGCCAAATGCGGCTGTCTTACCAGTACCTGTTTGAGCTTGACCAATCATGTCTTTACCGCTCATGGCTACTGGGATAGCTTCCTGTTGAATTGGCGTAGGCTCTTCAAAGCCCATATCGTTTAACGCTCTTAGAACAGGTTCGCTAATCATTAATTGTTCAAATTTTTCTAACATCTAAATGTGTTTCCTCCTATCGCGCACGAATTATGCGCGTTAGAATAGTATATCATATTTCAAAGGTGAACGCTATTAAATTAATAACCATTTTAAAGTATATGCTTACTAGTTAAAGAACATATGCTTTAATGCATAACCTAAACCTGCCATACCAATTAATATAGAAAAAATAGCAAAAAGGCCGCGTTTATAATATAAACTATTTCGCTTTTGATAAAAACCTGTACACATTATTAAAAGCACGAAAATGCTCCAAGCAACACCATATCTCGCAATAAATAAATAATCTTTATCAA
>OFPS01002272.1_pt1 | contig 11426 bp, 5 predicted proteins | sample 1542111 | NCBI WGS metagenome assembly OFPS01 (sample SAMN04209233, study PRJEB22552) | human gut metagenome | biome: gut; material: feces | host: Homo sapiens | place: USA: Oklahoma | reverse complement strand
ATCATTTTTAGATTTAAGAGAATCAACATAATCAATTAAACCAATATAAGGTTCTTTATTACCTATTGGTAATCCAGCATGATGTTCTTCACCATTAGAATCAACTCTAACAAACTTATCACCATAACCAAAGAATCTAGTTTTAGCAGAATTAAGAAAAGCATTTAAAAGATTTCTAGTATCTTCAGCTTCTTTAACAGCTTTACCAAAACTATAAATAGATTTATGATAATCTTTAGGTAATTCAGCATATCTATAACCATTACTATCAGAACCAAATCTTACTCCAAGGCTAGAAGCTTTTTTCTCTCCACCAATAGCATTAATAAATGAATTATATACATCATCATTATTAAAGTATTGTCTAATAGCAGAACTATCTCCAAATATTTGATTAACATATTTACTATATCTATCTGAATATTTATTACTAGGTAAATCACTTAAACTAATAATAGAATTATATGTATCAAATCCATCAATACTATCTTGAGATTTACCAACTTTAAGACTATTAATATATTCTTGATTATCAATAATATCATTAAGATAACTAAGAGCATATGCTCTATCAGATGGATTAGTAATATTAGTCATGATACTAGTTCTAATATCATCTGGATTAGCAGTGCTTAAATTAATATTAATATCAGGATTATATTTACTAAGTAATCCAGCTATTGATTGTCTATTGCTAGTAATTTCAGCTTGAGCTTGAGCAGGCATAAAATTATTAATACGAACAGGAGTACCTTTATAAGTTAAATTATCAATAGCTTGTTTTCTTTGAGCACTACTTCCAGAACCAGCTTGTTTAGCTAAAGCTAATTGAGCTTTCCATGCTTCTCCATAAGTAGTATTACTATCTTGATTATAAAAAGTTGCAGCGTTATAGAAAGGGTCAATACGTTTAGCAAGATACTGTTCAGGAGTAAGTAGAATACCATTTTTATCTGTTATATCAGGATTACTACCATTTTGGTCATATTTCCATTTAGCAATTTTATAATCTTGTTCAAGACTAGCTTTAGCACCAGGAGTGTTTTCAATAACAGCTTTAACAGCTTCAGCAAGTTTAGCTTTACTTAATCTTTGCCAATTACCTTTAGTATGAGAATAAATCTCTCCTGTAACAGATTTAGTAATATCATCAGTAACTTTACCGTTAGCATCAAGCCATCTTGTTTGATTACCACCACCTTGTTCTTTAGCAGCCCATTGAAGTGCTTGATTAAGTATTTGATTCATAGGAATTTCAGAAACTTCTTTATCAATAGGAGTCCATTTACTTCCACCAATAACATTACCGTTCTTATCAGTTATATCTTGATAATTATATTTATTAACAGTACGATAATAATTCTTATAATCTTCAGATAAATCAGTACGTTTATCAAGATTATCCATATATGCTTTATAATCTTGTTGAGCACGTAAACGACCAATCATTCCCGGACTTGAAGTTATATCTCCATAAGTTCCAACTATATCATCAAGACTAGAATAAGCATTACCATATTGCATATTTTCGGTAAGAGCATTACGAACTTTATTAAGTTGTTCTTGGCGCCAAGCATCTTCGGCTTCATTTAAATCTAATTGAGCAAGTTGAGCATCAATTTGAGATTTAGTTTGAATAGCTTGTTGATGACCTTGTTCAAGAGTATTATAAGTTCTAGCTAAGACATTTAAGTCAATAGGATTAACTTGTTGTCTAAAAGTAGGAGTATAAAAGTTTATCGGCATGATTGTTTTCCTCCAAGTTTTCTACGTTTACGAATAATAAATTCATCATAATCAACTCCAGCATCTCTCATAATTCTATCATCTACATTAGGGGCAGATGCTCTCATTGCGCCAATAGTATTATTTAAAGCTTTACGATTTTCATATCTACTAATCATATCTTGAATACCAGCATTAATTCCACTAAATAAATTATTAATATTAGTTACTTTAGCTTCTCTAATACCATTATCAAATGCTGTTTTTCTATCTATATATTGATTGTATTGTTGAGCATTAAATTGACGAACACTTTGCTGATTACGTCTATCTTGATTAATAAGATTAGTTTCTATATTTTCTTTATTACCATAAAGTTCGTTAACAGCTTGACCAGCAGCATTACGAACTCGTTGTTTACGAGCTAAACTTACACGACTACTAGCAGTATTAGAATCAATATCACGATAAGCTTCAAATTTATCTTCTCTAATTCTATCAAGTTGAGGATTAATATTATATTTAGTTTTAAGTTTACTAGCACTAATAAGAGTAGGTTGACCTGGACCTCTCATTTTATTAATAGCTCTTCTACTAGCAAAATAACTAGCTAAACTACCAGCTACATTACTACCTAGTCCAATCCAATCAGCAGTAGTAAGATTTTTAAATTTACCTTGACCTTTATCATCAGAAGATGTAGTTCCTTTAGCAAGTGTACTAGTAGAAACAGGTAAAGTAGTTGGAATACTAGCTTCTACTTTTGGTAGATTACGATTATAAACAACAATAGGAGGTGTTTTAGTAGGAACAGATTGAGTTGATTGATTTGACTTACTTTGTCCTCTACGGGGGGTCTTCCCGCTAGATTTAGTTGCAGATAAACTTGGAATATTAGTATTATTCATACTAACACCTTTGTTATTTCCATGACTCCAACCAGCTCTAACTAAACCACTAGTAATACCAGCACCATCTTCAAATAAAGGAAGTCTACGTTCTGCATAATATTGAGGACGACGATTTCCATTATCAATATTAGATTTATTAGTATTAGTATTTACATTATTATTTTTAGACCATCTTCCATTTCTAAAAGTATAATCACTTCCAATAATAGTTTCTCCTCTAGCAGATTTATTAATAGGATAAGCAGAAGTTCTATTAATAGTTCTATTAGTTATAGGAACATAAGCTCCAATTTGTTCATCATATTCCCAAGTTCTTCCATGACGATTAATACGATTTCCACCAACAGCAAATTTATCGCGTAGACCCCCCGTAGAGGATGGAGAATGAATTAATCCATTCTTAACATTGCCATTAATACTAACAACTAATCCAACATTACCTTTCTTTCTAAGTTCTGGATATTTATTATAAACTTTAGCTTTAACATCACTTCTACCGTGAAGTCCAGCTAGTCTTAAAGCATCAACAGCATCTGCTTTTGTAGGAATAGGATAACTTCTATGTCCACCAGCAAAATCTTTTTTAGCTACACTAGGATAAGGTTTCTTTTTAGAACCATAATCTTTATCTCTACTTAATCCACCCATAGCTTTTTTATTTTCATTTATATTATTTTTATTTATATAATCAATAGTTCTAGGAAGATTACTACCATGTTTACCAATAGTTGTTCTATAAACTTCTTTAATTCCTTGATTAATCCAAGTATTATCAATTTTATTAGCTAAATCATAAATCTTTTGTCTACCTAAATTAATAAAATTAGTAGCAGTTCTACCTATTCTAGAAGCTTTAGTTAGACCTTTAATAAATTTATAATTTCTATTACCAGCTATTGTAGGATAACCACCAATAATTATCGAACCACTTTCAGCGATTTGTCTTTTATATTCATCAGGTGCTTGATAAATTTTGCCACCTTCTTTATATTTAGTTCCATCATCATTAATTCTATTTCTATCTTTAAAATCTTCTTGAGCTTTAAATACTTTATCAGGATTAGCTCCACCCATAACTAATTTAGCAGGACTAGCACCATTAAGTATAGGCTGTGCAGAATAAACTTTAAGTTCATTACCATTAGTTTCAACTACTTCACCGTCTTCTACTTCAATACCTGTTTTATTATTAGGCCCAATATCAATACCACCTTGACTATGTTTTCTTCCATTCATATAAAAGAAATTATTACCAAGAGGTTGAGCAATACCACCAGCAACTACATTTGGTATTTTACCACCAGCAGCATATTGTTTTTGAGGAAGATTTTTTCCATTACTTCTAGGAGTTTGAATAATATTAAATGGAAATGTTGGTCCAAGTTCATCATCACTAGGAAAAGATTCTTTATTAAAATCTTTAACATAATTAATAAGTCTACCGGCAGTATTATTCATTAATTTTTCTCTATTATCTTTAGATACTAAATTGTTTATACCATTATAGAGAAATTCATTACCAAGTCTTATTAAACCAGTAGATTTAGCAACTTTATCATAAGCTCCACCGAGTGGAGGAATACCATTTTGAATAAATCTTCCATTACGAGTAACATTACCTCTAAATGTACTAGGTAAATTACTTATATGAATAACTTTATCTTTTCTAGGCATTTTATATAATATAATGAGAAATTGTAATTTGATTGATTTTAAGGCTCTCTGCTGAACGATAGCCTATCAGTCGATTAATAGTTCATACCTATATATAATAATTCAACAGAGAGCAAAAGACTAGCGTCTATGACCGCCACAGCGATATACATTTAGCCTATCTCGATATACTGATTGAGGCATAACAGGTTGTTGAACAGTACCATTAGTAATCCATTCAGGACGTTCAAGACCAGTTTTAGGAGCACTATAACTAGCTTGGTCAGCTTGTTTAACTTGAATTGGTTGTTGTCCTTTACTGCCAAACATACCACCAATTAAACTTCCAGCAGCACCAATAGCAGCACCAATCCACGCTTTTCTACGTCCGCCACATTTATATTTATTAATAAAACTAGAACGTTGATACATAGTCATTGGATTAGTCATTTTATCAGAAGTAATATTAAGTTGCTGTTGACCAGCTTGAAGTTGTTTACGCTGTTCAGCTTCTTGAGCAATACGTTTATTTTCATTAATTTGTTGATTAGCAGAAATACCTTGACCTATTGCAGTACCTAATTCACCAAGTCCTTGAACTCCTGTAATAGAACTAGCAAGACTACCTAAACCGGGAAGAGCATCAGCAAATTCAGTACCGAAACCAGCTTTACGTCGAACTCTACCACCACATTTAAGAGTAAGCTTATCATTATATTGACCAACATAATCTTGATTAGCATAAGCACTAGTTAAAGCTTGAGCATTTTGTAAAGCATCTTTATGGTCTTGTGCAGCTTGAGCTTCAGCTTGGGCTTTTTCTTGAGCTTTCTTTTGTTTATTACCTTTAATTATACCACCAGCAATACTAGCAGCTGCACCAATAATAGCACCAATAAAAGCTTTTTGTCTTTGTCTATCTCTATACTGTATCATAATTTTCTAAATTGAGTTTGAGCACATTCAAGACTTTCAAATTCAATGCGCTTATTATCTGAATTATTAAATATGAAACGAATTACAAAATAATTACCATATACTCTACGAAGTTTATCACTTATAGCAGTAGGATGTTTTTTAATAGCATTACGAAAATAATTAAAGTTATATTGAGTAAGTTCATACCAAGGTTTTTTATACTTATTAAATTCATTAAGTTTATCAATATTAATATCTATATCATCAGTATCATTATCTTCATTAAATATACGAAGTATATCTCCAGCATAAGGATGTTCTCTTAAATCAACAGGATTATTAATATTATCGCTATAAATAGGAATATATATTTTACGTACTTTATATTTAATAAATTCAAGAAACTTAATAAGTTCATAAGATTCATTAACTATAATATCAATATAACTATTATGAACTAATATAGGCTCATCACCAACTTCTTGTTTAGATACTAAATATAGACTTCTACTATCATCACCCATGTGAGTATTAAATCTACCATAATTATATTCATGAGTAAATACATGAAGAGGGCAGTTAAGTCTATCATTGTTATGTTCAGTTTGAAAGTAACATTTAGTTTTAGTAGACCAAGCATTATTAAAATAATAATCATGTAAACTAATAAAACTACCTACTTTATAATTAAAACTAATAACTTCATTATGTGGTTCTATAATAGATTCTTTAGTATTAGGATTAATATTATCATAAGTATAATCAAATTTAATTAGAATACGATTATTAAATTTATCATGAGCAAATCTAACTTTATTAGGATGATATTTATCTAGCCATAATTTAATATCTTCATCCATTATTTTAAGTTGACCATCATCAAATTGATAAAGTTTATGAAAATCATCATTATAAAAAATATAACCAAATTCTCCAACTATATATGCTAAATCATCTTGCAGTCCACCATAACCTTTATCACTAGTAAAGACTTCTTTATAATCAACTTCAAAAGCATCAGGTTGATATAATTGAACATTTTCATCTCTAGTTTTAAGTGCAGCACTTATATCAAACATAAACATACTATGTTGAGTATGAACTAAAAGATAATATCCAATTCCAACTAAATTAGTTATACTTCCTTTATTTTCAGTAATATTTTTATAACCTTCAATAGGAAATATTCGCCAAGCGTTAACTTCACTTTCATCTTGAATAACATTACTACGTCTTATAGTTTTATCAAAACGAGTAATATTAATAATATCATTACGATATTGAGTTAACAATTTAGGAACATATTGGTCAACATTTCCAATAGGGTCTTTAAATAAATCAACACTATTTTTAGGTTCTACAAATGTACCAAAAGCAACACTTTTCTTGTCAGTATCTTCTTTAATACTAAAAGCTATCTTACTAGGTTCATTATTAAAACGTTTACTTTCAAAGAACTTATCACTATATAAAGGAAACTGAATATAAACATTGAATGGAATATCAAACCAACATGGTTCATCACCACTATAATAATATTGATTATTAGTAGGAGTATATAATTTATAATTACCTTCATTCATTATAACTCCATTATCATTATAAATAAGAACACCATCGTAAGTCATTCTACCATTATATCCATGTTCAATAGAATAAGTTCCACCATTATAACAAACGTCATTAAGTCTTACAAGTTCTTTTTCTTTACTAGTATAAATATTTTTAGTACAATTAAGAACTGTTGCAAGAAACATAGTTTCAGCATCAAGTAGTAATTCCTTATAATCATCCATTTCAAGAGCAGTTCCTTTTCCTGCTCTACTATCAGTAACACTATCAGCAACTACTAATTTATAATTATTAATAGGTTTATATTCATTTCTACTAATTACACCTATAATTGGCATATTATAACTATAAGGATAGGTAGTATTAACTACCATATCAACTACATCATGTTTTTCTTTATAAGGTTCAAATTTACATTTACCATCAATACGAATAATATTAAAATCATATTTAATACTATCATCAATATCAAATCGACCACTATATAGATAACATTTATCACTAGTAAAATTATTAGCTACAAAACCTGGTTTTGTACCCCAACTACCATTTTGCCAAGTAACATTACTAGCTATATTACAATAATCTTTTCTAGTTAATAATCCAGTATATCTAGTAATAGGTTCAACTTTTTCATAACTAATAAACCATCCAACATAACCTAATTCTTTAATTTGATTCCATAAAGTAGTATCAATATTAGCACGAATATAAAACTTATTAAAAGTATTATTCATATTATATACAAAACCTCTAGTATGTTCACCACCAATAGCTTCAGAATCAAATATTAAATCAGGTATTCTAAATAATTCATCACCATTAATATTTTCGTAATAACCAAATTTAGCTTCATTATCAATACCAATAGCACCTATTACTTGATTACTACAAGGAGTATAACTACCACTATTTATAACTTGATAAACATATAAATCATTATATTTATCTTTATCTTGATAATCAATAAAGTAATTAGATATAAGAGTATATAGTTCATCTTTATTAGTAGCTTCAAGTTCACCAGAACTATTAAGTAATATATTAGTAGTAGGATTATTTATTGGTTCAGCAGTATAAACTACAATTTTATGATTAGCAATATATCTTTTAATATTAGAACTAATAGTAGATATTGGAATATCTCCACTAATAACTGCCCAATATGGAATATTACCATTACCTTGATTGTTCCAATTAAAAGTAATTATAGTACAATGAGAACCATCATTAACAATATTATTTATATACTTATCTTTATTTGACAATTTATATCCTCTACTAGCATCACCATATTTATCAACAAAATGAATAAAGAAATTATATACTTCTCCAGGAATAAGAGTATCATTCTTTTTACGTTCATTAAAATCATAACTAGGTTCAATAGTAGAATGAGTAATTCTTATTTTACAATTATCAATATCAAATATAGTATCTCCAAATAATACTTGCCCACTAGTAAATACAGCATCTTCTGTAAATCCAACACCGTTATAAACATAACAAGCTATTTTAACTGTACTAGGTAAAGTATAAACAGATTGATTATTTTCATATTTATAACTTGTAGGAATAATAAAACAATGACAAGCAAGATATTCTTTAAGATTATGACTACCTCTACTACCTACTTTTATTTTAGCATTATAATTAATCTTTAAATATTCATGTACTGCAATACCTTGAATAACAGTATCATTAAATAATGTTTTAAAAGTACGAAAAGGATATTGATTATTATTAAATACTTTATCAATATCCTTAATTTGCCAATCAGCAGTACCAGTAATTTGAAGGCTAGCCATTTTAAAATATGGACCTTTTTTACTAACTGCATTAACAGTGGTATAATCATTATAATAAGCATTAACAGCTTTATTACGAAGTTTAATAGTAATATCTTTAACAGCCTCTTCTAATGTTTTACCATTATTTAAAGTTCTATCATCGTTATCAGTTTTTTCATTATAATTAGCAATATATATTCTATTCTTATAATTAATGATATTACCAACATTATAATAATTATAATAGTCAGTAGTTAAATCAGCAACATTATATTCAACAAGAACATCTCTACTAAATTTAAAAATATTATTATTTAAATCATCTGTTCTAAACGCTTGAGTACTATCCTTTTTACATACAATAAAACCAAGTTGATAAAGACCAGAACGACCTCCACTAATATTTATTTCAAAAGTTTGATTACATATATCTTTAGAATCACTAAATGAATCGGTATTACCATAACAATAACCGTTTGGTTCATCTTTCGGTTCATAAACATTAGTTTTTCTAAAACAAACTTTATTAATAACTTGTGGAATTATAACATCATTAAAAATAGGAAATCCAATACTATACCATTTAGTATAATTAGTTTTATCTATCTTATATCTAATAAATATAAAATAAAATCCTTTATAAGCTCCACCACTAACATAATTTAAACCACTAATAGTAGGTAATGTTATTTGTGGAATAACAGACATTTCAGAATCAGGACGGTCAGAATCTAAATCAATATTAATAGTTTTAAGAGGAACATCAATAGAAGCATCACTTTCAGCAATAGCTATAATAAGATGATTTTTAACATTATATGTATATGTTCCTTTAATCTTTCCACCATTATATTTCCAATTACTATTTACTCTATAACAATTATCAGCTTGTTCATTATATCTATAAATATAAGACTCATTAGAATCAGTATTAACAATAAATAAAATAAGTTCAGTACTAGTTGGAATAACACCAACTATTTTAAAATTATTAATACCATCTTCATGAATAGAATTGGCGATTACTTTACAATCTTCAAGCCCTTCTTCATTAACAATCATCCTATCATCATTACTCACTTTAACATTTTTAGCAGCAATTAATGAATAAGGTACACAATCACCTGGATGTTTATTAAGACTAAGTTTCTTTTGTATATTCATAATTATTTAGGAAAAGTAAAGTTATAAAAGAACTCATTCCAACCACTATCATCATCACTTTGTTCATCTAATAGAATACTAGTCTTAATATCTTTCTTCATACTTTCCCATAGATGGAAAGGATTAGTTCCATATTGACTAGCAGAAAGATTAAGCACAGGATGTTTATATCCTCTCATAAGCATACGAGCCATACAATAATAAGTAAGACCTTGAATTAATTTACCATTAGCAGGTATAACAGGAATCTCACAATGATAGTTATCACTATATTGAGTTTCAATATCTTTATAAACAACTGTTATACAAGTATCATTAAAATTAAGTTCAATAGTATTACCTCCAATAAGAATATAATTATGATTTGACTTATCATATCCTCTACGGGGGGTCTGACAATGAGAATGAACTTCATGCTGACATCTTGGACATTCAGTATTATTATGAACTGTATAAACAACAGGATTACATCCTACTTTACCAGTATCAATAACTTCTCTAGTTCTAGAACCATTAGGACAACAATCATCGGGCATACCAAGATAGTCTTTATTAGTAGCACGCTCCGGACTTTCGTCCTCCGCTTGACCCCCCGTAGAGGATGGAGCAGATTCAGTATCACCACATCTATATTTACTAGTATCAGCTCTAGGTACTTCACAACCATTACTATCATATACTTTAAGACCGTCATCAATAAGACAACATTTACTTTTAGCTATCTTATTAATGACGGTTAGTTTCATTTTCTTATCAACTTTACGAAGAACTTTAAGTTCATTCATAGCATCAACACACCAAGCAGGAACTCTAGGAATCCAATCACTTCCATCAGGATTGAAATCATTATCAAGTTTAGCAATAATATGTTCTATTGTAATAGTTTTATTGTTTGCCATAATTTATAGATTTATCAAGAATAACTCTACCATCAGCATCAAGCATAATACCAATTTCTTTATATATGTCAAGATAAACTTTAATAAAATCAGAATAACTACCTTTAAATATCATTTCATGATTAACAACATAAACAGATTGTTTAGTAGTTCTACGAATTATATTATTCATCTCAAGTTCTTTAATATATCTATGAAGATGAATAAATGAACAAATCTTCTTAGTTTCATCATTTTCTTTAAGTATAATTTTATTAGAATTAAACTTAATAGTTTTAGCAATATAACAAATAAGTTTAACAATAACTACACTTTTTGCATTATTAGTAATATAATTTAGTAAATCAGTACTTATTTGAGCATATCCTCTACGTTCATAAAAACTTTGAATAATCTTTATTCTAGAAGCTTCAGCTTCAACAATATTAATATCTTTAAGTTCTTTTTCAACAAAAAATGGGCTAGGAATTACTTCTTCAAGAATAAGTTCAGTTTCACGAACTTTACGAGTAACAACAGGACTTTTAAAATTAAATTCAGGCATAACTTTATTTGTTTAATGATTAGTAACTTTATCAACATAACGAAAATTCGACCTTCGGTGGCGATATTTTAGTTAAAATAAGTGTTAAACACGCCATGGGTGGCGTAACTTTTTTTTATTTTTTCTTCTAACTTATTGAGTATCAGCGATTAATAAATGTTAACCCTATCTTATATATATACATACAATAGCAATATTAATAAGTTCAGCATTAAAAAGATTAGCAAAATCATTAGTGGATACTCCCCGT
>OFPS01002256.1_pt1 | contig 11518 bp, 10 predicted proteins | sample 1542111 | NCBI WGS metagenome assembly OFPS01 (sample SAMN04209233, study PRJEB22552) | human gut metagenome | biome: gut; material: feces | host: Homo sapiens | place: USA: Oklahoma | reverse complement strand
CCTCGCTGGCAGAGACCGTCTCCCGCCGGGCGGCAGAGTACGAAAAATACGCCGCGCAGGCCGAAAACGGCCAGTCCAGCGGCAACTGGTTCGGGCAGAAGCCGGACCTTTTGCTGATGGATGGCGGCAGGGGACAGGTGAGCGCCGCAAAGGAAGCGCTTGCCGGTACGGCGCTGGCAGATGTGCCGCTGTACGGCATGGTAAAGGATGACCACCACCGCACCCGCGCCATCGTGGACAGCGACGGGCGGGAAATTGCCATCAATATGAACCGCGGCACCTTTACCTTCATCACCGCCATTCAGGACGAGACCCACCGCTTTGCCAACGCCTACCGCAAGCAGCAGATGAAGCAGAAAAGCTACTCCTCCACCCTGACCGAGGTGCCGGGCGTAGGCCCCAAAACCGCCAAAGCCCTGCTGACGCAGTTCAAGAGCGTGGGCGCGGTGAAGGAAGCCACCCCCGACCAGCTGGAAAACACCCCCGGCGTGGGCAAACAGCTGGCGCAGACCATCTACGAGTATTTTCACAGGGAAGCATAAAAACACCCCCGGCATCCGTTTTCGTTTCGTTCGGATGCCGGGGGTATTCTGCGTTCAGGGGTCAATTCGTATAGGAGATGGAGAGATTGCCGGTGACAGAATCGAGGGAAATTTTACGAGAGGTATTTGCCTTGCCATCATGGATCGAGGTGCCCTTAAGTTCATTGGTGACGAGGAGATAGTCCGAGGCGCTGCCCTCCAGAGTCAGGTCAGTATCGCCAGTGATGACCGAGATGCTGACATCCTGAGCACCGGACAGCATACCGATCGTGCAGTCCCCCATGGCAAGTTCGGCATCGAATTCCGGCGCGGTCAGATGGTCAATGTGACAGTCACCCATGGCAAGATCAAAATCCGCGTCTTTCACAGTCAGGCTGTCGGCAGAAACGCCACCCATGGCAAGTTCCAGATCCAGTTCTTCCACAGAGAGCGTGCCAAGGTCGACGTCGCCCATAGCAAGATCAATGTCTACCTTATGCAGGATATTTTCCGGAGCTGTAATGGTAAGCACAGCACTGTCAATATCAGGAAGAGCGTAGTATTTCGGGACATGGTAGGAAAACTCTGCGGTTCCGTCTTTTTTGTTGGAATGGGTGAGATACCGAGTTCTAAAGCCATCAAACTGTAGCGTGATGTCGGAAGCGTTTGGGTCAACAACAAAGAGAATGGTACCATAGTCCAACTCCAGCGATAGTTTATCGCTGACCATCTCAGCAGAGAGGGAGAAAGTTAAGCCGTCTGGAGTGGAAACGGGAACTGTGGGCTGCGTAGAGGAACTTTCGGCAGCTGGTTCCGCAGAGGAAGCAGGAATTTCTGAGGAAGGAGAAATGGGCTCCACCGGCTGCACCGGGGTGGCCTTGGAGTGCTGGAAGAAAAAGCAGGCCAGCACCAGCACCGCCAGCCCGCCACCCAGCACCATGCGCCAGCGGGAACGCGGCTTGCGGACAGGGGATGCCGGGGCGGCAGAGCTGTCTGCCGGGGTCTGTTCGTCCAGAATCTTGCGGGCGACCTCCTCCGGGCTGCCCAGCTCCGCAATGGCGCGGGCTTCGTTTTCCGGCCCGGCGGCATCCAGATAATCCTCGTAATAACTCAACGCGTCCTTGCGCTCAGCCTCCGGTAAGGGAGCCAGAAGCTGCTCCAGCGCAGCAAGAAATGCAGTACGGGTCATAAATCATTCCACCTCTCTGAAAAATGTGTCAATGGAAGAACGGTAGCGGCTCCACTCCTGCGCGTAGGCGGCAAGCTGCGCCCGCCCGGCGGAGGTGATCTGATAATAGCGGCGGTTGCGGCCATTGAAGGGCGCATCGTAGACCGTGAGCAGCTGGTCTTTCTGTAGCCGGCGCAGCACCGGGTACAGGGTGGATTCGCTCAGCTCCAGCGTGTGGGTGACCTGTTGGGTGATCTTGTAGCCGTAGGTACCTTCCGGCTCCTGCGCCACCACGGACAGTACAATGGCGTCCAGCAGCGCGGCACTGATGGGAAAACTCATGTGGGAACAGCCTCCTTTCGGCGTGGTCTGTTTCTATAATATTATATAGCATATAATATTGCACAAGTCAATAGGGGATTTACCCTCTCAGTCTCGCTGCGCTCGCCAGCTCCCCCGAAGGGGAAGCTTTACTGCACGGACTGGCAGATAACAAAAAAGCTCCCCCTTTCGGGGGAGCTGGATGCGAACGAAGTGAGCAGACTGAGAGGGTCGAGCTTCTCAGTTTTCAGAAGAGATATCCTGTCCGAAGTACTTTTCGCTCAGGGTCTTTAAGGTGCCGTCGGCGCGCAGCTCCTCAATGGCGGCGTTCAGCGCGTCCAGATAGGCGGTGTCCTCGCTCTTGAGCACCGGGATGGCCACATGAGAGGCCTCGGCGGTCTGTGCCACCAGCTTGAAGTCTGCGTCCGGGTGGACGTTCATGTAGTCGTAGAAGGAAACGTCCGCGTTCAGGGTGGCGTCAATGCGGCCTGCAGTCAGCAGCTGGATGGTCTCTTCCAGCGTGTCGATGCCCTGCACGGTAGCGCCGTAGCTCTCGGCCAGCTCCATGTAGGTGGAAGCCAGACTGTTGGCGGTGGTCTTGCCCTTCAGGTCCTCAAAGCTGTGGATATCCTCGTTATCCTTGCGCACCGCCAGCGCAGTGTGGATGTAGCCGTAGGGGGTGGTGAAAGCGTAGGTCTTGGCACGCTCCTCGGTCACCTCCACGCCGTTGCACACCATGTCGTAGCGGCCGGCGTCCAGACCGGCAAACAGGCTGTCCCAGTCACTCTCCACGTATTCCGGCTCTACGCCCAGCTTCTCGGCAATGGCGCGGGAGACCTCCACGTCATAGCCCACCAGCGTGTCGGAAGCATCGTGGTAGCTCCACGGCTGCCAGGCGCCCTCCAGCGCCACCACCAGCTTGCCGCTCTTCTGGATGCTGTCCAGCTTGTTCAGCGGTGCGGAGCTGGCAGTACTGGCGGCGGTGTCCTTGGAAGAGCAGCCGGTCAGACTGAGCACCCCGGCTGCGGCCATAACACCCATCAGAGAAATAAAGGTTCTGCGTTTCATAAGTAAAAATTCCTTTCTGTCGTGAAAAAATGCAAAAAGAGAAGTGGTTTTATTCCGTATGGGCGATCCTGCGCAGGAAGGCCCGGGTGCGCTCCTCCTTGGGGGATGCAAAGAACTGCTGAGAGGGTGCCTGCTCCACCACCACGCCGTTCTCCATGAACACGGTCTTGGAGGAAACGTTGCGGGCAAAGCCCATCTCGTGGGTGACCACCAGCATGGTCATGCCCTCCTCGGCCAGCTGCCGCATCACACTGAGCACTTCGCCGGTCAGCTCCGGGTCAAGGGCGCTGGTGGGCTCGTCAAAGTAAATAATTTCCGGGTCGGCGGCAAGGGCGCGGGCGATGGCCACCCGCTGCTGCTGCCCGCCGGAAAGCTGGCGGGGGTAGTAGTCGGCGCGGTCGGCAAGGCCTACCTTGGCAAGCATCTTCATGCCGATAGCATCCGCCTGCTCCTTGGGCAGCTTCCGCGCCACAATGAGCCCCTCGGTCACGTTCTGCAGGGCGGTCTTGTTGCGGAACAGGTTGTAGTTCTGGAACACAAAGGCGGTCTTTTTGCGCAGCCGGGCAATGTCGGCGCGGCTGGCATGGGCAAGGTCAAAGCTTTCGCCGTCAAATACCAGCTGCCCGGCATCGGCAGTCTCCAGAAAATTCAGGCACCGCAGCAGGGTGGTCTTGCCGGAGCCGGACGGCCCAAGAATGGCCACCACATCGCCCTTTTCCACGGTCAGGTCTACCCCGCGCAGCACGGGCAGCTCGCTGGCGACCTTCCGTGCACCGGGGCGGTGGAAAAGACCAAGTTTTGCGTAGGTGCGGAAGGTTTTTTGCACATTGCGGATCTCTAACATAGCCATAGGTGCGCACCTCCCTTTTTACTGGAAGCCGCGGGCGTTGAGCTGACGTTCCAGCAGCGCCTGCAGCTTGGTGATGACGGTACAGAACAGCAGATACACCACAGCCACCTCACAGTAGATGGGCAAGAAGATGTAGGTGCGGGCGGCTACCCGCTGCCCCGCCATGAACAGCTCTGCCACCGTGATATTGGACGCCAGCGAGGTGTCCTTGATCATACCGATAAGGGAGTTGGACAGCGCAGGCACGGCGGTGCGCAGTGCCTGTGGCAGCACGATGCGGCGCATGATCTGCCACCAGCTCATGCCCACACAGTACCCGGCCTCCAGCTGCCCCTGCGGCACGCTTTCCAGCGCACCGCGCATGGTCTCGGCGCAGTAAGCACCCTCGTTGAAGGCAAAGGCGATGACCGCCGCCGGAAAGGCGTTTAGCATGATGCCCATGCTGGGCAGGCCGTAAAAGATGATGAACAGCTGCACCAGCAGCGGCGTGCCCCGGATGACCCAGATATAGAACCGGGCAATCTGCCGCAGCACCGGCACATTGGCGTACTGCACCAGCGCCACCGCCACTGCGATGATCATGGCAAAAAAGAAGGAGAGAAGGGTCAGCGGAATGGTCATGGTCAGGCCTGCCGTCAGGATGCGGGGCAGCGCCTCCACCAGCACGCTGACCGTGCGGTTGGATAAAAGTGCTTCAAACATCGTTTTTTCCTCAAAGCTAAAAAATGCACAAGCCGGCAAAGCCCTTGCCGACTAAAGCAGTATATACCTTAAAGTAGGGTCAAAGTCAAGAGACTGAATCACCAATCCCTACAAAACCTACCAGAATACTATAATAGCATGAAATGCCCCGCAGCGCAAACGGTTTGCACAAAACGTGTGATGTGACCGAAAAATTGCATAAACTTGTTAAATATTTGTGCAATGCGGCAGATGCTTGACGCTGTGGGCGCTTTCGTGTACAATGGTCATAGTAGTGCGCGGCTGCGGGGCAACGGCCCGGCGCAGCGCAAATCCACCGGCAGGGGCTTGCCCCTTGCCCGGTGCAGACACGGAGGATACGAACGTGAAAAAGTTTAGTATTGGTGTTCTGGGTGCAGGCACCTGGGGCATGGCTCTGGCACGGATGCTGACCGTCAGCGGCAACGATGTACAGGTGTGGTCGGCCATTGAGGCCGAGGTGGATAACCTTTCCACCACCCGGGTGCACCCTAATCTGCCGGGGATGGTCATCCCGCAGGAGCTGCGTTTTACCAAAAGCATAGAGGAAGTGTGCACCGGCAAGGATGTGCTGCTGTTTGCAGTGCCGTCGGTGTTCGTGCGTGCCACGGCGGCCAAGGCGCGGCCCTATATCCGCTCCGGCCAGATCATCGTGGATGTGGCAAAGGGCATTGAGCCCGATACCTTATATACCATGACCGAGATCCTTGCCGATGAGCTGAGCCACGAGAACGGCCCCCGGGCGGTGCGTCTGGTGGCGCTCAGCGGCCCCACCCACGCCGAGGAGGTGGCGCTGGATCTGCCCACCACCATCGTTTCCGCCAGCCCGGATCTGGAGGCTGCCGAGGTGGTGCAGGAGGTGTTCAGCAACACCTGTATGCGCGTGTACACCAACACTGATATCAAGGGCGTGGAACTGAGCGGTGCTATGAAGAACGTTATCGCGCTGGGTGTCGGCATCTCCACCGGCCTTGGCTACGGCGATAACGCCCGCGCCGCCCTGATCACCCGCGGCATTGCCGAGATTGCCCGGCTGGGTGTGGCTATGGGCTGCAATGTCCAGACCTTTGCGGGTCTGGCCGGCATCGGCGATCTGATCGTTACCGCCACCAGTATGCACAGCCGCAACAACCGCGCCGGTATCCTGATCGGCAAGGGTGAAAGCCCGGAGCAGGCTGTGAAGGAGGTCGGCATGGTAGTGGAGGGCATCAACGCCCTGCCCGCCGCCATGGAACTGGCCGAGAAGTACCATGTGGAAATGCCCATTGCCCAGACGGTGAACGCCATCGTCAAGGAGGGCATGAGCGCCAGCGACGCGCTGCGCAACCTGATGTCCCGCGACCGCAAGAGCGAGATGCCGCAGGGCTATGAGAGCGTGTGAACCTGAAATAGTCGAAAAGAGGCTTCCGGGATGTCTGCGGGCATTCCGGAAGCCTCTTTTGTTTGGCGGGAGGTGCAGTAAAATTATTAAAACTTTTTACAGAAAACAGACACAAAAGGGTAGAAGGTCGGCAAACTTTCTGCTATACTGGAAACGATAGAATTTTTGGTCAGTGCAGCCGGAACAGGGCGGTGGGCACTGGCACAGCAAGAAGGAGGAATGAGAGATGCCCTCTACCTACGCACACCGCCGCTTTGGCGCAAATGTGCTGGACCATCTGCCCGCGCCGCTGCGGGAAAAGCTGGAGGCGCACCGGGAACTGTACGATATCGGTCTGCACGGGCCGGATCTGCTGTTCTATTACCATGCGGAAAAGTCCACCCCGGTCGCCGCGCTGGGCAACGCCATGCACGACGAGCCGGGCAGAACGTTCTTTGACCGTGCACGGCGGGTGGTGCACGAGGAAGCCGACCGCGAGGCTGCGCTGGCCTATGCGCTGGGCTTTGTGTGCCATTTTGCACTGGACAGCACCTGCCACCCCTTTGTGGAGCAGTTCACCCGGGAGAGCGGTGTGACCCACTGCGAGATCGAGACTGAGTTCGACAATATGCTGCTGCGCCGGGACGGCTATGACCCGCTGACCTTCTTTACCGCCAGCCATATCCATCCCAGCGCAGAGAACGCCCGGGTCATTGCGCCGTTTTACAGGGATATTTCGGAGCAGACTGCGCTGGAAGCCCTGAAGGGGATGATCATGGTGCATAAGGTGCTGCAAGCCTCGAACCCGGTCAAGCGCTGGGTGGTGTTGACCGGCATGAAGGTGCTGGGCAAGTATGATGGGATGCACGGCCTTGTGGCAAACCCGCAGCCGAACCCGCAGTGCACCGAGAGCAACCGCAAGCTGGATGCGCTGTACGCCAAGGCTTTACCGCTGGCAGAGCGGCTGATCTTAGAGTATGTGGCAAAGCTGGATACGGACGAGCCGCTGGATGCCGCCTACGACCACACCTTTGGGGAGTTTTAAAAAACGCGCCGCCCGGCGGTGCAAGGGGAAAAGGGAAATACGATGAAAACTGAAAAATTCAAGGTGACACCGCTGGAGCGGGCATGGATCTTATACGATGTGGGCAACTCGGCCTTTGTGCTGATGATCGCCACGCTGGTGCCCATCTTCTTCAATGCGCTGGCCGAGGCCGGCGGCGTGAGCAAGGTGGACTATCTGGCCTACTGGGGCTACGCAAGCTCCATCGTCACGGTGGTCACCGCCATTCTGAGCCCCATTCTGGGCACGCTGGCGGACACCAAGGGCTTTAAAAAGCCCATCTTCATGCTCTGCCTTTTTGTGGGCGTCATTGGCTGCTGCGCCATGGGTATGGCGGGCACATGGCTGGCCTTTCTGGTCATTTTTATCATTGCCAAGATCGGTTACTCCGGCAGTCTGGTGTTCTACGACTCCATGCTGGGCGATGTGACCACCCCGGAGCGGATGGACATGGTGTCCTCCCGCGGGTACGCATGGGGTTATATCGGCAGCTGCGTGCCCTTTGTGGTCTGTTTGGCGCTGGTGCTGGGCAGTAGTGCGGTGGGGCTCAGCCAGATGACCGCGCTGTCCGTCGCGCTGGTCATTACCGCCGTATGGTGGCTGGTGGTCACCCTGCCGCTGCTGAAAAAGTACCGCCAGATCAACTATGTGGAGGTGGAGCAGCACGCCATCCGTCAGAGCTTTGTGCGCATCGGGCAGACCTTGAAGCATCTGCCGCAGGACAAACAGGTGTTCTGGTTCCTGCTGGCGTTCTTCTGCTACATTGACGGCGTGTATACCATCATTGATATGGCTACCGCCTACGGCACGGCACTGGGGCTGGACACCACCGGTCTGCTGCTGGCGCTGCTGGTCACCCAGATCGTGGCTTTCCCCTCGGCGCTGATCTTTGGCCGCCTGAGCCAGAAATATGAATCCAAGACCCTGATCCCGGTGTGCATCGCGGCCTATACCGGCATTGCCGTCTTTGCCTTCTTCCTGAAGAGTCAGTGGCAGTTCTGGGTGCTGGCCGTGGTGGTGGGTATGTTCCAGGGCGGCGTGCAGGCACTGAGCCGCAGCCACTTTGCAAAGATCATCCCGCAGGAAAAATCTGGCGAATACTTTGGCCTGTTCGACATCTGCGGCAAGGGTGCATCCTTCCTTGGCACCATGATTGTCAGTGTGGGCAGCCAGCTGACCGGCAGCGCCAACGTGGGTGTGGGCTCCATTGCCATCCTGTTTGTCATCGGCTTTGTGCTGTTCGGCATTTCCACCCGGACGGAAGAGACAAAGCAGGTCTGACCATTTTATGAAAAAACGAAGCCCGGAGCGTCCGCAGACGTTCCGGGCTTCGTTTTTGTTCAGAGGGGGCGCTGTACAAAATGCTGTCGGGCGGGGCGGTACGGGCAAAATTATCATGCAAAAAATACATCCTTGAAAAAAGTGGAATTAACCTATTGACAAACTAGGTAGAACGGGATATAATGCAAACATCCAATCCACCAGTCTTGTAGGGAAATGAAACAGAGGTTCTCCGGCAGGTGGTACATAGAGGGATGGAAAAGTTTTACCGGAAGGAGGGCACAAAGATGAAGCTGATCTGGAAAGAACTGCTGCACGCGAATTATCGCTGTGGGCGAATGCATACCAACCGGGCACCGGCATCGGATGTGTACTGTATGTTGCCCTCGGCTGCGCGAATGTGCACCCGAATGTGACAGCAGCAGCTCCAGTAGACCACACTGCCCGGTGCGCCTTTGAAAACGCATCGGGATTTTTTGTACACAACAATAATACTTTTAGTATATTAAGAGAGGCGAATAACAATGTCTGAATATAAATTTGAGACCCTGCAGCTTCATGTCGGTCAGGAGCAGGCCGACCCCACCACCGATGCCCGTGCGGTGCCCATCTACCAGACTACGTCTTATGTGTTCCGCAACAGCCAGCACGCCGCCGACCGTTTCGGTCTGGCCGATGCAGGCAACATCTACGGCCGTCTGACCAACTCCACGCAGGATGTGTTTGAAAAGCGCATCGCAGCGCTGGAGGGCGGCGTGGCAGCACTGGCTACCGCTTCCGGTGCAGCCGCCATCACCTACACCATTCAGGCACTGGCACAGGCCGGTGACCACATCGTGGCACAAAACACCATCTACGGCGGCAGCTACAACCTGCTGGCTCACACCCTGACCCAGTTCGGCGTCAACACCACCTTTGTGGATGCCCACGACCTTGCACAGGTGGAGGCCGCTATCCAGCCCAACACCAAGGCTGTGTATCTGGAAACGCTGGGCAACCCCAACAGTGATATCCCGGATATCGACGCCATTGCCGCCATCGCCCACAAGCACGGCCTGCCGCTGGTCATTGATAACACCTTCGGCACCCCGTACCTCATCCGTCCCATCGAGCACGGCGCAGACATCGTGGTGCACTCTGCTACCAAGTTCATCGGCGGCCACGGCACCACGCTGGGCGGCATCATCGTGGACAGCGGCAACTTCGACTGGAAGGCCAGCGGCCGTTACCCCAACATTGCCGCCCCGAACCCCAGCTACCACGGCGTCTCCTTTGCGGATGCCGCAGGCCCTGCCGCTTTTGTCACCTACATCCGCGCTATCCTGCTGCGTGATACCGGCGCTACCATCTCCCCCTTCAACGCCTTCCTGCTGCTGCAGGGCACCGAGACCCTGAGCCTGCGTATCGAGCGTCATGTAGAGAACACCAAAAAGGTGGTGGAGTTCCTTGCCAACCACCCGCAGGTGGAAAAGGTGAACCATCCCTCGCTGCCGGATCACCCGGATCATGCCCTGTACCAGAAGTATTTCCCCAACGGCGGCGCATCCATCTTTACCTTTAACATCAAGGGCGGCCGCGAGGAGGCCTTTACCTTCATCGACAACCTGAAGATTTTCTCTCTGCTGGCCAACGTGGCGGACGTGAAAAGCCTTGTCATCCACCCGGCCTCCACCACTCACAGCCAGCTGACCGATGCCGAACTGGTCGAGCAGCAGATCTACCAGAACACCATCCGCCTGTCCATCGGCACCGAGCACATTGATGATATCCTTGCCGATCTGGAAGCCGGCTTTGCAGCCGTCCGCGGCAAGTAAGCAGCGATTCTCTTTCCCGCAAAGGGAATGTGATCTTCCTTTTATTCCTGTCCAAGTCTCCATAAGTGTGCGACAAGACCCCCGGCTGCCCGCCGGGGGTCTTGTCATCATTAAAAAAAGTGGTTCAGAAACGCCTGTGGGCGTTTCTGAACCACAAATTATACTGCCGTTTTTCCGATTAGCGGCCGATCAGCAGGTCGCGGCGGCAGCGCAGACCCACAGAGAGGGTAGCATTGCTGCCCAGATGCCGCAGGGTGACGCGGGTGCCGGACTTCTGTCCCTCGCACAGCAGCGAGAGGTTCAGGGTGGTGGTGTTCTTCTCGGTCACCAGCACCAGCGTTTTCACGCCGTTGGCCTGCAAAGTCTGCATATCCTCGATGGTGGTGCGGAAGGTAGCCACCTCGGCGGGGACGTCCAGCGTCAGCACGCCGTCCTTCTGACGGGCGGTGTACAACAGCTGCTTGCCCAGCAGACCCTTGACGGTGTAGCGCGCCTCGGTCTTGGCGGTGTCGGCCAACTCATCGCCGGAGATCAGCATGATGTTGCCCTGAATGGGGTTGCCCTCCGGGGCACCGTAACCGCCGTAGCTGGGGTCTTTTTCGCCCACGGCAACGTCACCGCTGTGCAGTGCGATGTCGCCCTGCACCATCTGCTCCTGCGGGGGCAGATAGCCCTCCACGCAGGTGGAATCCACCTCGGCGGCAAATGCACCCACGCTCAGCATGGCAGCGGCACACACCGCCACAGCGGCACAGCTCAGGGTACGGACAAACTTTTTGTTCAGCATCTTCATAGGAAATACCTCCTGAAAACGGCAGCCGCAGGGACTGCCTTGTTTTTTTGCATCATAATCTTTTTTGGAACCATGGTTCAGCTGCGGCGCATTCACAATGGAAAACCGCCGTATCTGCTCTATAAACGGATACGGCGGCCGGATTATTGCAAAAGATTCAAAAATTTTTATTTTCAGGGATTTTCTGGTTTGTTTTCGGCATCATCGCGGTTGAGGATATCCATGAACTCCTCGCCGGTGATGGTCTCTTTCTGGTACAGGTACTGTGCCAGCTCGTCCAGCTTTGCGCGGTTCTCGGTCAGGATGCGGATGGCCTTTTCGTGCTGGGTCTTGACCAGCTCTACCACCTTCTGATCGATCTCGCGCTGGGTCTGGGCACTGCAGGCCAGCGAGGTATCGCCGCCCAGATACTGGTTGTTCACGGTCTCCAGCGCCACCATGTCAAATTCATCGCTCATGCCGTAGCGGGTCAGCATGGCGCGGGCAAGTTTGGTGGCCTGCTCGATATCGTTAGACGCGCCGGTGGTGATGGAGTTGAATGCCACCTCCTCGGCGGCGC
>OFPS01002255.1_pt1 | contig 11521 bp, 12 predicted proteins | sample 1542111 | NCBI WGS metagenome assembly OFPS01 (sample SAMN04209233, study PRJEB22552) | human gut metagenome | biome: gut; material: feces | host: Homo sapiens | place: USA: Oklahoma | reverse complement strand
CCCAGGGCAAGTACAGTTACCAAGAGATTAGAGCCCCCAGTGGTTATGTGGTGGATAACACTAAGTATCAGATCACCATCACGGCCACGGCACTGAACATTACGCAAAAGCGGACGAACGCGCTGGCGAAAGGCAGCATCACCGTCCGTAAGGTGGATGCGATAGGCGCACCTCTCGCCGGTGCAGAACTGCTGCTGGAGACTTCCACAGACGGTAAGACATGGACGGAGGTTGGCAGAGCGACTACCGACAAGACCGGTATCGCCAAGTGGAGCGACCTCAAGATCGGTACACAGTATCGTATCACCGAAGTGAAAGCTCCGGCAGGGTACACGATGCTGACCGAGCCGCTGTTCACGGGAACACTGGATACCAACAACCGCGACCTCGCCATCACCGCCTGCAATAGCGCAGGCTTCGTGCTGCCCTTCACGGGCGGCACGGGATTTACAATCTATTTCCTGTTTGCAGCACTCATGCTCTGCATGGGTGTTTATTTTTGCAAAAAAACTAACATCGAAAAGGAGAACACCAAATGAAAAAGATCCATCGCGTATTGGCGCTGCTGATGGCGGCGCTCATGGCCGTCGGCCTGATGACTACAGCGTTTGCCGAACCGACCATCGACCTCGCAAAGAAAGCATCGCTGAGCATCTACAAATACGACATCACCAAAGCCAGCAGCGACGGCGCGTGGGATGCCGAGTCCTATGTTTCCACCGGCCTGCACGACGATGCCGTCGTGGACAAACTGGCAAAGTACGCCATTCAGGGCGTGGAGTTCACCTATCTTCGCGTGGCCGACATCGCCATGAACAATGAGCTTGTGGACGGTCAGCGTCAGGTGGGTGTGTTGTATGGCTTCGACAGCTCTGAGCGCTCCAATGCCGTGCTGTCCGCTATCGGCCTGACTGCCGCAGACGCGCACAAAAGCGAGAATAACATTAACTACTTCACTTCTGATGTGCTGAATAACAATCTGTCTGCGGCTCTGGCTGCCAATGCCACCACGGTCAAAAATGCGCTGGAAACTGCCGTGAAGAACGGCGGTGTTGTCATGACCGAAACGGATGCCACCGGACACACCTCCGCTGGCCAGCTGGAGCAGGGCCTGTACCTGGTGGTTGAAACCCGCGTCCCTGAAAACGTGACCAGCACCTGCAATCCCTTTTTCGTAAGTCTGCCCATGACCACCATTGACGGTGCGGCATGGAACTACGATGTTACCGTCTACCCCAAGAACCAGACCGGCAACCCTACGCTGGATAAGACCGTGCGCGAGGACAAAAACTCCACCGGCAAGAATACCGGCAGCCTGACCGACATCACCGACGGTTACGAGCATACTGCATCCGCCTCTATCGGTGACACCGTGGACTATCAGATCGTCAGCACCCTGCCCACGATTACCTCCAAGGCATCCAGCCTGAGCGAGTATACTTACGTTGATACCATGTCCAAGGGCATCAAGTACGACAAGAACGACGTCGTTATCGAGTTCTTTAAGGACGCTGGCTGCACTGACAAGATCACTACCTGGGCCGAAAATTCCGGCAAGTTCACCGTGGCCTATGATGATGCACAGAACATTATGACCATCCGCATGACCGACACCGGCCTGAGCGAGATTAACGAAGCGGCCACCGTGTATACCGACAGCATGAAGCGCGGGTACTCCGACTGCACCATGCGTATCACCTACGCCGCGACGCTGACCGCAGATGCTCAGATGGGCGATACCGACAACCCCAACGAGGTCGAGCTGACGTGGAAGCGCACCAACACGACTTACTATGACACACTGGAGGATTGCTGCCACGTCTATGTCTATGCCATTGACCTTATCAAACAGTTCAGCGACAACAACGGCACTTTCGGAAAGGTGAAGTTTATCGCCTACAACGATACGGACGGCCACTATATCAAGGCCAACATAGAGGGCGAAGTCTACAATGTTACCGGCTTCACATCCAATAAGTCCGAGGCCACCATGCTGATCCCCAACCTCAAGGGGCATATCGTTCTCCGCGGCATTGAGGATGATACCTACACACTGACCGAGGTTGCCACTGATAAGGGGTATGTGCTGCTCCGCGATCCCGTGAAGGTCGTAGTTACCACCAAGGAGGATGGCATCTGTGAACGGTGCGGTGCGGCCCTGCTGACCGCCTCCGCCACCGTCAACGGTGAGCCGGTGAGCATGACGGACGCAAACGCTGTCGTGCCGCTGCGTATCATCAATAACCCCGGCTTCGACCTGCCTAAGACGGGCGGTTATGGCGTTTGGATGTATACGGTGGGCGGCGTCCTGCTGCTGGGCGCGGCGGCGTTCATCGTGGCGAAGTCCCGCAAGCACAAGAGTGAGCAGTGAAACGCTGGATACTGGCGGCGGCTTGCGGCGTTATGGCGGCGGGACTACTTCTCTATCCGCTGATCGGTGAGCTGGTAAGCGAGAAATATCATTCAGATGTGGAAACCACTTATACCGCCGCCATTGAGGACACCGATGACGTCGAACTGACCGCCCAGCGGCAGGCCGCGGAGCAATACAACGCTATGCTCTCCGGCACGACGGCTATTACAGAGGGAGGGGCTTCCGCCCCTCCCTTGCCGTATGCGGAGCAGCTCACCGTGGGCGGCGTCATGTGCTACATAGACATTCCCAAAATCAACGTATATCTGCCCGTGCAGCATGGTACGGACGCGGAGACATTGGAGCGCGCCGTGGGCCATGTAGTAGGAACTTCCCTGCCGGTGGGCGGCAGCAACACCCATGCGGTACTTTCGGCCCATAGTGGGATGGCCTCGTCCAAGCTGTTTTCGGACATCGACCAACTCGAAAAAGGTGACATCTTTTACATCCATGTGTTGGGCGAGGTACTGGCTTATGAGGTAGACGCCATCAATACGGTACTGCCCACAGACACAAGCCTGCTGCAAATCGAGGATGGCAAGGATTTGGTCACGCTTGTCACTTGCACTCCATTTGGCGTCAACACCAACCGGTTGTTGGTACGAGGTCATCGGGTGCCGTATGTGCCAGAACGGGAAGCGGAGGCTGCCGAAACGCAGAAGGCCACTTCCTCATGGACACAGCATTACCTCACCGGCTTAGGCATCGGTCTTGGTGCGGTGGCCGTGGTCGGCGGCGGGTACTTTTTAGTGAGGAGGCTTCGCCATGCGTAGGACATCCCTTTTGCTGGCGGCGCTGCTGGCTGTGGTGGGCGTCTGTGTCATGCTGTTGCCGGTGTTCACAGGGTACAGGCTGCAGGCTAACACGGATGAGGCCGTGCAGAGCTTCCTCGAAGAACGGAAGCCGGAGCAACAGTGCCCCGAACTGCTGGCAGCCTTGCAGGAGTACAACCGTCAGCTTTACACGGAAAAGCAATCCGGCCTTGTTGACTTGGAAGCCTGTGAGACACCCGCCGCCGACCTTGTGACATACGGCATCGAGGACGAGATCATCGGTGTCTTAGAAATTCCAGCTATGGAGCTGACCATGCCCGTCTATCTGGGCGCGTCCGATGCCCACCTTGCCGCAGGCGCGGCGGTGCTGGGCAATACTTCTGCACCCATCGGCGGGGACAGCGCCAACTGCGTTATTGCCGGTCATCGAGGTTGGAAAGGTGCGGATTACTTCCGGCACATCGACCGTTTGCAGGTAGGCGATACTGTTACGCTGACGAACCTATGGGAGACACTGACCTACACCGTGGCCGACATCCAGATCATCCAGCCCCACGAGGTGGGTAAGATCAAGATACAACCGAGCCGTGACCTGCTGACGCTTGTCACTTGCCACCCCTATGCCAGCGGTGGGAAGCAAAGGTATGTCGTTTACTGCGAGAGGGTGTTGCTATGAAGAAGGTAAACCCTGTGGTATGGGCTGCCCTCGCTGTGCCGGTCATTTACATGGCGATGGTGTTGGCCTGTTCTTATGAAGCGGGAACAGATCTATTTGCGCTCATGGAGCGTTTCGGCTTACTGCTGGGGCGGCCCGACCTGCTGCGGTGGACAGCGTATACGCCGAGGTGCATTCTGGGTGCGTTGGTATGCTATGGCCTGGCGGTGACGCTCTACTATTCTGACCACGAGAACCGCCGTCCGGGTGAAGAATACGGCTCTGCAAAATGGGGCAATGCCCGCGAACTGAACAAGCAGTATGCCGATCCAAACGGTAAAAACGTTATCCTGACCAAGCACGTTTCCATAGGGCTGGACGGCTATAAGCACCAGCGCAACCTCAATATCTTGGTGGTGGGCGGCAGCGGTTCCGGCAAGACCCGCTTTTTCTGCAAGCCCGGTATTATGAGCGTCAACTGCTCCTATCTGATCGTTGACCCCAAGGGAGAGATGCTGCGCAGTACCGGCTATCTGCTGAAGGAAGAAGGATACGACATCAAAGTGTTCGACCTTATCCACCCCAACCAGTCGGACGGTTATAATCCGTTCACTTATATCCGGGACGAGCCGGATGTGTTGAAGCTGATGGACAATTTGGTAAAAAATACCACGCCGCCCAAGGGCGCATCCAACGATCCCTTTTGGGAGAAGGCGGAGATCGCGCTGGATTCCGCGCTGATGCTGTATCTGCTCAGTGAAGCCCCCAAGGACGAGCAGAATTTTGAAATGCTGATGTTCATGCTGGAGTGTGCGCGGGTGATGGAGGAGGACGACCAGTACCAAAGCCCGTTGGATCTGCTGTTCCAATCGCTGGAGGAGCGCGACCCGACCCATGTAGCGGTGCGGGAATATAAGGTTTACAAACAGGCGGCGGGAAAGACCGCCAAGAGCATTCTTGTGACCGCCTCCGTGCGGCTGGCGGCGTTTATCTTCCCGCAGTATGCGGCCATGATGCAGACCGATGAGATGGATCTTGCTTCGCTGGGTGAGCGTAAACGCGCAATCTTTTGCGTTATCCCCGTCAACGATGGCAGTATGAATTATCTCGTCAGTATGCTGTTCACCCAGTGCTTCCAGCAGCTCTACCTGCGGGCAGATGAACGGTACAATGGGCGGCTTCCCATTCCTGTCCGCGTGATACAGGATGAGTGGGCCAATGTTGCCCAGCCGGACAGCTATCCCAAGGTGCTGGCCACCTGCCGCAGCTACAACATCGGTATCAATATCATCGTGCAGAACATCCAGAGCATCAAGGCGCTTTACAAAGACGAATGGGAGGGCATCATCGGGAACTGTGATACTCTCCTTTTCCTCGGCGGCGGCAACGAACCCACGTCGCTGGAATTCGTGTCGAAGCTGCTGGGGAAAGAGACGGTGCATACCCGCACCCGTGGACAGACAAAGGGACGCAGCGGCTCCAGCTCCGTCAACTATCAGCAGACAGGGCGCGACCTGATGACTCCGGACGAGATACGGATGCTGCCCACGAAAGATGCTCTGTTGTTTATCCGCGGCGAGAAGCCGGTGCGGGACAAGAAGTACGACATCAAAAAGCATCCCAATGTGCGCCGCACAGCAGACGGAGAGGCAAAGCCTTATATCCATAACCCGCTGCCTGTGCCGGACTACTCGCTGCCCGATCTGCCCTATGAGTTCCGTACATTGGACGACTATACATTTTGGGAGGACGAACATGAAGAAAGCAAAAACAATTATAAGGAACGTGTGCGTGGGTGCATTGACCGCTTTGTGCGCTACTACCACCGCCTATGCCACCGGCGGTGATCCGCTGACCATCGTCAACAACCTGTCCGACTTCATCTTTTCGGTCATCAAGGCCATCGGCATCATCATCCTTGGCTGGGGCATCGTGCAGGTGGGCATGAGCATCCAGAGCCACGATGCCAGCCAGCGGACGCAGGGCCTGTTGTGTCTGTTCGGCGGGCTGCTTATCGCCTTTGCCAAGGAGATTCTGACGCTGATCGGCGCGGTGTAAGCTATGGACAACAACTGGATCATTGACAATCTCAACTATGCCTTCGGCGTATGGAACGACAAGCTAACGGAGATGTGGTCGCTGCTGACCCAATCGCCCCAGGCGTTCAAGGGCGGCACCATCTGGCAGACGATCCAGACCGTCAACGGAGCCATGCAGGGCATTGGTTACGGTCTGCTGGTGTTGTTTCTGGCCATCGGCATCTTTCGCAGCAGCGCCAGCTTTAGGGACTTCCAGCGGCCTGAACACGTCCTGCGGCATTTTATCTACTTTGTCATGGCGAAGCTGGCTGTCACTTACGGCATCGACTTGATGGTGGATATTTTCGCGGTCTGCGCCGGTATCATCTCCTCTGCTGCCGGCAGCGTGGGCGGCATCGACGGAGCAACGGTGTCGCTGCCTGCGGAGATGGCATCGGCCATCGAGGACGTGGGGTTCCTTGCCAGTATCCCCCTGTGGCTGGTGACGCTGCTGGGCTGTCTGGTCATCACGGTACTGGCATTTTTGATGATCCTCACCGTGTATGGCCGGTTCTTCAAGCTGTATCTGTATGCCGCACTGTCACCGGTAGCATTGGCGTCCTTTGCGGGAGAAGGCACGTCCCAAATGGGACGTGCCTTTCTGAGAAGCTATATGGGCGTGTGTCTGGAGGGCGCGGTGATCGTGCTGGCCTGCATCGTGTTCTCGGCCTTCGCCGCCAGCGACATGGTAGTGCTGGGCGGCGGCTCGGTGGTCACGCAAGTATGGGGCTATCTTGGCGAGGTCATCTTCAATATGCTGGTGCTGGTAGGACTTGTAAAGGGTGCCGACCGCGTGATACGGGAGATGTTCGGGATGTGAACGCATCATTGTTGACTGCCTTGGAAATCTGTGAGACAATACAGTTACGAGGGATGTGAGAGCATGGATAAATGTCCAGTGAATGTATATGAAAAGCTGGCTGCCGCTGAAGAACAGGTCAAGGCCAGAAAGACAAAAGATGCCGCTGAAGGTTTGCGGGCATCACGGGAAAAGCTGCGGCTGGCTACGAAACGGCTGACATCGAAAATCAACAAGGGCTGGCAGTCGGCAGAGGAAGCTGGTCGGCTTACATCGGAAGAAGCAGAGGCCAGTTTTGAGTTGAGGTAGTATTCAATAAATCGGAAGTTGCAGAGGAGAATGTACTATGAAATGTCCATATTGTCAAGAAGAAATGCAGCTGGGCTATATCCCTAACGGGGGACAGCCTGTGCAATGGATTCCGAACGGAGAAAGACCATCGGTTCTCTCTTTTTCAATTGCAGAACAGGGAGTTCCCCTAATCAATCAGTTCAAACCGTTAAAAGCGAATGGATATAAAGCGGAAGCGCATTATTGTTCAAATTGTAAGGTAATCATTGCACCGACAAAAAAATGATTACGGAATGTCAACTTCCAGTTTGTAATAATAACAAATCACCTGGAAAGCACCGGTTTCCGGTGCTTTTCTTTTATCCGAGGAGAATACACATGGAAATCAAAATCAACAAAGAGATCCGCAGCTATAAGGAAACCGTCTACTTCGGCCTGACAGCGCGGCAACTCATCTGTTCGCTGCTGGCGGTTGGCACAGCGATGAGGGTTGCTGCGTGGCATGGGAGATGTTTGAGACATTGCCGCTTATCGTTGTTGACGGTGGTAGTAATTTATGAGACAATACGAAAACAAGGATGTAAGCGCGTGAATAAGAACTTGGCGGGTGTATATGAGAAGCTGGTCGCCGTTGAAGAATAGGCCAGAGGCGAGGAAATAACGGATGCATTTGACGGTTTATAGGCATCACAGGAGAAATTGCAGTTTGATACAGAGCGATTTGCGTTGGAATGGTGAGAACTGGCGTTTAGTGAAAGAGAAAGGCTGACTAAGTTGACCAATTTTAGAAGTAGTAGAAGCTAATTTTGAATTGAGAAAGTATTCAACAAAGAGGAAATTCCACAATAGGCGAATTTTGCTGCTTAACGACAAGGAGGGCCAAAATGCACATAAAGATTCCTGATCCGTATGCCGCGTGGATGCGCCGCCTCTTAATTGTGGAAGTTGTCTGTTTTTTAATGCTGTTTTCATTGGGATGCGCAGGGAAAACTGCGGAGGATGCACAGGAAGCCTTCCCATTTGAAACTGTACAGCTCACATCTGAGTATGGCACGTTATATATACAAGTATCCTCATATTCCGAGAAAATTGGCAGCGAGATCCTTCAGAAGTTTAACACGGATGTAAAAAAGGCTGTGCAGCGGGTTGGCTGTAGCGGAGCAGAAGTTTCAATGTGTATTGCAGATTCAGCGACTGCAAGCTACTACGCGGATGCTGACGAATGGTATTGCTCGATTCAAGAGGTGCAGAGCGGCGCTTACCGAGAGAGACTTTTAGAGGAACTATATGACCTGCACGACTACGGTACGCTTGTTGGGTTAGCCCGTACTATTTTTGGCGTTGAAAATACAGGCGTTGACCTAAAAACATACTACGAAGATTCAAACCACATATCGGTGCTTTCCCTGTTTGCGGCATACTTCATAACTGATTTCACCGACAGCGAAACAGTGGAAGCGGCCGAGAGTACGGCAGGGGAATTTATCGGATATCTGTTGGAGAATGGTGGTTTAAGCCGTGTGATTGCGTCTCCCTTTTCGGAAAATGACCGTAATGAATGGCTGCGCACGATTGGGGTTGCTACCGAGTATCGCAACCTCTACGGTACGGACTTTCTTGAAGATACAACCTATCGGCAAAGCTATCTGTATCCGTTAATTATGCGTCATGGTGTGCATCAATATAACTTCCTTCCTATACACAACTTTTCAACGCCGGAGGAAGTCTGGAGAGCGGTGTCACAGTATGCGGAAGGAATGCAAGCGTTAAATGCTCATCTTGCTGAAGATGCTCCGTCTGTTTACGAGCGTATCCGCGCACAGTGGGCGTTGCCGATGACAACGAGTTTTACCGCTACTGGTGAGAGTCAGGAACAACATATCGGTATCGTGACTGTAGCCCGCCCGATGGACTGGCTACACGAAACAATACATTTTCTTCTGGAACGTGGGGCCGAAAAAGACCCGGCATGGACTCAGGAGGGAATGGCAACGTATCTATCCTGTTTGACGGGGCAGACGTTTGAGGGTGATAATTACTATGCACTGCTGACACTTGACTATAACAAAATTGCGGATAGCCCGAGCAAGACCATCGCGCTCCAACTTGCCGATTATTATCACGCGCATTGGTTCCAAGAACGCTATGATCCTCTGACATATTACCGCGCACTGGGACTATTCCGCCAGGCTGCTGAAGATGTGGGGGCAAATGATTTTCGGCCGATTGTTGTCTCCTGCGGTGAGCGGCGAAATGCACTTTTCGGGGGGAACTTCGATGAACAGAACGGTAATGAATTATCCTATTATCAAGCAATGCTTATCGTCGACTATCTCGTCGAACAACAGGGACTTGATGCTGTGCTTAAAGCCTTTTTTGAGGATGAAGACTTCCCCAGTAGCTTTGGCCTCACATATCAAGAGGCTCTCCAGGCGGCCGAGACTGCCTTTAAATAGGAGCGGCAGCTGCAAGAAGAAACTTAGCTGATATAAAACCACGGAGGAACCAAATGAGGGACGTTGTGATCAAGATTGATTCGCAAGAGTTTATAGAGAATATGTTTGCAGCTGCGCTAAAAATTGATGATTATCTTGCTATTGTAGAAGCTGTGCAGCAAACGGGCTTTATTGCCGACAAAGACTTCCAAAAGAAGTTTAATGCATTCTTTCGCATTCGGCAGAGAAGTAGTGCGTGGTATGAAAAGTATTATGAACTACTTCGAGAGCAGGCCAAAGAAGAACGTCCTTTTAAGTGCATTTTAGAAGCCTTATATAACGTGAACGGGAAGGTAGAGGTGTCCTTTTCAAGTAAGTTGATCGCAGCTGTAGATCCCACAAGACCTATATGGGACAGTAACGTGCTGAGGAAATTGGGGTGTACACAGGAATGGAATGATGTGGCGAAAAAAACTCCGGCGGAAAGAATCGAACGAGCCGTGCAGATCTATAACTGTATGGACAAGGCGTATGACAAATTCATAGCATCCGAAGAAGGAAGAGCTTGTATTGGCAAGTTTGATAGGATTTTGCCCAGATATAAAGACAAACTATCTAATGTAAAGAAAGTCGATTATATCCTTTGGGGCACAAAGTAGGCTAATCTTATGTAAAATTCTACACCGAAACCCGTCTCAATTTGAGACGGGTTTCGACATTTTATGGAGGAAACACATGGAAATCAAAATCAACAAAGAAATACGCAGCTATAAGGAAACCGTCTACTTCGGTCTGACAGCGCGACAGTTGATCTGTTCGCTGCTGGCGGTGGGTACGGCGGTGGGACTGTACTTTGCCCTGCGGAGCGTGTTAGACCGCGAGACGCTGGGCTGGCTGTGCATCGTAGGCGCTGCACCTATGGCGGCGGCAGGCTTCTTCCACTACAATGGCCTGACGCTGGAGCAATTCCTGTGGGCGTGGTGCAAAACCAACTTTCTGCTGGCCGGTCGGCGGCTGTGGCACAGCGAGAATTACCTATACGATCTTTGGGAGAGGGAGGACAAGAAGTGAGAAAACTATTCAAGGGCCGCAGCACGGAGCGGGACGCCTTTCACATCCCACGCAGCGTGCAGCAGTCCATCCCCATCAAGCGCATCTATAAAGACGGTATCTTTCGTGTAAGCGGCAGGTTTTCCAAGACCTGGCGCTTTTTTGACATCAATTATGCCGTGGCCTCGCCGGAAAAGCAAATGGAGCTGTTTTTGAGCTACTGCGGCGTTCTCAACAGCCTGCCCATCGACGCAGGCATCAAGCTGACGCTGGTGAACCGCCAGCTTAACCGGCAGGAGTTCAGCCGGAATCTCCTGATGGCCTACCGGCAGGATGGCCGCGACTATATGCGCCGCGAATATAACGGCATTCTGCTGGACAAGGCCAGCGGCAGCAACAATCTGGTGCAGGAGAAGTACATCACCGTGTCCGTGGCCAAGCACAGTATCGAGGAGGCTCGCACCTTCTTCGCCCGCGTGGGAACTGACCTGACCGCTGGTCTCGGTCGCATGGATTCCGGCATACGGGAAATCGCCCTCAAAGAGCGTCTGTGCCTGTTCCATGACTTCTTCCGCGTAGGGCAGGAATCTGCCTTCGCCTTCGACCTGCAAACCGCCCAGCGGCGCGGCCACGACTTCCGCGACGCCATCGCACCGGAGACGCTGCAATTCTTCCACGACCACTACGCCGTGGACGAGCGCGTGGGCCGCACCCTGTTCCTGCGGGAGTACGCCAGCTTCATCAAGGACACCATGATAACCGAGCTGATGGACTATCCCCGGAATATGATGCTGTCCATCGACATCGTGCCGGTGGCCACTGATGAGGCTGTATCGGAGATGCACCGGCGCATCATGGCGGTGGAGAGCGACATCACCCGCTGGCAGCAGCGGCAGAACCACCACAACAATTTCTCCGCCAATATCCCCTATGATCTGGAGCAAATGCGGAAGGAGACGCGGGAGTTCTTAGACGACCTCACCGCCCGCGACCAACGGATGATGTACGCGCTGGTGACGCTGACTCA